>QMCD01004347.1_pt1 | contig 10539 bp, 9 predicted proteins | sample 1821841 | NCBI WGS metagenome assembly QMCD01 (sample SAMN01991225, study PRJNA193472) | Termite gut metagenome, whole genome shotgun sequencing project. | isolation source: worker | host: Macrotermes natalensis
CGTGGCGCCTGTCATTCATCAAACGATGGCGCAAGACGAATCAAACTTGAGTTTTGCATGGCGATATTCTACAACAGGATACGGCGCTGCCCGAACTGCGGGAATTATCAGCACGGAAAACCACGTGAATTTAACGATTACTTCCGCAGATAGAGATTTTCAGCATCTGTATTGGTTGGAAATAACGGATAAATTAACCGGAGTTGTCTATCCGTACTATACCAAAATCCTTGTTCTAAAGCCGTTTGCAACTACATGGGCTGTGCTGTACAGCGATGGTGGTTCGGCGAAATTAGGCGCTATTGAATATTTGGAAGAAGTGCAACCCATCAAACATTTCGACATCTTTGCGGCAAATGGTTATCCGGCGTTGACCGGTTTTCCGGTTGCCTTAGGTGCGGATAATGCCGATCAGGCGGATACATCGGGTTATGCTGTTGTTGCTTACAATGCAATGTATATGATTACAACGAATCCCCTTGAGTCGGGAGTTTATGCGCCGTGGTCGAGATTTTCGCCTTATGTATCCGGCGTATTTATTCCTCAAATGGTTCAGAATTATGCACCTGCCGGATTTGATGCGGCGGATATAAGTTATATTTACAGAGCGAACAGTAATGGAGGTCTTTTGCTGAATGATGGCAGATTCTTTCAAATGCGAAACGGACTTCGATGCTATGAAGCACCAATCGCCGCAAGTTTAGGCACGATTCGCATAGATAAAGCCGTGCAAATCGGCGCAATTACGTTGATGTATGATGGGATAGGCAAACGGTTCCTGTATTTCAATCATGGTACGATTAGAAACAGTAGTGTGGTGCCCGGCGAATTTACGAACGATGAAAATATGGAAGAAATACGTTCCTTGGATCGTCCGGCAAACACAATTCCTCTGAATGGCGTACAAGGTCAAGTGCTATATCTCGGCGTGGGCAACAGAACAAATACCAATATCTATTCATACGTGAAAAGCTTTGCCATTGTCAATGGAGATAATGGAAAAACATCGGCTTATCTGTTCCCGACATCATCTCAAATTATTAGTAGCACGTCCAACGTAAGTATCGAAGAGGTCAAAGAATTTGATACGCCGGAAGGTTTGGACGGCAATTCGCTTTTTGCGTCCAGCCAAGTTTACAACAACATTGTGTTCTATTCTTCCGGAAATAAAATCTATCGTTTGGATTTCAGCACAGGAACGGCAACGCTGATTTATACCCATACGTCCGGTGGCGAAATTGTCGCTATGCACATTGCAAAACAAGAACCTGTCAGCAATATAGAATACAACTCTAATGCTTATGGACACCCCATGGAACGAAGTTTGGGCGTAGCCGTTAACAACGGCCTTTCGGGCGAATTGGTTACCATTAACCTGAGCGCTTCGGGCGAAATTATCAAAACAACAACATTCACAGGATTTGGAGCAATCAAAGATATCTGCTTCTTGTGCGATAAACAACAATAATAGAAAAAACACCATCATGAAAAGATTCTTAATAATCCCTGTTTTGATAGGACTGATAAGTTTGTCAGCCCTTCAAGCGCAAAACCAAGAAGCCAAATTGACCTTAATCCTCCCGAAAGGAACGGAAAGCATTTCTGTGGATTACGACGGACAATTAGCGCTTATTGATAAAAATTATCTGAAATATCCGGCAACAAAAAATGACGCAGGACAATGGAACGTGTCCATTCCGCTGGAAAAACCGCAGTATTTCCTGTTGGCACGAAACGTACTTTATCTCAGCCCGGGCGATAATTTAACTATCGAAGTAAATCAGTCGTATCCCGAACGAAGCAATATCAAGGGAAAAGGAGCAGAGGTCAACAACTATCTGAAAAAAAGATTATACACCAAAGGCGGTTCGTATTTGAAATCGGGAGATACGGCCATTGTGAAAATAACATGGGAAGAAACGCTGGTAGTAATAAATCGCGAAGTGGCCAAACGTCAACAAGAATTGGCCGAATTGAATGCAGATCCGGCTTTTAAGGAAATGGAAGCCATTCGTATAAAAGCTGATTTTGCCAACTCGTTGTTCAAATATCCGGATTATAGCGCCGTAAGAGGGTATTTTTTCGGCAAAAAAGCAACCGAAGTGCCCAAAGACGAATACTATGCAAGAGTAGATCAATACTTCCACGAGGATATTAAAGCGATTGTTCAACCGGTATTGGACGAAATATCCAAAGAAGACCGTTTTCTGGATTTGGATGTGGTACGGTTGACCTTGATTTTTTATTCAACCATGAAGAACAGTCCTTACGAAGTTAAGTCGGAACGCTTTAATGAATTGTTTGCGGTTGCTAATGAGTCGAACTATATTCGAGGATCTATCAATAAAGAAGAATACCAAAAGTTTGTTGCTTTCGGCGAAACGATTAAATCCCAAGAGTTGAAAGACATCTACGAGGATAGATTAAAGCGGAACACGAAGTTTGTAGAAGGTGCGCCGGCTATCGACGGTGCCGTAAACGACCTGAAAGGCGAAAAAAAACAATTAAGCGACTACAAGGGAAGTGTGATGTATGTGGACGTTTGGGCAACATGGTGTGGCCCGTGTCGCAAAGAATCGCCTATCTTCAAGACGTTGAGCGGAAAATATGAAAATATCCGTTTCGTTGCCGTGTCGGTAGATGAAAAAAAAGCAACATGGGACAAATTTGTGAAAGACAAAGACCATGGACAGGTAACCGAACTCTGGTCGGACGATCCTGCCTTTCAGAAAAAATGGGAAATATCGGGTATCCCGCGTTTTTTATTAATAGATAAAGATTTTACGATTATCTCTGCCGATGCGCCGCGTCCCAGCGAAACCGAAAAAATCGAAGCCATATTGAACAAATATAACCAAAACTAAATAAACTTCAATTAACAAAAAAACAAAACAACATGAAAAAACAATTAATGTATGTAATGGCATCTGCAATGATAATGGCAGTTGCCTTTGTTGGCTGTAAAAAAGACGACAAGAAAAAAGATGTAGAAGACGTAACTATGGAATGGGAAACCTATTCATTAGAAGTTGGTGATGAGGTAACACTCAATGCTTCAGTATCGCCAAGCGATGCCGACAACACCACTCTGACGTGGTCGAGCGACAATGCGGCTGTTACGGTGGACGCTGCTACCGGCAAAATTACCGCTGTTTCTGTAGGTAATGCAATTGTTAAAGCAACTTCGGCTGCAAATAGCGCCTTATTTGGGTTCTGTAAAGTTAAGGTTGTATCGGCACCCAATATGGCAAACCTTGATACAACGTCAACGCCAAACTGGGGCAGCGAAACCCTTGGAACAGTAACATTTGCTTCTGACGAAACTTGGACTATCAACAACCTGACTTGGTCGGATGCTGTAGTTGCTTCTGTTTGCAAGGATAGAGCCGAATTTAACGGGGGTAATTCTATTAGTGGTTTTAAAGCAGATTGCCGTAACAATAAAGGGATGGAGATAGTAATGAATTTTGAAAATTACCCAACTATAACGTATGATACTGTCAGATTTGATTTTGAAGGTAGTTTATTTTCGTATGCTACCGTTGCACGTTTCCGCAAACAACTTTGTCCGGAAGGCTGGCGCGTGCCTACCAAAGACGATTTTCAAGCCTTGTACGTAGGCCTTGGTGGCACCGGTGAATCAATGGAAGACTCTGCGTTTACGAAAAAATTCGTGGATGATTGGGGCGCTGAATTAAATGGTACGAGTGATATGCTACTAGGCCTCCTTCCTCAAAATAAGACAGGTGTCTATTGGTCAATGACTCAACATACCACAAATTCTACTGCTAATTGCGTATTGGTTGTTGGTTTAGATAATGAGAAATGGTTTGCAGACCAAGCGTACAATGTCGTTCGTCCGGCTCATTCGGGTGGTAAAAATAACGGATATTCATTACGTTGCGTCCGATAACTTTAACCTAATCCTTAAAAAAACGGGACCTTTGGGTTCCGTTTTTTTTATTTGGCTTAATTTTTTTTGAGGTGCCGGCAAACTGACAACGACTAAGATTTACGATTTCGGGATTTGCTCTGAAAGAGCAACATTAATAGTACAGGGCAACGCCATGTGTTTGAGAGCACTACGTAATCAATAGGCTGTGTATTGTCTTTGTATCTAAATTCATTTTTGAAAAAGCAAACCACTTCTTTCCCAAATCTTTCAGCGAGGCACCGATGTGGTATGTATCGTTGTCGATAAATAAAAATCTATCGTGCGAACGATTAAACAAATGAATGTTTATTGGCGGATATTGCGCATTGTGTTTGTCTAAATCCAATTTTAATTGTGATGTGAGGTTTGAGGTGTAAATGCTCGCTGTAGCACCTTTCCGACGTTTGGACAAAAGCAAAAGAACACTCTCGTCAACATAATTATCCACTAAAATAATGGATTTTTTGGCAGATTTTATCAAATCCGAAACAAACACAAACGCATCAAAAATTTGTCCATCGTAGAAAATACCTTCCACAGGTGGAAGAGCGGTTTTTACAAAAAAATCAATCTTCTTTTCATTCTCAAACATGCGATATTCCAAGCGTTCTAAACGCTGGTTGACGGCATAACCTTTGGTCAAGTATTCTTTTAGAACATTGTTAGCCCAAATGCGAAACAGAACGCCCTTGTTTGATTTTACACGATAACCAACAGATAAAATAAGGTCTAAATTGTAATGTTCTATTTGATAGATTTTTCCGTCGGTGGCAGTTGTCGCAAATTTTGCGACAACTGAAATTCCTTTCAATTCTTCGTTAAGAGCGTTGTTGATGTGTTTGCCAATAGTCTTAACATCTCTATCAAAGAGTATAGATAGTTGCTGTCTATTCAACCAAATAGTTTCATTTTCCAATCGTGCTTCCAACGGAATAGATTGTTCAGGCTGATAAATCACAATTTTCCCTTTGTTGTTTACTGTAAGTTGGTTCATACCATTTTTTTTGGCAAAAATAAAACAAAAAAGCAATTTTTCAAAGCATTTTAACTTAAAAAGTGTTAAATCTTAATAAAATTTAACAAATGCTAGTAAGCAACATTATCATAAATAAAAAATCCGTCTCTTTCCTCCGTAAATTCACCACAAAAGGCACAAAGAAACACGAAGAAAAAAAATCTTTGTGTTTCTTTGTGTTCGTTGTGGTAAAATAATTCTCAATTTTCCATTCTCCATTCTCAATTTTTTTCGTATCTTTGCAAAAAGTTTAGATTATGCCTGTATTTTTAGAGTATCTTTATTGGGTGTTTTTTGTTTATAGTGAAAAAAATTACAAGAAAAACAAAAAAAATATAATATCATGGAAGGATTCGTTAAAATCAAACCGGGCATCAAAAAAATCACATTTGAAAAACGTGGGCGAATGTCTGTTTATCTTATTGATGGTAGAGTTATGACCGTTCCGGTATCTGCATTTCCCAGCATAAAAAAACTCAAAGAAGCCGATCGACAACACTACACAATCATAGATAAAGCGTTATTTCGATTCGATAAATCTGCTGAAGTTTTTCATCTTGAGCAGGTGTTAGGGAAGGAAAGCTCGTATGCGTATAGGTTTCCATAAGCATTATCTCTGGCTGTAAATCCGCGCGAGATGCATGAAGGGCTGTCTGTAAATCTCAAAATTTTTCCGTACCTTTGTAACTAAAATATTCCCCATGACTAAAACGTTTCTTTCCCTTGCCCTATGCTTGATGATCACAGCAAGCCACGCACAATCGGTTGATTACACTCAAGCCGAAAAATTTATGAAAAACAAAACAGGCTCATGGCTTGGCACTGTTGATGCAAAACCCATGTTTTGGAACGATGGCAGCGATAAATTTTTCTACACCATTCAATCCGATGCCGGCTGGGTATATTATTTCGTAGATCCTGTAAAAAAAACAAACGTAGAGTTTTTTACACAGTCGTGGATAGAAGCGGAATTGTCGAAAATCACCGGCAGAAAAGTAGCAAGACCACGCTTTACCATAAGCAATCCTGGCAACGATCATCAAACATTTATCCTTCAATACGACAAATACGAATGCGTGTTCGACTTCCAAGCCAAAACCCTAACCGTGCAGAAAGACGATTTACCGGTCAAACCGAATAGCAGCGTGATGTGCAACAATTCTCCGGATAGCGCTTACTGTCTGTATTTGGAAAATTTCAACCTGTATGTTCAAGATCTAAAAACGTCCGAAAAAACGCCATTAACCGACGATGGCGAATTTCAATATACTTATTCCGGAAGTGATTGGAAAGGCGTGCGATTCAACAAAGATCCATTTCGGCAGCCGGCGCGTGGCGAATGGTTTAGCGACTCCAAACATTTCTTCATTATTCGTGAAGATACGCGAAAACTCCAAACCATGCCCATCATCGACCTTTACGGCAAACGCCCGAAAGTCGAAGAAAGTGATTATATCATGACCGGCGATGAATTTGTGCCTCAAAGCGAATTATGGATTTTCAATGCGGAAACCCAAACGAAAAAGCGCGTTGATATTGATAAATGGCAAGATCAAATCGTTAAAATTATTCCTTACAAAAACGATCTGAATCCGAAAAAATATTTGTATTTTACGCGAGAAAAACGAACGCGCGACGAAATCGAACTCTGTCGCGTTACCACGACAGGCGAAGTAACCGTTCTTATCAATGAGGTCAGCAAACCTTTTTTATCCGATGAGTTTTTTAATATAACAATTTTGAACGAAGGAAAAGACATTATTTGGTGGTCGGAACGCACCGGTTGGGGGCATTATTACCTGTATGATGAAAATGGAAAATTAGTCAACGCCATCACATCAGGCGAATGGGTGGCCGGAAAGATTTTGAATATCGATGAAAAAAAGCGAATGTTGTATGTAGAAAGTTACGGGCAGGTTAAAGGTGAAGCCCCATACTTCAAACGCGCGACCGGAGCACGTTTCGACGGCAAAAAACAAACCGTTCTCACGCCCGAAATGGCAACGCATGAGGTTGAATTTTCGCCATCTATGAAATACATCATTGATAATTATTCGCGCGCAGATTTAGAGCCGGTAACGGTTTTACGCGACAGTGAAGGCAAACCGTTGATGGAAATCTACCGTCCCAATCTCTCGAAACTCCACGAAACAGGCTGGAAAGCGCCCGAACCATTTACAGCAAAGGCCGCCGACAATCAGACCGATTTAAACCTTACAACTTCGACCCCAATAAAAAATACCCGATTATTTCGTATGTTTATCCCGGGCCACAAACCGACCATTTTCCGCTGACGTTTTCCGTATCGGCCAATTATAATGCTGCTTTGGCGCAACTGGGTTTCATTGTTGTAAACTTCGGACATCGCGGCGGTACACCCATGCGCGATAAAGCCTATCATTCCTACAGTTACAAAAATATCCGCGATTATCCGTTGGCAGACGACAAATATGTGTTGGAGCAATTAGCCCAAAGGCATGCATTTATAGATAGTTCCAAGGTCGGAATATTCGGACATTCAGGCGGTGGATTTATGGCGGCAGCGGCCATATTAACCTATCCGGATTTTTACAAAGCCGCAGTGTCTGCTTCCGGAAATCACGACAATTCCATTTATTTCAAGGCTTTTGCCGAACTTTATCATGGCGTGGAAGAAAAAAACACCGGAGAAAAAACTGTTTTTGAAACCGGTCAAATTCCAACAACGATGGAATTAGCCAAAAACCTGAAAGGCCATTTAATGCTGGTTACCGGAGATAAGGACAACAACGTGCATCCCGCACACACCATGCGTTTGGCGAGAGCCTTAATCAACGCAGGAAAAAATTTCGAATTAGTGGTTCTGCCCGGTAGCGCTCACGTGTATTCCGGCAAAAATAATGATTTTTTTGAACGGAAAATGTGGCTGCATTTTGCAAAATACCTCTTGGAAGATTTTGAAAGTGAGAAGATTGTGGATTTCTAAAAAGAGTGTTAATAAATTTTTATTCATCATTCAATTTTTTTTCGTACCTTTGTAGATTTATTTCAAAAATTTTCAATTATGAGTACGAAATATATCTTTGTTACTGGCGGCGTGGCTTCTTCATTAGGAAAAGGCATTATTTCTGCGTCTTTGGCGCGATTATTATTGGCACGCGGATATTCCGTTACAATTCAAAAACTGGATCCCTACATCAACATTGATCCGGGAACGCTAAACCCTTACGAACACGGCGAATGCTTTGTTACCGAAGACGGTGCCGAAACAGATTTAGATTTGGGACATTACGAACGTTTCACGAATGTGCCAACCTCGCGAGCCAACAGTGTAACAACCGGTCGTATTTATTTATCCGTCATCGAAAAAGAGCGTAGGGGAGAGTATTTGGGCGAAACCGTACAAGTTATTCCGCATATTACCGATGAAATCAAAAATCGAATTTTACTTTTGGGACAAACTAAAAAGTACGATTTTGTAATCACAGAAATCGGCGGAACAGTAGGGGATATAGAAGGTTTGCCGTATATTGAGGCTGTTCGACAACTGCGCTTGGAATTGGGAAAAAATGCGCTGAATGTGCATTTGGCCTACATTCCGTATCTTTCAGCAGCCGGCGAATTGAAAACCAAACCGGCACAACATTCCGTGAAATTGCTGTTGGAACAAGGTGTTCAGCCCGATATTATGGTTTGTCGAACGGAACATAAATTGACCGATGGCAACCGTAGCAAAATAGCGCTGTTCTGTAATGTTGAAAAATCTTGCGTGATTGAAAGCATTGATGCTCGTTCGATTTATGAAGTGCCGTTGTTGATGGAAGAAGAAAGTTTGGATATTCAAGTGCTGAAAAAATTCGGCATGAAACCCAAGAAAGACGCGGATTTGAAAGATTGGACTGCGTTTCTGAAAAAATTATTTAATCCGAAACACGAAGTTACGATTGGCTTGGTTGGAAAATATGTTGAGCTGAAAGATGCTTACAAATCTATCTTGGAAGCCTTTATTCACGCGGGAACTTCGCTGAATTGCAAAGTCAATATAAAGTGGATAAAAAGCGAAGAATTGAACGATAAAAATGTGAAATCCTATCTGCACGGATTGTCTGCTGTGCTGGTTGCGCCGGGCTTTGGACAACGTGGTGTGGAAGGAAAAATTGTCGCGATTAAATATGTTCGCGAACACAATATTCCATTTTTGGGTATTTGTTTGGGTATGCAATGCGCAGTGGTAGAATTTGCGCGGAATATACTGAAATTGAAAGACGCTCATTCTCTCGAAATGGCCGAAAATACGAATAATCCGGTCATCAATCTGATGGAAGAACAGAAAAACATCAGCGGACTTGGCGGAACAATGCGTTTGGGTGCTTACGATTGTCTTTTGAAAGACGATTCTTTAGCAAAAAAAATCTATAAGAAAACAAAAATTTCCGAACGTCACCGTCATCGTTATGAATTTAATAACGAGTTTCAAAAAGCCTTTGAAAAAGCCGGAATGATAGCAACAGGAGTAAATTCAAGCGGTTTGGTAGAGATTGTAGAAATCCCGAAAAACAAATTTTTTGTCGGCGTACAATTTCATCCCGAATACAAAAGTACGGTTGAAAAATCCGCATCCGTTATTCATCGCGTTTGTTAAGGCTGCAATGCAAAACTAACCGAGTGAACGGCCACAATACCGGCGGTTTCCGTGCGTAAGCGTGTCGTGCCTAATGTAACAGGAATAAAACCTTGCTCCACAGCAAGCGAAACTTCTTTTGGCGAAAAATCACCTTCCGGACCGATTAAAATTAAAATAGACAAATTCATTGGCACGGTCTGCAAGACCGCGCCGGCGCTAATTGTTGCATCATTGCTGGCACTAACTGTTGCATCATTGCCGGCACTAACTGTTGCATCATTGCTGGCGCAGACTTGTAGTCTGTGCCCGTACAATGCGCTCTTCAAGGTTTGCTTTTCAAATTCATGACCGCAATAACAGATAAATTTCAGATCGGCATAGCATTGTTTCAAACATTCGGAAAACGATTTTAAGTCATGAACAACCGGCAAATTTGGAACTTGACATTGCTTCATTGCCGCCATAATCACACGTTCGCAGCGGTCGCGTTTAACAACCGTTCGCTCGGAATGTTCCGTTAAAATCGGCGAAATTTCATCAATACCGATTTCCGTTGCCTTTTCCAAAAACCATTCAAAACGGTCGATATTTTTTGTTGGTGCACAAGCCACATGCAAGTGATACGGACGTTTGAAAACACCGATTTTCCTAAGAATTTCAGCCTCACACCGGTTATGATTAACCACGACTAATTCCGCCTCACAAAGTGTTCCACAACCGTCCGAAACTAAAATTTTATCCCCTGCCGAAAGTCGTAAAACCTTAGAACAGTGGGCACTTTCAGTTTCGTTAAGAATGGCGAGGGTATTTTCTATCGTGGCAACAAACAAGTGCATGTGCCGTTGTTAGCAAACCCAAAAACCCGACCCATTGCTGGCCGAGTATTGCACCACCAACGACTTCAAATCCGTGGTAGATTTCGAACTGATCGCTATCGGGAAATCTGTGTCAGGGCACGCTGAATCCATCATAGCAAGATGTGTTTCA
>QMCD01002373.1_pt1 | contig 10538 bp, 7 predicted proteins | sample 1821841 | NCBI WGS metagenome assembly QMCD01 (sample SAMN01991225, study PRJNA193472) | Termite gut metagenome, whole genome shotgun sequencing project. | isolation source: worker | host: Macrotermes natalensis
TGGCCCCCATGGAGATGCCGTGCAGCGCCAGCGCCGCGCCCGGGCCGTGGCGCTGCAAAAGCCAGTCCAGCCACAGCAGGGCGTCGTGTTTTTCGTAGTAGCTCATACCACAATAGCGCCCGCCGCTTTTACCGTGGGCGCGGGCGTCGGGCATCAGCACGTTCACCCCCAGGCTTTCGCGCCAAAACAGGGCATAGTCTGCCATTTGCAGCGCACGGCGGCTGTAGCCGTGCAGCAAAACCACGCAGCGCGTTTCGCCCGGCGCGCCAGGGATATAGTATGCATGCAAGGGGGTGCCGTCTTGTGCGGTAATGCTAACGTCCTGCCAGCCCAGCGGCGCCAGCAGGGCCTCGTTTTGCGCAATAAAGGCGCGGGTTTTGGCATTTTGCTTCGCGCGGCTGCCACGGTGGATGCCAATGTTGTGCAAAAGGCCCGGCGCGCGGCGCAAAACAACGCGCATCAGCCAAAGCGCGCAGAAGCAGAACAGCAAAACCAGCACCAGCGCTGCACACAAAAGCCCCGGGCCCCGCCCGGCACGCCAGCCCGCCCAGGCGGCAAAAAGGCACAGGGTCGCCATCAGCGCAGCGGCACACAGTCGTTTCCAGTCCACGGCAATGTTCCTCCGGTATTTATTCCCCCACATGGGGCAATATCAGGTTTTCGCCCGCATTCAAAAAGGGTAAACTGCTTTTGAGGTTAATCCCCTATATCAGTTTGCGCCTTTTCATCCAAAAAGTAAATACTGCGGCCAAAAATCCGCCCGAAACACACCTTGTGCATTGCCGCAAAGTAAGATATACTAAGATGTGCTCGATAATTATCCACCCTCAAAATAATCCGCTTGTGCACGGCGCGCGGTTCGTCACAAAAAGGCAAAAGGGGTACAAGTTTTTTGAAATATATCGATAGCCTTCGCAATGGCATGGAAAACTGCATAAAAAAGCACAATGCCCTTTTGCTGGGGGAAGATATCGCGCAGCCCTATGGCGGCGCGTTTAAGGTTACTAAGGGCCTTTCGGCGCAGTACCCCGGCAGTGTGCTGCCCATGCCCATGTGCGAGCAAGGCCTTGCCGCCTTTGCCACGGGGCTTGCCCTTACGGGCCGTCCGGCCATTGCAGAGATTATGTTTTGTGACTTTGTAACGCTGATTGCAGACCAAATGATTAACCATGCCGCCAAATTCCATAGCCTTTATGGCATGCGCCTTCCCCTGGTGGTGCGCACACCGGCGGGCGGTTACCGAGGCTATGGCGCAACGCACTCCCAGTGCCTGGAGCGTTTATTTGCAGGCATTCCAGGCTTGCGGGTGCTGGCGCCGTCCATTCTGCACACCCCGGGGGAAATGCTGGAAAATGCCCTGGTGGAAGGCGCTCCCTGCCTGTTTGTAGAAAACAAGCTTGATTATGCCAAAAAACTTGCCCGCAAGGATGAAAACCACCCCTATTTATGCTACCATTCCATTGGCACCATAGAAGAAGCAAGTATTAAGGATGAGCCCGCACAGGCAACGCTTGTCACCTATGGGGGCATGGCGGAACTGTGCATGAATGTGCTGTCCGAGCTTTTTCTGGCGGAGGAAATTGCCCTGCAGCTTCTGGTGCCAGGCGAGGTGGCCGACAGTGTGGACGCTGTTGTGGCCGCCGCAAAAAGTACGAATGTCCTATTTGTGGAAGAGGGCTGGGGCAGCTTTGGCATGGGCAGCGAATTTGCGGCGGCCTTTTGTGCCAAGGGCGCGCGGATGGCCAGAATAGCCGCGGCGCCGCATTCCATATTTGCCGCAAAAAGCCTGGAAAACAGCGTGCTGCCAAGCAAGCAGGCCATTGCGCAGCGGGTATTGGAGATGGTGTAAATTGATGGATTTGCCTGTGATAGAAAGCATGTTCCTGATTAGGGCTTTTGAAAACAGCGTGGAAAGCTATTTTTCAAAAGGGCTTTTGCGCGGAACAACCCACTCGTCCATTGGGCAGGAGCTTGCGCCCGCCGCACTTGGCTGCCTTGTGGATATTGAAAAGGACTATGTGCTGGCCACACACAGGGGGCACGGGTATTTTTTGGCCTGCACCCGGCAGCCCTATTTGCTGGCCTGTGAAATGATGGGCCGCAAGGACGGCCCGGTTTACGGCGCCGGTGGCAGCCAGCACATCAAGTACAAAAATTTTTACACCAATGGCATTACCGGCGGCATGGCCGGGGTGGCGGCGGGTGTTGCGCTCTCGCTAAAACTGGCGCAAACCGGCGCCGTGTGTGTATGTGTTTTGGGCGATGGCGGCTTTAACGAAGGCTATGTGCAGGAGGCGCTGAATCTTGCGGCGGTATATGGCGGCCCGCTGCTGTTTTTGCTGGAGAATAACCAATACGCCATGTCTACCAAAACAGCCCGGGTTATGGCGGGCACCATTCGGGAGCGCGTGGAGTCCTACCACATCCCCTACACCCATGCCGGGCAGGATGACCCCGCTCAATTTTGCAGCACACTGAAAGAAACCCTTGCAAAGGTGCGGCAAAGCCGCGAGCCGCATTTTTTGGAGATGGATACCTTCCGCCTGTGCGGGCACTCCAAAAGTGACAATTGTGACTATATGGACGAGGATGAACGCGCGGCACGCCTTTTGCAAGACCCCATCAAAGCAATTGCGGCCGGCCTGGGAGAGCAGGAAGCCGCGCGGCTGATGGCGCAGGCGGAGGAAAAAGCCCGGCGGGCCTTTGAAGACGCACAACACTGCGATGAAATAAGCCTGCCGGAGTTTATACGCAACACCACTGCAGGAAGGAACGCAAATGCGCACTGATATAACGCTGCCCGCAATGGACGTGAACGACACCTCCGCCTTGCTGTTCGAGTACCGCTTCAGCAATGGCGATTCTGTGGAGGCCGGGCAGGTTTTGCTGAACGCCGAAGCCTCGAAGCAGGTTTATGAAATTGCCGCGCCGGTGTCCGGTTTTGTGCTATACCTGTTTGAGGAAGGCGAAGACACCGCGGTTGGCGCGCCGGTTGCCGCTGTTTTCGACACCGAGGAGGCCTACAACAGCCATGTGCCGCCACAGCAGCCAAGCGCAGGCAGCAGCCCCGCCCCTGTGCTTGCCACGGAGAAAGCCAAAAAGCTGGCCGGGCAGCACAAGGTAGATTTGGCCGATATCGCGAGCGGCGGCATCATCAAGGAGGCGGATGTTGCCCATCACCTCCGCAAGCTTGGCGGCAAGGCAAAAACCCCGGCGGCAGGGCCGGTTTTCCGCTACGACAAAGAACGCATCGTTATTATTGGCGCCGGGCGCGGCGCCCAGGTGCTGCTGGATATATTGGCAGACCAGCCGGACAAACAGGTGGTGCTGCTTGTGGACGACACGGTGCGCCAGTTTGAGGGGTACAAGGTCTCGCTGTACGGCATGTTTGACTTTGCCGACAAGGCTGGCCGCGAAGAGTTCGACACCGCCATGATATCGCTTTCAGCCAACCGCCGCTCCATGAAATTGCGTGCAAAGCTTTTCGCCCATTACCGGGCGCGCGGCATTCATTTTGCCAATATCATCGACAAAAGCGCGAATATCCGCAGCAACGTCACCATGGGCACAGGCAACATCATTGGCGCGAACGTGTACATTGGCACGCAAACCACCCTTGGCAGCAACAACGCCATTTCGTATGGCGCGGCCATTGGGCACCACAACAAAATAGGCGACTGCAATCTGCTGGCCCCTGGGGTGATACTGTCTGGCAGTGTGGCGGTTGGCAGCGAGTGCATTGTGCCCGCCGGCGTTAATTTTTTGAACGGCGTTAAAATTGGCAGCAATGTTGTTCTGCCCGTTGGCTATAACGTAAGCGAGAACATTGGCGACAATACCTTTATTTAGGAGGATAAACTATGCGCTATATTGAAAGTCCCTTCACCGACGCCTACCTGAACATGGCCCTGGAGGAATATGTTTTTGAGGGCCTGCCCCAAAGCGACGAATATTTTATGCTGTGGCAGAACAAAAACGCCATTGTGGTGGGCAAGTATCAAAACACCGCGCAGGAAGTGAACGCCGATTATGTGCGTGAGAACGATATTGCTGTGGTGCGCCGCCTGTCTGGCGGGGGGGCTATGTATCAAGACATGGGCAATTTGAACTTCACCTTTGTGGTGAACCAAAACGCCGCCCGCCAGCTGGATTTTTCCCTCTTCATCCAGCCGGTTATAAAAGCGCTGGCCCAAATGGGCGTTACGGCCACACAGGGCAGCCGCAACGATATTTTGATTGACGGGAAGAAATTTTCCGGCAATGCCCAATACAACAGGCAGGGACGCACCATGCACCACGGCACGCTGCTGTTCAACTCCCATCTAAGTGTTTTGGGCAGCGCGCTGAACCCAAAGCCCGACAAAATCGAATCGAAGGGCATCAAAAGCGTGCGCAGCCGCGTTACCAATATTGCCAGCTACCTGACGGCCGAAATGACGATGGACGACTTCAAGCGCATTTTGCGTCAGGAAATGTTCGAGGCCAACGCCCTGACAGATTATGCCCTTTCCGGCGCCGATATGGCCGCCGTGCGCAAGCTGGCGGAGGACAAATATGCCACCTGGGCATGGAACTGGGGCCACAGCCCGGCCAGTGGCGTGCAAAAAAGCCGCCGCTACCCCTTTGGCGGGGTGGAGCTTGCTATGCAGGTGAAAAACGGCGCCATTGCGGACATTGTGTTCACTGGCGACTTTTTTGGCAACGGCGACATTGAGGACTTGCAAAGCCACTTGAAGGGCGCCGCCTTACGGCAGGACGCGTTGCAGCAGGCTTTGGAGGGTTTCGATGTGAACCGTATCATCTCTGGCATGGACGCCGCCGCTTTGGTTGAACTGCTGCTGTATTAAAGCGTGCGCCCAGATGGTGTATTGAAGGAGGTAAACATGGCAAAATATATTCTGGCGCTGGACCAGGGAACCACCAGTTCCCGGGCTGTTTTATTTGACGAGAGGCAGAATATTTTGCAGATAGCCCAACGGGAGTTTGCCCAGCACTACCCGCGCGAGGGCTGGGTGGAGCACGACGCCATGGAAATATATTCCACGCAAGTGGCGGTGATGAACGAGGTGGTGGCAAAAAGCGGGGTGGCCGCGTGCAACATTGCAGGCATTGGCATTACAAACCAGCGCGAGACCACTATTTTGTGGGACGCTGAAACCGGCCGCCCCATTTACAACGCCATTGTGTGGCAGTGCCGCCGCACGGCAGGCATTGTGAACGATTTGTGCGCACGGGGCCTTTCGGCTCACATCAAAAGCGTTACCGGCCTTTTACCGGACGCCTATTTTTCCGGCACCAAAATTAAGTGGATTTTGGACAACGTGCCTGGCGCGCGGCAAAAAGCGGCGCGCGGGGAGGTGTTGTTCGGCACGGTGGACAGCTGGCTGATTTGGAAGCTGACCGGCGGCAAGGCGCATGTTACCGACTATACCAACGCCTCCCGCACCATGATTTACGACATCCACCGCCTGTGCTGGGACGAAGTGATGCTGCGGGAGCTTGACATCCCCGCCGCCTGCCTGCCGCGGGTGTGCAACTCCAGCGAATTGTACGGCACAGCGGCGGTTCAGGGCGCCGAAATACCCATTGCGGGCATAGCGGGCGACCAGCAGGCCGCCCTGTTCGGCCAGTGCTGCTTTGCCAAGGGGGAAACCAAAAACACCTATGGCACCGGCTGCTTTCTTTTAATGAACACCGGCGAAACCGTGTGCGAAAGCCAGAACGGCCTGCTTAGCACCATTGCGGTGGGCCTTGGCGGCAAAGTGCGCTATGCGCTGGAGGGCAGCATCTTTGTGGGTGGGGCGGTCATTCAGTGGCTGCGGGACGAGCTTGGCCTGATACGCGAGAGCCGCGACGCCGAATACTACGCACAAAAAGTGCCGGACACCGGCGGCGTGTATCTGGTGCCGGCCTTCACCGGGCTGGGCGCCCCCCACTGGGACATGTACGCCCGGGGCACCATGCTGGGCCTCACGCGCGGCACCCGGCGCGAGCATATCATAAGGGCCGCACAGGAAAGCATTGCCTACCAAAGCAGCGACCTTGTGGCCGCCATGGAGCGCGACACCGGCATGCCCCTGCCACAGTTGAAGGTGGACGGCGGGGCCTCTCGCGACGGCTTCTTGATGCAGTTCCAAGCGGATATTCTGGACCGCGACATTGTGCGGCCGGTGATACGTGAATCGACGGCGCTGGGCGCGGCCTACCTTGCGGGGCTTGCCACCGGTGTGTGGAAAAGCGAGGAGGAAATTCGCGGCCTGTGGCAGTGCGATACGGTCTTCCGCCCCGCCATGGACGCGCAAAAACGCGAGGAACTGTTGCACGGCTGGCGCCGTGCGGTGGCCCGCAGCTGCGACTGGATAGAGCCATAAACAGATAGCGTGAGGTGCGAACAGAAAGGTGGGAAGCACCATGAGCAAGGAGCTGTCGGCCCAAACGCTGGCCCTGCTGAGAAGCTATCAGCAGGATGAGATAAACGGCCACTTAATTTATTGCGCACTGGCAAAGCGGGTAAAGAAGCCGGGCTGCCGGCAGGTGCTGCAACGCATGGCTGCCGACGAAAAAAAGCACGCCGCCGTGTGGCAAAGCTATACCGGCGCGCCCATGCGGCCAAACCGCCTGCGGGTGTTTTGGTTTGGCTTTTTGGGCCTTGTAATGGGCTACACCTTTGTGCTGAAGCTGCTGGAAAAGGGAGAATATGTGGCCACCGGCCAGTACAACCGCCTTTTGGAGGAACTGCCCGAAGCTGAAAGCATTGTGGCGGACGAACAGCGCCACGAGGATGAACTGAAAGACATGCTGGACGAGGAGCGCCTGCACTATGTGGGCGCCATGGTGCTGGGGCTGAACGACGCGCTGGTGGAGCTTACCGGCACCCTCGCGGGCCTCACCTTTGCCATGGCCAACACACGGCTGGTGGCGCTTTCCGGTATCATCACAGGGGTGTCGGCCACGCTGTCCATGGCGGCGTCTAATTATTTGGCCGAGCGCGCCGACGGCAACGAAAAGGCCCTGAAGTCCAGCCTGTACACCGGGGCGGCCTATCTGGTTACAGTGGTGCTGCTGGTGCTGCCCTATTTACTGTTCCCGCCGCATTTGTATCTGGCGGCGCTGGGCACCATGCTGGCGGTGGTGGTGCTGGTTATTCTGTTTTTTAACTACTACATCTCTGTGGCAAAAGGCCTGCCCTTTGCGCGGCGCTTTGCCGAAATGGCTGCCATCAGCTTAGGTGTCGCCGTCATCTCCTTTGGCATTGGGCTTTTGGTGAAGCAGTTTTTGGGCATAGATGTTTAATATTATGGTATCATGTGACATTTAATAGGCATAAAGAAATGCCCCCGGCGGGGGCATTTCTTTATGTAATCACACAGGCTACGCGCCCAGCTTCTTTTTTCCAAACAGCTTGGCCACCTCGCCGCCGGCCACCGGCAAAAAGGCCAGCAAAATGGCAAAGATGATTTCGTCGAACCGCAGGGGCACCGTGCCAAACACCGGGTTCAAAAAAGGCACGTAGACAGCCAGCAGCATAAATACCAGCGAGGCCAGCACGCATTTATTCAGGTAACTGTTGGCAAACAGCTTCATGCGGAAGATGGACACCCGTTCTGAACGGGCGGAGTAAGCGCGCATCAGCTCGCCCAGCACCAGCGTGAAGAAGCAGCAGGTCATGGCCTCGGCCAGGGCAACGGAATCCACCGCGCCGGCAAAGATGGTGGAAAGCGGCGCCTGCGCGTGGTAACCCACCAAGAAGGATGCCAGCGCCCCAATGGCCAGCGCAATGCTTTGCAAAGCAATTGCCAGGGTCATCTGGCCGTTTACAATATGCTCCGACGGGTCGCGCGGGGGGCGGTCCATCGCGCCGGGCTCGGCCTTTTCCATGCCCAGCGCAAAGGCTGGAAAGGCGTCGGTAATCAGGTTGATGGCCAGCAGCTGTGTGGCCGCCAGCGGTATTGGCAAATTAAACAGCATGGCAAGGAAAAGCACCAATATCTCGCCGATGTTGCAGGAGAGCAAAAACCCAACCACCTTGCGGATGTTGCCGTAGATGGTGCGCCCCTCGCTGACGGCGCTTACAATGGAAGCAAAGTTATCATCGGTCAAAATCATGTCGGCCGCTTCCTTGGAAACGTCGGTGCCGGTAATGCCCATGGCAATGCCAATGTCGGCGCGTTTCAGGGAAGGCGCGTCGTTCACGCCGTCGCCTGTCATGGCAGCAATGGCGCCGTTTGCGCGCACGGCATCCACCAGGCGCACCTTGTGCTCGGGCGACACCCGCGCAAACACGCTGGTGTTCTTCACGGTTTCACGCAGCTGCTCGTCGGTCAGCTCGTTAATCTCGCGCCCCTCCACAGCCCCGGCCGCAGTAAGAATGCCCAGCTTATCGCCAATGGCCCCGGCGGTAATTTTATGGTCGCCGGTAATCATTTTCACCGCAATGCCCGCATGCTTGCAAATGTCAATGGCCGCCTTGGCCTCGGGGCGCGGCGGGTCTATCATGCCCATCAGGCCCACAAAAACAAGGTCGTTTTCCTCATCAAAATCAGCGTGAACCTCCGCCACCGTCTTGTACGCCACGCCAATCACGCGCAGGGCGCTTTCGGCAAAGCCGGTGTTGGTGGCAAGAATAGCCGCGCGCGCCTCGTTGGCAAGAGGCTGCACGCCGTTCGCCGTTTCAATGGCGGTGCAGCGCATTAAAAGTTCATCCGGCGCACCCTTGGTGTACATCACAAGGCCCTCTTCCATTTGGTGGAAGGTGCTCATCAGCTTGCGGGTGGAATCGAAGGGAATTTCCTGCAGGCGGGGATATTTCTGCTCCCACGCGTCCTTTTCCATGCCGTCCTTGTGGGCCAGCACAATCATGGCGCCTTCGGTGGGGTCGCCAATAATACTCTGCTGCGCGGCGTCATAGCGGGCGTCGTTGCACAGCAGCGCGCCCTCCACCAAATGCCGCAGCGCGCCTTTTTCCACCTCGCCGCCGCCCTCGGCGCAAATGGCGCCCTCGGGGCTGTAGCCAGTGCCGCTCACGTCGTACAGTTGGCCGTCGTAATACAGCTTTTCAATGGTCATTTTGTTCTGGGTAAGGGTGCCGGTTTTGTCGCTGCATATCACCGTGGTGCTGCCAAGCGTTTCCACTGCGCTAAGCCGCTTGATGATGGCGTGCACCTTCACCATGCGCTGCATGCCCATGGCCAGCACCACGGTAACCACAACGGTAAGGCCTTCGGGAATGGCGGCCACCGCCAGCGCCACCGCCGTCATAAAGATATCAAACACCGGCATGCCGCGCAAAAGGCCCAGCGCAAAAATAACGGCGCACACGCCCAGGCAAATAATGCCAAGCAGCTTGCCCAGGCTGTCCAGCTTTTTTTGCAAAGGGGTGCTGTCCTCGGGGCTCTCATTCAGCATGCCGGCAATGCCGCCCATTTGGGTGTTCATGCCGGTTTGCACCACAAGACCGCGCCCGCGCCCATAGGTTACCACGGTGCCCATAAAGCCGCAGTTAATGCGGTCGCCAAGGCCCGTGTCGACGCCAAGCACCACGGTGGCGTCCTTTTCCACCGGCACACTTTCGCCCGTAAGCGCCGCTTCGTCAATTTTCAAGTTCACGCTCTCTAAAAGCCGCACGTCGGCAGGCACATAGTCACCGGCTTCCAGCACCACCACGTCACCCGGCACCACCTCGCCGGAGGGAATCTCCATCACAGCCCCGCCGCGCAGCACCTTGGCGTGGGGGCTGGCCATTTCCTTCAGGGCTTTTAACGCATTGCTGGCCTTGTTTTCCTGGTACACGCCCAAAAAGGTATTCAGCGCCACAATGGCAAGAATGATAATGCCGTCCAGCGTTTCACCCAAAACGATGGAGACCACCGCCGCAATGATGAGGATGATGACGAGGAAGTCCTTCAGTTGGGCCAGCACCATGGCCATAAGGCCCTTTTCCTTGGCGCCCACAAGGCGGTTGGGGCCGTATTTTTCAAGGCGCTCGGCGGCCTGTGCGCCGGAAAGACCAGCTGCCGGGTCGGTTTTCTGCTCGGTGGCGGCCTCGGCTGCCGTCACGTTGTAGAACAGGCTCATGCTTGCGTTCCTCCTTGTGTTACGTACTGGACAAAGGCCTTGCCGGCAGGGGAGAGCGGGCGGTTTTTATCGTGCACAACATATAAAACGCGGCGCAAATCGCCTTCGGCCAAATGGAACATGCGCAACAGGCCAAAGCGCTCATAATCCGCGGCGGAAAGGCGCGAAACGATTGAGATGCCCATACCCTGGCTTATGGCTTTAATGACGGCGTCGGGGTTGTCCATGGTGGCCACAACATTCAGCGCGCCGGTTTCGTAGCCAAAGCGGGCTAAATAGGCCTCGGTTTCCTGCCGGGTGCCGGAGCCCTCGCTGCGCAGGATAAAGGGCGCCGCCATAAGCTGCTCAAGCGAAATGGTGCCCGAAGTGTCCTCGCTGTAGGGGGGCTTTACCGGGGCAATCACCACCAGCTCGTCCTCCATAAAGGGCTCAAACACTAGCTGGCGGTCCCGCGTCAAGGTGCC
>QMCD01002374.1_pt1 | contig 10531 bp, 9 predicted proteins | sample 1821841 | NCBI WGS metagenome assembly QMCD01 (sample SAMN01991225, study PRJNA193472) | Termite gut metagenome, whole genome shotgun sequencing project. | isolation source: worker | host: Macrotermes natalensis
CGCCGACAATACCAAAAATCGACGAATTTACCGTAATACAGAACGAAGTAAATGCGTTACAGGTGACGGCGACGTGGAAAACAAACTGCGACTTGGCTGTGATCGACTGGGGAGATGGAACAATTGCCGAAATCGTTACGGGAAGCAGTGCGTTAGAGCATCAATACTATCGTAACGGAATATATGGCGTTCGATTGACGGCGTACAAAGGATCGGGTCAGGTGTCGAAATTGGTTGAGACTGTTTTTGAAACAAACGTAATCGACGCAAGCCAGTGTTTTGCTCGTTGGACAAATCTTGCCGTTTTACCGACCATGCGAATTGATGGCGCAATGAGAAAAACAATGACGCGCAAAAAGAATACGGGAATTGAGCATCTCTCCAAAGAAATGCTCAAGCTCTACGGCGAAATCGTTGAAAATTTTGAACTCCGGCCAGAACAAAATAAAGTGCTCATTGCCGCCTGCGAAACATGGGATCGTTTACAGCAGGCTTCCGCCGAGGTGCGAGAACATGGAATAACGTACATTTCTGACAAAGGAGCGATTCGGAAGAATCCGGCGGTAGACATTGAAAAAGAGGCACGGCGCGATGTGGCCCGGCTCTTTCGAGAATTGAACCTGGAAGGCATCAACCCCGAAGGAAGGCGGCCACGCATTGAAGGAGATTACGCTTGACCCGTCGAAGAAAACTTACACGAAAGAATGCGAATGGCCGAATCACGCCGTGGCTTTTGGAAAAGCTGGCGTCTGGTTACGAATACTCTTTTCTTGCCGGTGAGGTTCCGTCGGAAGACTTGAAAGACGCTTGGCTGGAAAATCGCGATTGGCTTTTGGAGCGGCATATTCAGACGTTTCCCGGTACGCGTCCTTGGGCTTGGTGGCGGTTTGACGCGCCGGAAAGCCGTAAAAACGTAACAGTCGGCGAGGAGTGGCGTGATTTTTTTGGACTTCCGTACAAAATCGATTTTCAACAAGAGCCAGCAATTTTTGAAACGGAAGCGGAGTATTTGAAACGAATTGGTCTGCTTGAAAAAGGTGAAATTCCGGGCCGATACGCAACCAACTTGTTTTTGTGCTCCGACCAGTTTTCACCAAAAGTTACAGAATTTACCGCCGCCGACCGCGTGGCCATTGAGCGTGGGTGTTATTTTGACCGGCGGGAAGCGTACCGCGTTTGGCGTTTTTTGACACGTTACATTAAGCTCTCGCACGGCGACTGGGCCGGAAAACCATTTGTTCCGCAAGCGTGGCAATGGCGTAACATTTTGGGCCCAATGTTTGGCTGGTGGACGAGTGATGGCTTGCGACGGTTTCGCCGTTCCTTCATTTTTATTCCAAAAAAGAACGGCAAATCGACACTCTGTTCGGCACTGGTACTCTATTTTTTGAATGATGGGGAAGGCTCGGCGGAAGTATACTCAGTGGCCACCGCTGTCGATCAGGCAAAGATCATTTATCGGGAAACGATGAAGATGGTCAGAAAGTCGCCCGATCTGTCCAGTGCGAGCCGAATCATTGACAGTCGTAAAATTATTGAGCAAGGCGACTGTTTTTATCGTGCATTATCAGGCGACTCGGCAAGTTCGGAAGGGCTCAACATTCATGCCCTCATCGTCGATGAGCTTCATGCTTGGAACACGCCAACGCTCACAGAGCTTTGGAACTCGCTCAAATACGGTGGAGCGGCGCGCAAGCAGCCGATGCAAGTGGTTATCACCACGGCGGGCGAGGCGGATGAAGATGCTCTGTGGTACGAAGAATATGCACAAGCGAAGGGCGTGGTTAATGGTACGGATACGGACATTCATTTATTGCCGTTTATCGCCGAGGCCGGTGAAGATGATCCGTGGGATGAACCGGCGACTTGGGCCAAAGCGAATCCGTCTTTCGGCGTGGTTATCAAAGAGGAGGAAATGACGGCCCAGTGCGAGGATGCACGCGGCAGCGAGCGGAAAAAACGTAACTTCATGCGCTATCGTCTGAATCGACCCGTGAGCTTGGTCGTTTCTTGGTTGAATATGGACGAGTGGCATTTATGCAACGGAAAACCGGAGCACGTGGAAGGGATGCGATACTGGGCGGGGCTTGACCTATCAAGCAATGATGACTTGACGGCAATGGTGCATGTCGGGCGGTTGGATTCGGAATCGCCGGTATTTTATGTTTGGCCGGAATTCTTTTTGCCGGAGGAAACGATATTGCAACAATTACGCGAAGGCAAGCAGCAATATGAAATTTGGCGGCGTAACGGATATTTGACGGCCACGCCGGGTAGTGCCATCGATTTGAGTTTTATCGAGAGGCGTGTTCTTGACGTTCATCGCGAACGGAAAATCGAAGAGCTCGTGTACGACCCGTGGCACGCGACCGGTACATCGCAACGAATGGAAGCGGCGGGCATTACCTGTGTTGAATTCCGTCAGGGAATGCGGAATTTCGCCGAACCGACCAAGCAGTTGGAATTGCTCATAAAAACGAAACGGATATTGCACGGCGGCCATCCTGTGTTGACTTGGAACGTTGCGCATACCGAAGTTAGGGTCGATGAAAACCTGAACATGCGGCCCATTAAATGCAAAGACAAAACAAAAAAAATCGACGGCACTGTGGCTCTCATCATGGCTCTTTCAAGGGCAATGGATGCCGAAAACACAGAGTTCATCTATGAAACACGAGGCATGAGAATTTTATGATACAAAATTATACTCAAATTTCTTGCGGACTTTTTGAAACTCAAGCCGTGTCGGAAAAACGGTCTGATGAAGGCTGGGCCGACGCGACAATGCTCTGGAACGACTGGATGCAGGCATGGGACGGTATGTCAATGAACGAACGGAAGGCCCTGAAAATTTCGGCGGTATATCGGGCCATCGACTTGATTTCCAATGGCGTGGCCGTGCTGCCCGTTGACATCTTTCGGCGTGACCGTTCCCAGTTCGCGTCACGAAGTAAGGCGACTGACCATCCCGCATCGTTTTTGCTCAATTGCGAACCGAATGCGTGGCAGACGCCGTTTGAAATGAACAAAACGCTGATGACACAAGTGCTTTTGCGAGGGAATGCGTACATTTATATTTTTCGCAACAAAGAGGGCAACCCTCAAGAACTGAGGCTGTTGCCCGACAACACCTTTCCCGACTGGTATCAAGGTGATGTGTGGTATTTTACGGACATCGGTACGCCGGACAATCCGCAGTGGGCCAAAGTGCCGGACGGTGATGTAATTCATGTTCGCGGCCTTTCGACCGAAGGGCTTTTGGGGCTTTCGGTCATTGATCTTGCATCAGAGACATTACGAAAAACGAAGAGCCGTGAAGTTTTTGCACAAAAATTTTACAAAAACGGGGCCATGCCGAGCGGCGTCTTGGAATGCGATAACGACAAACCGCTTTCCGACGAATCTTACAAAAGGTTACAAAAAACATTCATTGAGTCACATACCGGTTTGACGAATGCAGGCAAGCCGATGATTTTGGAAGGAGGAATGAAATATCACGCTCTGACGATGACTCTCAAAGACACCGAATTCATCGAGCAGGAGGAATTCGATCTCTTGACTATTGCCAACTGGTTCGGCCTCACACCGGATCAACTTGGCTACCCGAAAGGATCGCAGTCGTATTCATCGCTAGAAATTATGACGCAGCGGCATCTGGACAACGCGATCAACCCTTGGCTGACGCGGATTGAGCAAGCGTACACGCAAAAGCTACTTTCTCGTGAAGAAAAGCAAGGCGGCGTTTTTGTCGAGTTCGATCGCGCGGCGGCAATTCGGATGGATTCCGAAACAAAATCAAGATCGATCAGCTTAAACGTGCAGGCCGGGGTGCTTTCCACCAACGAAGGCCGCGAGCAGCTTGGCTTGCCGCCGCGCACAGACGGCCTCGGCGATTTTTACATCATGCCGCTTAACATGAGCTTCGCGGATCAGCGCAAAGACCTTGCGGCGGCCCAAATTGAAAAGATGCGAATTGGCATCAATCCTCACGAAGTGAAAAATTCTGAAACTAATATACCACCGAAGGAGGAAGATCGATCCATGACAAACGTGATTGACGATTATCGCAACAGAGCTAATCGTTACATTTCCAATACGATCAAGCGTGTTTCAAAGTCGCCGGAGCGGCTTCAAGAATGGCTGGAATCGGGCTGGCGTGACACTCGCGATGCCGTGCAAGAAGAATTTCAACCGCTCGAAAAGGCGGGACTTCTTGACGCGGCAGAATCTGCAACGAAATTGATTGAACCGTATCTTTCAGAATGGAGGACAAAAAATGAAGCTTGACATATCAGGAATGGAAAAGCGGTGGACGGCCTCGGAGGTCGCCAGCATTTTCGCAACCAATGATGACAACGACGCCAAGATTTTTGGTTACGCCGCCGTATTTTACGATGGTTCAAGCCGAACGGAATACTCTTTTTCCGGCAAGATTCGCCGTAACAAAAACGCTCCGCCGGAAACGTTCAAAGTTTTCGAGCGAATCATGCCCGGCGCTTTTGACGGGGCCGTCGGCACGTTTGACACGGCCTGCCTTTTTAACCACGACCGCAATATTCTGCTGGGCCGGTATCATGCCGGAACACTGAAGCTCAATGTTGATGATCGGGGCCTGCGTTTCGAGGCGTTGCCCATGCAAATTTCCGAAACGCTAAGAGTCATTGCGCATATTCAACGGGGCGAAATTCGCGGCTGTTCATTCGGTTTTGGGGAAGTCACGGATGAGCTTGTCGAAGCGACACGCGACGGTGAAACCGTTTACGTGCGAAATATCACGAAGATCGGCAAGCTCTATGATGTCGGGCCGGTGACTTTCCCTGCCTACGATGATACCGATTGTTTTGTGCGCGATCTTACCGTTACAAAAGAAGTTACGGAAAGTTTTCGCACGACAAAAGAGGTCATTGAAGAAAAACTTTCGGAAATCCGAACAATGCACATCAATTTGCTCTTGCAACGTGAGCAAGGTGTGCTAGAATGACGCTCGATCTAGGACACCTGCCCAGCGAGTCGTTCGGTGAAGCACTCTTTTTTAAGTTTGCCGCTCTCCGTTTTTTCTCGTATGGCCGCGCTTTAGCGGTTCCGTGTTACGAAATCAGCGTTACGGCGTTTTTGTGCGTTTATGCAATGCCGTTTGTCTGAAAGTATGTAATTGCGGTGCCGCCTTTTGTGTGTACCGCACAACTTCGTGAGGTATCACATGAAAGAAAAACTTCTTGCCAAACTCGGTGAACTCTATGCCCGCATGAAAGAGATGCGGGATCAAATGTCCGGCGGCAACTGGGACGACACGGCGGAAGCCAACTGGGAAGCCCTCAACAAAGATTACACGGAAACCAAACGTGAAATCGACCGACTTGAGCGTTTCGACGAATTCGAGCGAAATGTTACAGAAAGCCGTGAAAAGCTGAGCGAATCACAAAGCGTGACGCCGGATCAGATCATGGAAGCCCAGTTTCGACAATCCGAGCAAGTCGCCCAGCAACGCGAAAGTCGTTCCTCTGCCCGTTCACAACGTGAAGAAGAATATGTTTCACGCTCGCAACGTCTTGGCAATCCGTTTGAAAAACGCCAGCAGTTTTTCGACATGCACACCGATGCCGGTGACGTTACGATTACTGCCAAAGTGCTGGAAAACACAAGGTTTCCAGCGATTCGTTCCTACGGCCTTTTGCAGATTATCTGGCCCGGCGGCAAGACGGCCCTCATCGCAGGTTATGCCATTTTGAAAAAGGTCGGTGCGATCAAGGGAGATCACGGCGGGATTTTGACACAGGAATTGGCTTTTGAATTTGACGGCAAGCCGGAATTCAACAAGCCGATTTCGGGCGGCGGCGCATAATTTTTTCAAAATTATTTTCGTTTCAACAACAAGAAAGGAGCCTATCATGGCCTTTGTAACAAGAGATTTCATTTTTCAACATAAACGCAATATTGTTCGCATCAACGTGCCGGAATGGGCTACGCCGGAAAATCCTGACCCATTTATTTTTGTGCGGGAAATGGCCGTAGCCGAGAAAGACGATTTTGACAAAATGATTCTGGACAAGACCGACGATTCCGTCATGGCCAAAGCAATCATTGCGTCAGCCTGCACGGAAAACGGCGAATCGCTTTTCAGCGAAGCCGATTTGAATGCCATACTTGCCCTTGGCGTTAAAGCGTGCGACCGGCTTTTCCGTGCGATTATGAAGCTCAATGTCGCCAACGAGGAGGCGATTGAGCGAGCGGAAAAAAACTAGAAGACGATCCGACGCTGGAATTTTGGCATGACTTGGCTTTTGAGTTTGGCGACACCGTGGCCTCGCTCAAGGCCAGAATGGGCATGGACGAATTTCGGCATTGGGTCGCTTACCGCCGGAAAAACGGGCCGCTCGGTTGGCGGCGACTTGATCACTTGGCTGCTTCGATTGCGTTCTGGATTTTCGCCATGAATACCACCGAGGAAGGCCGGGCCGATACCAAACCGGATGATTTTCGGATTCAATTTGCGAAACCAAAACCGCCTTTAACTCCAGAGGAAGAGCAGCGACTCATCGTGGCCAAAGCCCGCCTATGGGTACAGGCAATGGGTGGAATTGTACATGAATAGGTGAAGTGATGGCAAAAGCAATTGGGCCGTTGACGGCGAAAATCACTTGCGACTACATGGGATTCGCGTCCGGCCTTGGCAAGGCTGTCGTTGACGCCAAGGCGTCGCAAAATCAGTTTCAACAGGCTCTCGGCAAGCCGATCGATATTAAGGTTGACGCGGCTAAGGCCAAACAGACTCTCGCCCAAACAACCGCAGTGGCTAAAGCGGAGGGGGCAAAAAGCGGCAAAAACTTTGGACTTGCTTTTCAGGTAGGGCTTGGGGCTTTTGCCGCGAACATGGCCACGGATTTTGTGCGAAAACTGTCCACCGGAATTCGCAACTCGATGGGCGAAGTGGAAAAGGTGTCGCAGACCATGCAGCGAGCCTACGCCATTTCGCCGGGCATCACCGCGCCGCAAAAAACGGCCATGCGAAGCCACGCCTATGACGTGCAGGCCGAAACCGGCGTCGATTACAATAATCTTGCCGGTTCTTATGCCCAACTCTTTTCGGCGGGATACAATGTCGAAAAATCAATGAAGGCATTGGCCACCGTTACGAAATTTGCCCAGGCCGCCCAGATCGACGCCGCTCGGTCAACGGACATGCTAACCGACGCTCAATCTGCTCTTGGTATGGTTTCGCAAGACGCCGTACAGAATGAGCAGAACATGACGCGGATCGCCGACGTGCTGGTCAAGGGCAATCAAATTGCCACGGCTTCCGTTGCCCAGTACGCCGACGCTCTGGCTGGCGGTGGTGCAACGGCGGCGAAAGTCTACGGTCGAAGCGTCGAGGAAGCGGTCGCGGCTCTGGCCGTCTTTGCCAACGCCGGGGTGAAAGGTCAAGAGGCGGGCACGGCCCTGATGATTGTGGAGCGGGAACTCGCCAAAACGTACATGTCAAACGCCGAAGCGTGGAAACGGGCGGGCGTGTCACTCTACGATCAACGTGGAAAGCTGCTTTCTTTATCGAATGTTGTCGGGCAACTCGAAGGAAAACTCAAAGGCTTGAGCGATCAGCAGCGTTCGGCCTTTTTGATGCAGAAATTGAGTTTTGACGCCAAGAGCATGAAATACCTGATGACGCTGCTCGGTAGTTCAGAGCAATTACGAGAATTTACCAAGTCGCTCGAAGGGGCGGGCGGAATCATGGACGATGTTGCAAAAAACACGCTCACAAATTTTGAAACGGGAATAAATCGGGCCAAAGCTGCCACGACGAAATTCCTTGAGCCGCTTCTACTGCCTGTTTTCAACACGTTTGGACGAGGATTGCAGGCCACGGCCCACTTTCTGGACAATTATGGAAAACGCATTATGGGGGCAACGGCGGCCTTCCTCGGATTCAATGTTGGCGTGAAAGCAACCGCGTTCTTGATGTCGGGCAAATTTGTAACGGCCATCGCCGGAGCGGCAAAGGCGGTGATGACGTTTGTTCGGGCTGGCACTCTTGCTCAAGCACTGACCGGGCCGGGCGGCTGGGCGAGCCTTGCAGCAGGAATTGCCGTGGCCGCCGGTGCGTGGGTCGCGGTCGAGGGGATGTTTAACAGTACGGCCTTGGCTGCGGACAGTGTCGCTGTTTCCGTTGCGAATATTGGAACGACGTCCGATACGGCATTTGGCAACACTACTCGGAAAATTGACGATATGGCATCGGCCATGAATCGGGCCAAACAGACCGCAGAAAACTTGAAGCAGGTTTTAGCCAATGCCAAGCAAGGTAACTCTGGTCGAGCGGATCAAGATATTTATGCCCCGAAAGGAAAAAAGAGAGAGGACAGAACATGGGACGAATGGGGGACAGCATGGGCAATGTTTGCACACAACCTCTATTCGGGTCGTCAAGATAGTGCCTTCTTCATAAGTGATGGCGACGGAGTTTCGGCGGCCATTCATGAACGCGAAAAAGCATTACGAGCAGTTGCGGCAGCGAAGGAAAAGAAGTATGCCGGCATGTCAGACGAGCAGATTGCCGTAAAAAAAGCTGCCGAGGAAAGAGAGACTTTTTTGAACGATAAAGCCGAAGCACTGGCCAAACCGCTCAAAGACCTTGAAACGGAAATTGCGACGATTCAAGAGATGTGGGATAAAGGCAAGGGCGATCCTGTTCTTCTACAAAGAGAACATGAGCGGCTGACCAAGCAGCAAAATGCGATGCTCGGTATCAAACCGGAAAAACCCGGCAAAGAAATGGTCAGTGCGGCGGCCAAAAACGAAGCCGAGTCCTTAAAAAAAGGAGCGGATGCCTTACGCATGGCTCTTGTGTCGCCACTCGATAATTTTGTTGCGGAAATGGTGCGGCTGGAAAAGATGCAAAAACTGGGGCTGATTGATGCTGAAACAAAAATAAAAGGCGAAAAAGAAGCCCAAAAGAATTTTCTTGCCAAGGATCAGGCCGATGCCTACAAACCGCTCGAAGCCCTTGAAGCCGGTTCCGTTGCATTGGAATCTCATTTCGCTCGGCAACAGTCACAGCGGCAAGCGCAGGAAGAGCGTGATCGGCAATTTCAAGAGGCCACGAAAAAGGCGCAGGAAGAGAAAAAAAAGATTAACGAAGAAATCCTTGAAAAAATCAAAGAAGTCCTAAATTTGTTCAAGGATCAAGAAAAAAACAATCAATTCGTTCCACTGTAACAGTAATTAGAGCGAAATGGCCATCAAAAGAATCTGGGAAACTGTCGCGTCAGGTGACGGCTCCGACGAGTTGGATTTTGACAAGGACCGAATCGATGCGGAGCGGACACGCATTTATCGTGCGGAATCAGATATGTTCGATACCGAACAGGACATCATCAACGATCCGCTCTGTCCGAAAATCGAGGCGACTTATCGTAGCCGTAATAAAACAATTGATGGAATTGTTCTGAAAAAAGTTGCGCCAAAATCCGTTTCAAAAGGTATATGGGATATTTCTTGCACCTACGAAACGCCGCCGGGAAGCGAGTATCATGGAAATCGGATACAGAAAAACAACCAAAACAATCAATCCGACGAACCGCAGCTTGTGGACGACAGGTTTTTTGTTACGCAGGGTTTCGAGGTTGTTGACGTGCCTTTTCTTGAGGACTTGAAAAAAAAGCTCGTCGTGAATTCGGCGGGCGACCGGTTTGATCCGCCCTTGACGACGAAAAGGTATTTGCTCACGTTGCAGGTGCGACGCAAAGAAAAATCATCTCCGTATTCGCGTTGCAGAAAGTATCGCGGAAAGATCAACGACGATTCGGTCATCGGCGTCTTGCCGGGCTATCTTTTTTGTCGCAATATCGGATCGACCACCGAAGACGCCGAAATTTGGGATGTCACGTATGACTTCATTGTCCTTGACCGCACGCCACAACACATAGCGGCTAATCTCGACGCCAGCTATCGCATAGTGCTTGACGCTGGTTGGAACGAAAAAGTAGCTGACAAACAAGCAAGTAACTCTCAACAGAAAGGGCCGAAAACGAAACAAATAACTGATTCGCAAAATCATCCCATCGCCGTGATGGCGAATTTAGATGGCAAGGGGAAGGTTCTTGCAGAAGGAGAAAAACCTTTTTATCTTTCGTTTGCGGAGATTGAAAAAATTTCGTTTTCGTCACTTAATTTGCCTTCAATTCGTCTCAACAGTTAAATGCCAGAGTACGGTCAAGTTCCATCGGACTGGTTTCGCGATGTCAGCATGATGCTCAAGGATTGGAAGGCGGGCCGTGGGAGTAGCTCGCCTACGCCACCACTTTCTGTTGCGGGAATAATACTGCCTGTCGAACTAACCGAGGACTGGACAGAAAGCAATGAAGAGAGATTCGCCAAAGCCGTCGCTGTTGTTTTCGACAAGGACAAAAATCAATACAAAAAAGAAATTGATGGCAAAGAGATTGATCTTTTTGCTCCTCTGGATACCGCTGGCACACCGCCGGGCAGCGTCGGCGAGCGGGTTTTCGCCGTCTATCGCGGTCGATGGGAGGTCGTG
>QMCD01002377.1_pt1 | contig 10527 bp, 9 predicted proteins | sample 1821841 | NCBI WGS metagenome assembly QMCD01 (sample SAMN01991225, study PRJNA193472) | Termite gut metagenome, whole genome shotgun sequencing project. | isolation source: worker | host: Macrotermes natalensis
TTACGCTTTGGTCAACAACATTTCCGGCGGTGATGTGCCGTCGTTGGACGTACCGAAGGCGAAAAAAACCTACGAAAAACTGCACCGCGCGGCCGCGCGCGCGCAAATCGCGACAGGCGCACCGCTGATGTGCCATATAGAGCAGGGTGCGGACGCGGCGGAAGTCGTGGATTTTTACTTACAGGAAGGCGTGCCGCCGCATAAATTGTGGATCGCGCATCTGGATCGGGCAAGGTATGACGCCGTTTTCCACCGCGAGATCGCCTCGCGCGGGGTATATCTGGAATATGACACCATCGCGCGGTTCAAATACCACAGTAACGATAAGGAGGCCGACCTCATTTTTTCCCTGCTGGAAGCGGGATACGGCAGCCAACTGCTGTTGGGGCTGGATACCACGCGCGCGCGGCTTCGCGCCTACGGTGCGGAAACGGGGCTGGACTATATCCTTTCCACCTTCCTCCCCTTTCTGAAAGAACGGGGGCTGAGCGAATTGCAGGTGGAAAAACTGCTGCGTGAAAATCCCGCGCGGGCGCTCGCGATGGAAGTACATCTGAAATAGTTTTATTTGCTTTATGCTTTACATATTTTATGACTAACAAAGGAGAAAACAAATGGCAAAGTACGAACCTGCAATACAGCCGACCATGTATTTTATCGGCGTTACCACGGGTAAATCGTCCATCCTAAAGGTGTTCCCCGAATGGGTGAAGGCACTCGGGCGGGGCGACGCGGTGATCAAAGGCATCGACATCGGCATCCATGCCGACCCGCAGGAATATGTGGACGTGGTGAAATTTATCAAGGAGGACCCGCTTTCGCTGGGCGCGCTTGTGACCACCCACAAGATAGACCTCTACAACGCCGCGCACCAGTATTTCGAATACCTCGACCCCTACGCGCAAATGTTCCACGAGCTTTCCTCTATCTCCAAGCGGGGCGATAAACTGTGCGGCCACGCGAAAGACCCCATTTCGAGCGGGCTTGCCATGGAGAACTTTGTGCCCGCGAACTACTGGAAAAACAATCCCGATGCGGGCGTGCTGATCATGGGTGCGGGCGGCAGCGCCATCTCCATGTGTTCTTACCTGATGCGCGAGGATTTCAAGGGCAATTACCCGGCTAAGATCGTCATCGCCAACCGTTCCGCGCCCCGCTTAAAGGAAATCGAGGAAATCAACGCCAAGCTCGACCCATTCGGTATCGAGTTCTCGTATTACCTCACGCCGGAAGCGGGCCAGAACGACGTAATAACGGAAAAAATGCCCGCCGGTTCGTTGATTGTAAACGCGACCGGACTCGGCAAAGACCGCCCGGGCAGTCCGCTTACCGACGCTTGTAAATTCCCCGAAAAAGCACTGGTATGGGAAATCAACTACCGGGGCGATCTGCGGTTTATGCACCAGGCGGAAGAACAGCAGAGCGAGCGCGGCCTTGTGATCGAGGACGGTTGGATCTACTTCATTCATGGCTGGACACAGGTTATATCTGAAGTGTTCGATATACCGATCGAAGGCAAACTACTGGACAAGCTGGATAAAATTGCGGCAAACTTCAACACCGCAGGGTAACACATCGGTAAAAAAGAAAGGAAACAGAAAATATGAGCAGTGGAAACAAAAACGGAAGCCCGGAATTCAACTGGATGCAGGGGTTTACCATTGATTTTGACCTGAAAACGGGTATATCCGCCAAAAAAGAAACGACCAAGCGGTATCTGCGCGATATGAAAGGCATGTTCGCGGATGACGCGGCGTTTGAAGCCGCCGCCTCGGCCGGCAACCCGCTCATCTATGAATTTCACGAGATAGGCGCGCCCGGGAAGGAAAGCGACCTCGCTTTCGGCATTTCCATCACCTACCCCGGCAAGGTGGGCGATGAATACTACATGACCAAAGGGCATTTCCACACCATACTGGAAACGGCGGAGGTCTATTACACGCTGGAGGGCGAAGGCTTTATGCTGCTGGAAAACCCGGAGGGCGATTGGTCGGCCCAACCCCTCAAGGCCGGTGAAATGGTATATGTGCCCGCCCGTTACGCGCACCGCTCTGTCAACACGGGCAGCGGGCCGCTGCGCACCTTCTTCGTCTTTCGCGGGGACGCGGGCCATGATTACGGCACGATCGAAACAAAGGGTTACCGCCAGTTGATCGTGGAAAAAGACGGCGCGCCCGTGTGCGTGCCCAACCCGAAATGGAAATGAGGTATCCGAAGTGAAAATACTGATTACGCCGACCTCGTTTTTAAAGCCGGTAAACGCCGAAGCAAAAGCAAAAATTGAAGCGTTTGCGGACGAGGTCGTGTACAACGAAACGGGCAAACCGCTTAACCCGGAACAGATCATCGAACTGCTAAAAGGTGTGGACGGCTATATCGCGGGGGTCGATTACATCACGGCGGAAGCGATTGCGCGCGCGCCGGAAAGCCTAAAGGTAATTTCCCGTTACGGCGCGGGTACTGACAGGGTAGATATTCCCGCCTGCACGGCAAAGGGCATAAAAGTAGCCAACACGCCGGGCACAAATTCCATTGCGGTGGCCGAGCTTGCGTTCGCGCTTATGCTGAACGCGGCGCGCAATATCCCCGCGCTGCATGAAGCGGTGCGAAACGGCGAATGGCCGCGATTCGAGGGTGTCGAGCTTTTTGGAAAATCCCTCGGTATTGTGGGCATGGGGGCGATCGGCAAGAACCTCGCCACCCGCGCCATCGCGTTCGGCATGGATGTTTCCGCATACGACCCTTATTTTGACGAGGCGTTCGCCTCCCTGCACGGCATCACGAAAAAACCGCTGGACGACTTGCTTGCAAGCAGCGATTTCATATCCCTGCATGTGCCGCTTTCGGACGAGACGCGGTATATGGTCAACGCGGGCCGCATCGCCAGCATGAAAAAGGGCGCGGTTATCATCAACACGGCGCGCGGCGGGCTGATTGATGAACAGGCGGCGGCAAGCGCTGTGCAAAGCGGGCAGTTGGGCGGCCTCGGGCTGGACGCTTTTGAGCAGGAGCCGCCTACGGATTCCCCGTTAAAAGGGCTGCCGCGGGTGATTTTTACACCGCACGCGGGCGCGCATACGGCGGAAGCCGTGAGGGGCATGGGACAAATGGCGGTGGATAACTGCATCGCGGTGCTGCGCGGGCAGGATTGCCCCTATGTATTGAATGGATAAATGAAAAGAGGTATGACTACCATGAAAAAACAGGAAGTATTACGGCGTTTGAAGGATTGCGGCGTGATTGCCGTCGTGCGCGGCGATAATCAGGATATGGCAATGAAGATCATAGAAAGCTGCATCGAGGCGGGTATTGTGGGCATTGAGATTACGTTCACCGTGCCCGGCGCGCTGGATTTGATTAAAAAAGTAGCTTCGGCTTACAAGCCGGAGGAAGTGCTGGTGGGCGCGGGTACTGTGCTGGATGCGGAAACAGCCCGCGCGGCTATACTCGCCGGGGCGAACTACGTGGTCAGCCCGTGCCTGGATGTGGAAACGGTGAAGCTGTGCAAGCGCTATCAGGTTGCCTGTATGCCGGGCGCAATGACCATCCGCGAGGTGGTAGACTGCCTGGAGGCGGGCGCGGATATTGTGAAGATATTCCCCGGGAACCTGTTCGGCCCAGCCATCATCAAGTCGTTCAAAGGGCCGCTGCCACAGGCGGAAATGATGCCTACCGGCGGTGTGAACGCGCAAAATGCCGGTGAATGGATCAAGGCCGGCGCGGTTGCCGTGGGCGCGGGAAGCGACCTCACAGCGGGCGCGAAAACGGGCGACTACGCCAGCATTGTGAAGGTCGGCAAGGAACTGATTGCCGCTGTGCGGGAAGCGCGGGGCCAATAATACGTGTAAAAAAATCTGGACGTGGACATATTGGTTCGCCGGGCGGTACAGCCTTCTTACGTTGATGGGTTCATCCTTTCCCGCGCTGCGCGCGGGAAAGGTGTTGGTGGATCGCTCGCCACGCGCGCGGGCGGTTCATCAGGCGCTCCGTCATGGATAAAGCAGGCAAGGCACTCCGCTATGAGAAAAAACATTCCCTCATGATAGAACCAATTCACAAATTAGAAAGACATGTTTTTTCTAATCCATTCTTCACCGCCCGCCCACGCGCCGAACGGGAAAAATAGAGGAAGTGGAGAGACGCCCGGCGCAAAGGCGTGCAGCACATCTAAACCACCGACCGCCACCCAAGTTAATATAAAACCGCGCACGAATAGGGCTACGCGCAAAAAACACCTTCCGCCATTGCGCTGCGGAAGGTGTTTTTTGTTGATAATAGTTAGAGCAAATTAACTTAACGTTGGGCAAGTAGGTTTGAGCAAAATTAAAAACGCAGGCGTTTTTAATTGGAAATGGTATAAGCTCACAATTCCTTCAAATCTGTCTCCTGAAAGCGGGCGACCTCCGTATCCCACCGTTCCCGCACATATTGCACATGGGCAGGGTGAGCGTTGTACGCCGCGTAGTCCGCCTCGCTCATGAAATCGAACACGAACACGTAATCAAAATCATTCTTGGGGCTTACCTGCTCGCACTGGTCAAACACCGCCACATTCGGAATCCCGCCCAATATCGCTTTGGAATCGGCAATGAACTTCGCTGCCTGTGGGCTGCCTTTTTCATGTTTTAAACAAAATGAGACTATGTGCCTTATTTTCGGTTGCATCGTCCGCCCTCCCGGCTATCAGTCAATTCGCTTTACTTTATCTCCGCGACCCGTACCTTGCGTTCCTCGTCGCTCGATTTCAACGCGGCTTCCAGCACCTGTATGATTTTTACGCCGTCCTCCATGTTGGGGTCGATCGTTCCGCCTGTTTCATACGCATGCAGGAAATCCGCCATCGCGTGCACAAACGCGTGTTCGTAGCCCACGACATGACCGGGCGCCCACCACGCGCCGGCATAGGGGTGCGTGGAGTTGGTCACCATGATATTGCGGAAGCCCTGCTCGTCCGCCGGGTCCTCCATATTCAGATACTGCAGCTCGTTCATCCGCTCAAAATTCCACGCAAGGCTCCCCTTGCTGCCATAAATCTCAAAGTAGTTATAGTTCTTGCGCCCGCCCGCAAAGCGGGATGTGTCGAAAGAACCCAGCACGCCGTTTTCAAACTCGGTAATCATGAAGCTGGCGTCGTCCACCTCCACCTTGCCCGTTTCACCCGTAGCGCCTTTACCCGCCGTAAAGGTGGCCGCGCCCTTTCCGGGCAGCGGGCGCTCCTCTATGAACGTCTTTTGTATCGCCATCACGCTCTTTACTTCGCCGATCAGGTAGCGCGCGAGGTCTACAGAGTGCGAGCTGAGATCCCACAGCGGGCCGCCCCGCGCGAGGTCGCGCTTGAAATGCCAGGTAAGCGGGAATTCCGGGTCCATGATCCAATCCTGCAAATACGCGCCGCGCCATTCGTACAGCGTACCCAGCCGCCCTTCCTCAATCATTTTTTTCGCGAACGCCACGGCGGGCACACGGCGGTAATTATGGTTCAGGTAGCTGAGCACGCCCGCCTGCTTCACGGCAGCCGCCATTTCCACAGCCTCGGCGTAGGAAAGCGCGGCGGGTTTTTCGCAAAACACCGCTTTGCCGCAGCGCGCCGCCTTGACCACCATGTCCTTGTGTACCTTTGTGGGAGCCACAATATCCACAATATCGATATCGTCGCGCTCCATCACCTGCGCCCAGTCGTAGGCTGTCTCCGAAAAGCCCCACTTTTGGGCAAATTCCTCCGTATCGTCCCGTTCCGTGCCAAACGCCACCTTAAGCACCGGCTCAAACGGCACGTCAAAGAACTTCGCCACCTTCATCCAGCCGTTTGAGTGGGCCTTGCCCATAAACCCCGTGCCCAGTACGGCTATGTTTATTTTCTTTTTCATCACGTACATCCCCCGTTACAGAATATTGGCGACAATTTTTTTCATGCCCTGCACGCTCTGGGAAACCGCCTCCAGCTCGCGCCCGCGCCAACTGACGTGCGGGTGGTCGATCTCCACTGCCAAAAACCCCTTGAAATCGGCTTTATCCAGAATGTTGACCAGCGCCTGATTGTCTATAAAGCCCTGCCCCACCGGCACGCCAGAGAAGAAGAACCAATCCGTGATCTTCGCCTCCTGCGGGTTCACCTGCATGTCTTTCAGATGCACCGCCATCGTGTATTTCGCCAGTTTCTTCATGCCTTCCACAGGGTCGTCCAGCAGGCGCACAAAGTTCCCCGTGTCGAAATTCACGCCAAAGCTTTTTGAATCCACGCGCTCGATGAGCTGCAACATCTCATCCGCCGTAAAATCTATGTGGTTTTCCATGGCCAGGCAAACGCCGGAATCCTCCGCGATCTTCACCGCTTCCTTAAACTGCCCCACCAGCCGGTCTATCTGCTCCTGATGGTTTTCGTGGCGGAACAGCAGGCTGCTGCCCGTCACGCGCATCACATCCGCGCCAATGGTTTTCGCGAAGGGGATCAGCCGCTTCATCGACGCGAACTCTTCCGGATTTTTCCCGCCCTTCAGGCCGTCCGGGTGCCCCCACGCAAACACGCGGTCAAAACCGTATTCATCCAGTTGCGCGTTCACTTCTTTTAGGTACGGTTCCTCCAGGCTTTCAAAAAAACAAGTCTCCAGTGAAACGCCATCCACGCCCATACCCTTTGCTATATCCAAAAAATCAGTCAGCGTCATTTTCCGGCCGGGCGCGTCCTGGTCCGGATACACCTCACCGAAAAAACGGTGGAAGCAGTAACTGTCAATTCCTATCTTCATCTTAAACCCTCCTCGTTATTCTATCCGCATACCGGCCTGTTTCCGCCCGCGCCGCTTAGTTATTCTTGCTCTTATGCTGCAACAGCACGGCGGCGATGATGATCGCGCCTTTCACGGCGTTCACCAAGTAAACGTCCATCTGCATAATGGTCAGTATGTTGGAGATAATGCCCATGATGACGATGCCGAACAGCGTGCCGATCATACTGCCCTTGCCGCCCTCCATAGCAATACCGCCCACCACGGCCATCGCGATGCAGCTCAGGTCATAGCCGTCGCCCGATGAAGACGAGTTCATAGAGTTCATGCGCGAGCCTTCCACCACCGCGGCAATCGCCACGGCAATGCCCAGCAGCGCAAACGCCATCATCTTCACCCAGTTTGTGTTGATCCCCGAAAGCTTGGTCGCCTGCTCGTTTGAACCTACGGCGTAGATGCGCCTGCCCAGCACAGTATACTTTGAAATATAGAAGTATACGGCAAACACGATGAAGAAATAGATGATCGGCAGCGGGAACACGCCGCCCAACTCCGTATTGGAGATTAGCTTAAACTCCGCGACGTCGCCCGTGACGCCGCCCGAACTCATCGCGAATATGGACAACGATCGGTAGACGTATTGCAGGCCCAGCGTCAATATAAACGACGGCACGCGCCCTTTCGTCACAATAAAGCCCGCGCCTATGGACAGCGCGGAGCTAAACAGCACCGCCACCAAAATGGCAAGTGGTATGCTGCCCGTCGCATTCAGTACGTTGAACATCAACAGCCCTACAAATACAAGCTGCGAGCCTACCGACAAATCGATATTGCCTGATACGATCACAAACGCCATACCGAAAGCAATAATGCCGGTTACTGTATTAGCGCGCAGTATGTTGATGAAGTTCTGGCCATCCCAAAACTTTGTGGGGTCTCCAAACTTGATGGTTACCGCGATGACCGCCGCGATAATAACGCCTATCGTAATCAACACGATGCTGTACTCGCGGCTAAACCTCTGCCACCACCCGCCGCTTGTGGATTTCTTTACTTTTTCCATTACCAGGCCTCCTAATCAATTTCAGTCTAATACGCCGCCGGTCGAAAGAATCATCACGGCTTCTTCCGAGATTTCTGCACGCGACAGCTCACCCTTGAGCTCGCCATGATACATCACCAAAACACGGTCACATATCTTAAGCACTTCCTGCGCCTCGCCCGAGGTCACAATGATGCCCATGCCCTCTTTCGCTAGGTCCATAATGATGCTGTATATTTCATTTTTCGCACCCACATCCACGCCCTGCGTGGGGTTGGACAGTATCATGATATCCGGGTGCGCCGTCAGCCATTTTGCCAGCACCACCTTTTGCTGGTTGCCGCCCGAAAGGCTCACAATCAGGTTCGCCATATCCGCTACCTTGATATTCAGCTTTTGCTTATATGCCTGCGCCACTTCCATCTCTTTTTTCCTTTGCAGCGTCGGGCCTGTTGTATACTCGTCCAGCGTCACAATCGTCATGTTTTCCACCACGGATAAATCGCGGATGATCGCGTTTTCCTTGCGGTTGGATGGCAGCAGGCCAATCCCCTGCTTCTTCGCCTGCGCCGGGTGGCGATATTTAATCTCCTTGCCGTCCTTAAAAATCTTGCCACCCGCAAGCGGCAGGTCGCCAAACAGCGCGCGCACCACTTCGTCCTTGCCGTCGCCCAAAAGGCCCGTAATACCCAATATCTCCCCGGCGTGCAGTTGAAACGACACATCCTTTACGCGCGTATCCACGCTCATATGCTGTACTTCCAGCACCACATCGCCCACGGCATGTTCCCGGTAGACCTCCACATCCAGCACATTTTTGCCCACCATCATACGCGCGATGTCCGCCTGGCTCACGTTTTCGCCCGCGTCGTTTTGTATGTTCTGCGAGCCCACCAGCTCGCCGTTACGCAAAACGGTGAAGCTGTCGCAAAACTGAACGACCTCGCCCAGCTTGTGCGAGATGAATATGATCGTCGCGCCTTGCTCACTCGTCAGCGTTTTCATGATCTGGAACACACTCTCCACCTCGGGCTGCGTCAGCGATGTGGTGGGTTCATCCATTATGATCAACCGGGAATTCATTAGAATCGCCCGGGCAATCTCAACGATTTGTTTATAGGACGCCTGTAAATCACGCACCATCGCGGAAGGGTCAATATCCACCTGCATCCGCTCAAAGACCTCTCGTGTTTTCCGGATCATGGATTTTTTGTCCAGCGCGTTCATCTTTTTGCGGATTTCCTGCCCCAAAAAAAGATTTTCATATACCATCAGGTCATTTACCACATTCAGCTCCTGATGTACAAACGCGATGCCCTCGTGCTGCGCGGCAGCCGGGCTTGTGATATGCGTTTCTTTTCCAAACAGTTCAATACGGCCGGTGTCTATGGGAATGACGCCGCCCAGAATATTCATCAGCGTTGTTTTTCCGGCCCCATTTTCCCCCAAGAGCGCGTGTATCGTTCCCGTCTCAACCTCGAAATCGACGTTGATGAGCACGGGCACGCCGCTGAAGCTCTTGTTCACTTTTTCCATTTTCAGCGCATACTCCATTGTGTATGTCTCCTCATTTCATAGATGATGCAAAAACCCTGTACTTTTATCTGGGTAACCGCTGATCAATTCAGACCACGCATCTTTCCGGCTCTTTTCGTCCGTGTCAGCGCCGCCAGAACCCGCTCTTAGCGCTGCCAGGAACGGAACCTGCCGACATTGCCACGAACAAAACCGCTCGGAAATCCACGAACCCGCTTTAATCAGTGCTTACCTAAAATTAACCCGGCGGGGGAAAACCCCCGCCGGCTGCGCCGCTGTTACATCAATAGGGCGCTTCGTCCGTGATCCCGTAGGAATCCAGATACTCCTGATAGTTTGTGCGGTCAACATTCACCGGAGGAATGATAACCCTGTTTTCGGAAGTCTCGCCCTTGATTAGGCCGTCCACCAGCCTTAGGCAGTCGGCGATCATGTACGGCGGGTACGTCTGCGAAGATACCCAGATGTTCGCGAATTCCGGCTGCGTCATCATAGCAAAGTACGATTTGTCGCCGCCGCCGCCCGTGATAACCTTGATGTCCGTGCGGTCCGCTTCGATGATAGCCTGCAAAATACCCTTGGACATTTCATCGTCTGTGGAGTAGATCGCGTCGATTTCCGGGTTCGCGTTCAGGATGTCCGTCATAACGGGCAGCACCGTCTCGGGCGCGCCGTCATCCGAAGCCCACTCTCCAATGATTTCGATGTTCTCATTCTGCGCGAAAACTTCTTTCGCCCCGTCAACGCGTTCCTGGAAGATAGAGCCATAGTTGGGAATGTTCATGATAGCGACTTTGCCGCCGTCCTTGCCCTCTTCCGCCAGCTTGTCAATAATGTACTGCGCGCCCATGCGGCCCATTTCCGGGTTGTCGCCGGCCAGGTAGTAGTCAGGCGTTACGTCGCCCAGTTGGCGGTCGAAGTTCACCAGCGTGATGCCCGCGTCCATGATTTTCTGGCCCGCAACGGCAAGCTCGTCGTTCTCGGGGAACAGCACGATGTACTCGCACTTCTGCTGGATCAGCTCGTCGATTTTGTTGGCCTGGTCGTTTACGTTGTCAGAAGCAACCAGTATGTAGTTAAGGCCAAGCTCATCCGCCGTGTTCTTTGCGGACCACTGCACCGCGCCTACCCAGCCCGTGGGGTTGTTGGGTACGGAAATACCTACCAGCGGCGCTTCCGCGGGTGTTTCCTCCGCAGGCGCTTCGCTTGCCGGAGCCTCGCTCG
>QMCD01003438.1_pt1 | contig 10524 bp, 9 predicted proteins | sample 1821841 | NCBI WGS metagenome assembly QMCD01 (sample SAMN01991225, study PRJNA193472) | Termite gut metagenome, whole genome shotgun sequencing project. | isolation source: worker | host: Macrotermes natalensis
CTGCCGCTAGCGTTCATCCTGAGCCAGGATCAAACTCTCCATTGTAAAAGTTTTGAATATAATCTTGGCTTTACCTCAAAGGTATTGTTTCTTTGAAATTTCGAAAATAAATTTCCGATCAAAATAAACTTTAGCTGCTCAATATCCTCAAAGAACGTTATTGTTTCACGGCTTGCACCGCTTCTGTTGTTGCCTTTTTGCTGATTTCCGCTCGGGTATTTCTTTCCGTTTGGGAGTGCAAAGATAAGCGCAAAGATTTCCTATTTCCAAATTATTTTGCAAAAAAAATTCATAAAAATTTCGATGCCGCCGTAACATTCAGATAGTCAACACGCCGAAATAATTGCAGAATGTTATACAGACGTAATATAAATGCGGTTTATTGTGTGGGCGGCGGAAAAATTGCTACTTTTGTGGCTCAATACGATTAGTAGCATGGAGTACGATTTTAGAGAATTGGAGCCGCGTTGGCAGGCCGAATGGCAGCGCCGCGGAACATATAAGGTGGAGACAGACCCCTCCCGGCCCAAATATTATGTCCTCGACATGTTCCCCTATCCGAGCGGGGCGGGGTTGCATGTGGGCCATCCGTTGGGCTATATCGCTTCCGACATATATACAAGGTATAAGAGGCTCGGCGGCTTCAATGTGCTGCATCCGATGGGGTTCGACGCGTTCGGGCTTCCCGCCGAGCAGTACGCCATTCAGACGGGACAACATCCCGCCGTGACCACGGCGGCCAACGTCGCGCGCTATCGCGAGCAGTTGGACAAGCTGGGCTTCAGCTACGACTGGTCGAGATGCGTAGAGACGTGCGATCCGGCCTATTACAAGTGGACGCAGTGGGCGTTCGTGAAGATGTTCGAGAGCTATTATTGCTTCGATTGCAACCAGGCCCGGCCCATAGCGGAACTCGAAGAGGCTTTCGCGCAGTACGGCAACGAGGGACTGAGGGCAGCCTGCACGACCGGGACACACTTCACAGCCGAAGAGTGGAACGCCATGAACGATGCGCAGAAAGCCGACGTGCTGATGAACTACCGTCTGGCCTATCGTGCCTCGACGATGGTGAACTGGTGCGAAGCCCTCGGGACGGTGCTGGCCAACGACGAGGTGAAGGACGGTTTGAGCGAGCGCGGCGGCCATCCCGTCGAGCAGAAGCGCATGATGCAGTGGCTGCTGAGGGTGAGCGCCTACGCCGAGAGACTGCTGGCGGGGCTCGACGATCTGGCCTGGAGCGAATCTTTGAAGGAGATACAACGCGGCTGGATCGGCAAGAGTACCGGAGCGCAGATGTTCTTCGACATAGTCGGTAGCGGCGAAAAGTTGGAGATATTCACCACGCGCCCCGACACGATATACGGCGTGACCTTCATGGTGCTGGCTCCCGAACATGAATACCTCGCGTGGTTGCCGACCCCGGAGAGGCGCGCGGCCGTCGACGAATATATCGCCGCGACAAAAAAGCGCTCGGAGCGCGAACGCATCGCCGACACGAAGAAAGTGACGGGAGTTTTCACCGGAGCTTACGCGGTGAACCCCTTTACCGGAGGCGAGATACCTATATATATAAGCGATTACGTTTTGGCGGGTTACGGCACCGGGGCCATCATGGCAGTACCGGGCCACGACAGCCGCGACTGGGCGTTCGCACGGCATTTCGACCTGCCGATAGTTCCGGTAGTCGAGGGCGGCGACGTCACCGAGGCTTCGTATGATGCGAAAGCGGGCCGAATGATAAACTCCGGCATCATCGACGGGCTCGACGTGAAGGAGGCGATCGTGAAGATGTCGGGCGAGGTGGAGCGGCGCGGTCTCGGCAAACTCAAAGTGAATTACCGTTTGCGCGACGCCATATTCTCGCGCCAGAGATATTGGGGTGAACCCATTCCCATATATTATAAGGACGGTATCCCGACGGCTCTGCCTTTGGACAAGTTGCCGCTGGAGCTTCCGGAGGTGGACGATTTCTCGCCGTCGCGCTCGGGCGAGCCTCCCCTTGCGCGCGTAAAGAATTGGAACTACGAAGGATACCCTCTCGAAACCAGTACCATGCCCGGATTCGCGGGGTCGAGCGCATACTATCTGCGTTACATGGACCCTGCGAACGACACGGCATTAGTCTCGCACGAGGCCGACGAGTACTGGCGCGACGTCGACCTCTACATCGGGGGTATCGAGCACGCGACGGGACACCTTATCTATTCGAGGTTCTGGGACAAGTTCCTGTTCGACCTCGGCGTTGTGGTCGATCAGGAGCCGTTCAAAAAGCTCGTCAACCAGGGCATGATACAGGGAATTTCGTCTATCGCGACAAGGCAAGCGGTCGATTCATATCGCATGGATTGATAAGAGATTACGACACTCAGGAGATACACGTCGACGTAAATATCGTCAAGAATGACCTGCTCGACCTCGACGCTTTCCGCGCGTGGAGGCCCGAATTCGCCGATGCGGAGTTCATCTTGGAAGACGGTCGCTACATCTGCGGCTGGGCGGTGGAGAAGATGTCGAAAAGCATGTACAACGTGGTGAATCCCGACATGATAGTCGAAAACTACGGCGCCGACACTCTGCGCATGTACGAGATGTTCCTCGGCCCGCTCGAGCAGTCGAAGCCGTGGGACACCAACGGCATCGACGGTGTTCACAAGTTCCTGCGCCGGTTCTGGAACCTGTTCTTCGACAGGGCGACGGGCGAATTCCGCGTAACGGACGAAACCGCCACCCCCGCCGAACTGAAAACGCTGCACAAGACGATCAAAAAGGTGAGGGAGGATATCGAGAATTTCTCGTTCAACACCTCGGTGGCGGCATTCATGATCTGCCTCAACGAACTCGGCGTGTGCAACAAACGCTCCGTGCTCGAGCCTCTGACCATACTTTTGGCTCCTTTCGCGCCTCACATCACCGAGGAACTTTGGGCGCAAATGGGCCACGCGACCACCATCTTCGACGAGAAAATGCCCGAGTTCAACCCCGAGTACCTGATAGAGAACGAGTTCGAATACCCTGTTTCGGTCAACGGAAAGTTGCGCTTCAAAAAGACGCTCCCCTTGGGCATCACCGCCGCGGAGATAGAGAAGGCGGTACTCGAAGACGACAGCGCCGCGAGGTGGCTCGACGGGAAAGCCCCGAAAAAGATGATCGTCGTTCCCGGAAAAATCGTCAACATAGTCGTATGATAAAGAAAATCAATCCGGGACGCCTCCTCAAGGAGTACGCCCTGATCCATTTGGGGTGTATGCTCTACGCCTTCACCTGGGCGAGCATCGTGCAATCGGCCGACGGTATCGGGGGCGGAGCGAGCGGTCTGGCTCTTTTGATGCAGTACGCCACGGGCCTGCCGATGGGTATAGGTTACATCATCATCAATGTCATTCTCGTCGCTCTCGCTCTTATGATAGTGGGCCGCAATTTCGGCATCAAGACCGTCTTCGGCATAGCCTCCATCGCGCTGTGGCTTAACGTGTTCAATGCCGTGATACCCAACGACCTGCTGGGTCTGGCCGACGACCGCCTCCTGTCGGCGATCCTCGCCGGGGTGTTGTCCGGTATCGGGGTCGGCATCTGCCTGTTGCAGGGCGGAAGCACCGGCGGCACCGACATAGTGGCGATGATAATCAACAAATTCCGGCGTGTGAGTTACGGCCGCGTGGTGATGGTCTCCGACTTCGCCATAATCGGCTCCTCGTGGCTCATCTATCACTCGCGTCCCGATATCGCCAACCCTCTGGCGATGATAATCTACGGCTATGTGATGGTGGCGGCGTTCACCTACACGGTCGACACAATCCTGGCGGGCAACAAGCAGTCGTCGCAGATATTCGTCTTCACGCGCCGGTGGGCCGAGATATCGAACGATATAACCCACAGGCTCCATCGTGGAGTGACGATTCTCGACGGAGTGGGCGCCTACACCGGACAGCCCTCCAAAATGCTCGTCATTCTGTGTCGCAAACACGAAACCAACAACGTTCTTCGCGTCGTCAAGGGCCACGATCCCGACGCCTTCGTTTCGGTCGGCAGTGTGATGGGGGTTTATGGCAAGGGGTTCGATGCGATAGAGGTGAAGAACAGGAAGAAACAAATGATTTGATAATTTGATGATTTGATGATTTGATAATGGGCTACGCGGAATAATTATCAAATTACCAAATCACCAAATTATCAAATAAAAAAATGATATCGAATGACAGACAAGAAATACAAAAGACATCTTATTACGGCCGCGTTGCCCTATGCTAACGGCGGGATACATATCGGCCACCTTGCGGGGGTGTACATTCCGGCGGACATCTATGTGAGGTATCTGCGCGGACGAGGCGAGGATGTGGTGTGGGTGTGCGGCTCGGACGAGCACGGCGTACCCATCACCATTAAAGCGAGGGCCGAGGGGGTCACTCCCCAGCAGATAGTCGACCGCTATCACGAGATCATCAAACGCTCGTTCGCCGAGTTCGGCACCTCGTTCGATATCTATTCGCGCACCACGTCGCCCGTTCACGCCCAAACCGCGAGCGGATTTTTCCGTACGCTTTACGACAAGGGTGAATTTCTCGAAAGCACTTCGCAGCAATATTTCGATCCCGAGGCGGGAATATTCCTCGCCGACCGGTACATAGTCGGAACGTGCCCGAAGTGCGGCGCCGAGGGAGCCTACGGCGACCAGTGCGAAAAGTGCGGATCGTCGCTCGCCGCAACCGAACTCATAGACCCGCGCAGCGCCGTTTCAGGTGCGACACCGGAGCTTCGCGAAACAAAACACTGGTATCTGCCCCTCGACAAGCACGAGGTGTTCCTCCGAGAATGGATCCTTGAAGGCCACAAGGAGTGGAAATCGAACGTCTACGGCCAGTGCAAAAGCTGGCTCGATGGCGGTCTGCAACCGCGCGCCGTGAGCCGCGACCTCGACTGGGGCATTCCCGTTCCGGTGGAGGGCGCCGAAGGAAAGGTGCTCTACGTCTGGTTCGACGCCCCTATCGGCTACATCTCCGCAACACGCGAATTGTTGCCCGAAACGTGGGAGAAATATTGGAAAAACCACGAAACGCGCATGGTTCACTTTATCGGCAAGGACAACATAGTGTTCCACTGCATCATGTTCCCGGCGATGCTTCGCGCCCACGGCGACTATATCCTGCCGGATAACGTGCCCGCAAACGAGTTTCTCAATCTGGAGGGCGATAAAATTTCGACCTCGCGCGGCTGGGCGGTGTGGCTCCACGAATATCTCGAGGATTTCCCCGGCAAGCAGGACGTACTGAGGTATGTGCTGTGTGCCAACGCTCCCGAAACCAAGGACAACGACTTCACGTGGAAGGACTTTCAGGCGCGGGCCAACAACGAACTCGTGGCCGTGCTCGGCAACTTCGTCAACCGCGCGCTCGTGCTGACGGGCAAATATTGGGGCGGACGGGTTCCTGCCTGCGGTACTTTGACCGACTATGACCGTGAAACCCTTGCCGAACTGCCGCGCCTGCGCACCGCCATCGAGAGCCACATCGAGGCTTTCCGCTTCCGCGACGCCTTGCGCGAGGCGATGAACGTGGCGCGCCTCGGTAACAAGTACCTCGCCGACTCCGAGCCGTGGAAAGTGGTCAAGACCGACCGCGCGCGCGTGGAGACCGTTATGAACATCGCACTCCAGATCACCGCCAACCTCGCCGTTGCGATCGCCCCTTTCATGCCTTTCACCGCCGGGAAGATCACCCGGATGCTGGGTACGGAGACTCTCGGTTGGGATTCGCTGGGCCGCGCCGACCTTTTGCCCGCGGGCCACATGGTCACAGACACCCCCGAACTGCTGTTCGAAAAGATCGAAGATGCCGCCATAGAGGCTCAAATAGCAAAACTCGAAGCCACAAAAGCGGCAAAAGCGGCAGCAACCACAGAAGAACCCGCCCCGGAGGTCGAACCGCAGAAGCCTCATATATCGTTTGACGAGTTCTCGAAGATGGATATCCGCATCGGCACCATCCTCGAGGCGGCTCCCGTCCCCAAGACGAAAAAGCTGCTTAAATTCCGCATAGACGTCGGCACCGACGTTCGCGAGATAGTGAGCGGCATCGCCGAACACTTCTCTCCCGAAGAGCTCGTCGGACAGCAGGTGACGATCATCGCCAACCTCGCCCCGCGCGAGATAAAGGGGGTCACCAGCCACGGCATGATACTGATGACGGAGCGCGCCGACGGCAAATATTCGCTGGTCAAGCCCACGGATAAGGTACCCAATGGAATGACGGTAAATTAGTTGTGAATGATGAATCATGAATCATGAATCATGAATTGAAATGCTTCGCAGTAAAAATTCGTAATTCGTAATTCGTAATTCGTAATTCATAACTAAAAATTCAATAATTTTTAGTTATGGAAAACATCGATTGGAAAGAACTCGGTTTCGGCTACCTGAAGACCGACTGGAATGTCCGCAGCACATGGAAAGATGGCGCGTGGAGCCCGCTCGAAACCACCCAGGACGAGTATCTCACCCTTCACATGGCCTCGACCTGCCTCCACTATGGACAGGAGGCGTTCGAGGGGCTGAAAGCCTTCAGAGGTAAGGATGGTAAGGTACGAATCTTCCGCCTCGAAGAGAACGCCAAACGAATGATCCGCACTGCCGAGTACACGATGATGGCCCCGCCGACGATGGAACTCTTCCGCGAGGCGTGCATCGAGGCCGTGCGGCGCAACGAGAGGTTCATTCCGCCCTATGGAACGGGGGCGTCGCTCTACATCCGCCCGCTGCTGATCGGCACCGGGGCGCAGGTCGGTGTGAAACCCGCCACGGAGTATATGTTCGTCGTGTTCGTCACCCCGGTCGGACCATATTACAAAACGGGTTTCAAACCCATAAGTGTCATGGTCGACCGACATCACGACCGTTCGGCGCCTTTGGGCACGGGCTTCGTTAAAGTGGGCGGCAACTATGCCGCAAGCCTTCTCTCGGGTGATATCGCCCACAGGGCGGGTTATCCCGGCGTGCTGTATCTCGACGCCTGCGAGAAGAAGTACATCGACGAAAGCGGCGCGGCAAATTTCTTCGCCATTCGCGACGGCGCGTACATCACTCCGAAGTCGCCGTCGATCCTTCCTTCGATCACCAATATGTCGCTTCGTACGCTTGCCGCCGACTTTGGCCTGAAAGTTGAACAGAGAGAGGTGGCTTTCGCCGAACTGCCCACCTTCGAGGAGGCGGGTTCGTGCGGAACGGCGGCCGTGATCTCGCCCATCGGCAAGGTTTACGACCCCGACCAGGAGCGGACTTACACCTTCGGCGACGGAGTGAACCCCGGCCCGTGGTGTGTAAAACTGTACGAGGCTCTGCGCGGCATCCAGTTGGGCGAGGTCGAAGACACGCACGGCTGGAACACCGTCTTGTAGACCGAACCGGTGCTTTCGCCGCAATTTTGCGACAGTAATAATTGATGTTTCAAATAATAAATAAAACCATTTAAAGTAGAAAGATTATGAGAAAGTTAATCGTTTTGATCGCGGTAGTGATTACTTCCGCATCGGTTGTGTCGGCACAGGATTGGGGTATCGGCGGTCGCGTCGGCAATGGCCTTCAGGTCGTGGGACAAAAGTATTTCTATAGCGGGGACTATCTCGAAGCCCGCCTAGGTATCATCGACTGGAAGGACGTGGGTGTCGATCTCTCCGTGCTCTACACATGGAATTGCTTCAACTGGGGCTGGACTCCCGGCAACTGGTTCCTCGATTTCGGTGTCGGTGCTAATCTCAATCCCAGAAAAGATTGGCTGTTTCTGGGTCTTCAGGGTATGGCGAAGTTCGGTTACACCTTCCAAAACACGCCTTTGAGTCTCGCGGTCGACTTCTCGCCCGCCGTGGGGCCCGATTTCTCCCTGAACAAAGAATTTAAGACCGATTTCGGCTGGACATATCATAATTTCGGTCTCTCGGTCGTCTATATGTTCTAAACCGACCACTCTTGCATAAAAAATCCCGGACACTACAACCGTCCGGGATTTTTTGTTATTTTCGCGTCATGAATATCGTGGAATACAGGGATTTCTGTTTGTCGCTACCCGCCGCGACCGAGTGTACGCCTTTCGACGAGGATACCCTCGTGTTCAAGGTCGCGGGCAAAATGTTCTCATACGCGGGCATGGAGGGGTTTTGCCGCTTCTGCGTCAAGTGCGATCCCCAGCTTGCCGTGGAGCTTCGCGAGCGGCATTCCGAGGTGACGCGCGGCATCCACTCCAATTCGCATCACTGGAACACGGTGCGCGTGGACGGCTCTCTGCCCAACGCTTTTCTACGGGAACAGATACGCAATTCCTACGATCTTGTGGTGGCGAAACTCACGCGGGCGGCGCGCGAGGAGCTAAATCGGCAGATCGGCGCAATATAAATTTCCGCATTCCGTTAAAGTTTCGTATCTTTACCGCCCAATTATGAAACCATTACGCACATTACTATTTGCAATCCTCACCACCGTGGTCGTAGCGGGGGCATCGGAAGTTCATGCCCAGACGGCGGGCAAACTCTCGCGTGACGCCCGGCGTGCACAGCGTCAGGAGCGCATCACCGCCAGAGCCAACGCCGCCACCCAGGTTAAACTCAAGGAGGGTAAGCACCCCGGCTACAACCGTCTGATCAAAAGTACCAGCTACGCCTTGATGTACACCGAGGGTCTGCGCTATTACAACATGAAGAAAAAGGGTTCGGACAAAAACTCGCTGTCGAACCTCCGCAAGGCCCAAACCCTGCTGGGTGAAGCCATCCGGTCGCAGGCTTTCGCAGGTTCCCCCCAGGAGGACTCGCTCTACTACTTCTACGGATGCTCGTTCTTTCAGGCGCAGGATTTCACCACCAGCCAGGAGATATTCGATAACTTCCGCCGCCGGTTCGCGGGAAGCAAGTTCCTCGAGGAGGCGGAGTACCGATACACGGCCGGGTTCTATTACCTCTCGCCCGATCCCCAGCACGACCAGTCCGTAACCCTTCTGGGCATGAACGCCATCACCGAATTTCTGGGACGCTTCCCCGGAACTGTCCACCGCGAAATATGCGAAGAGCGAATGGTGGAACTTCGGCGCAAACTCTATGCGAAATCTTACGAGAACGCCCGCCTCTACTACACCATAGGCCAGTACAAAGCCGCGGTGAGAGCGCTTAACAACGCCATCGACGAATTTCCGGACTCCCCCTACCGCGAAGAACTTATGTATCTGGCCACCCGGTCGGCATACCTGTTCGCCAGAAATTCCGTTCCGAGCCAGATGACCGACCGCTATATGTCCATGATGGACAACTATTACAACCTCGTCTCGGAATATCCCGAGACCCGCCACCTGCGCGAAGTCGAATCCATGCGCGACGAGGCGAGGGCTCACATCGAAGCCCACACCTCCGAGGAAGGGCCGAACGCGGAAACACTATCAAGCACGAACACATCAACGACTCTCTGAAAAATGGAAACTAAAAAAGCCGTACCGGGAAATACCGTGACCCGAAAACTCATCGACCTCGACACCCCGACGGGAAACATTTACGAATCGGTGGCCATCATCTCGAAACGGGCCAACCAGATCTCCGCGGGACTCAAGCAGGAGTTGGCGCAGAAGCTCAACGAATTCTCCACCACCACCGACTCGCTGGAGGAGACATTCGAGAACCGCGAACAGATCGAGATATCGCGCTATTACGAACGTATGCCCAAAGCGACCCTCATCGCCACCGAGGAGTTTCTCGACGGCGAGATCTACTTCCGCGAGGGAGGCAACAGTTCAGTTGAAAGTTGAAAATGGAAAGTGGAAAGTAAGCTACGCGATAGAAAATTCCACAGGGGCTGACTTTCAACTGAAAATCACTTTCAATTTTCAATTTTCAACTAAATGAAAGGTAAAAAAATAATCGTCGGTGTGACGGGAAGCATCGCGGCCTACAAGGCGGCGGTGTTGGTGCGTGCATTAGTGAAGGCCGGGGCCGAGATTCGCGTCGTGATGACGCCGTTGGCCAAGGAGTTCATCACCCCGCTTACGATGGCGACTCTTTCGAAACATCCCGTTCCGGTCGAATTCTTCAACCCCGAGAACGGCGAGTGGAACAGCCACGTGCGTCTCGGCGAGTGGGCCGACGCCCTTGTGATCGCCCCCGCGACGGCCAACACCATCGCGAAGATGACTGCCGGAATAGCCGACAATCTGCTACTGACGACATATCTTTCGGCGCGATGCCCGGTGTTTGTCGCCCCGGCCATGGATCTCGACATGTGGGGCCACCCCGCGACACAGGCAAATCTCGCCGTTTTAAGGGAGCGCGGCGTAGGTATCATCGCTCCCGGCGAGGGTGAACTCGCAAGCGGCCTTTCGGGCAAAGGGCGGATGGCCGAACCCGAAGAGATCGTGACATTTCTCGAAAAAAATCTCTGAAAATCTGCCCTTGCTATGGACTGTTTTCGTCAGAAATGGCTTGTAACAGCAGGGCCGACGATTGAAAAAATCGATCCGGTGAGATTTATATCCAATCATTCGACAGGTAAAATGGGTTACGCCG
>QMCD01004458.1_pt2 | contig 10517 bp, 10 predicted proteins | sample 1821841 | NCBI WGS metagenome assembly QMCD01 (sample SAMN01991225, study PRJNA193472) | Termite gut metagenome, whole genome shotgun sequencing project. | isolation source: worker | host: Macrotermes natalensis
GCGGCCATATACATCCCCTCTATTATGGGTCCGAAATGCTCGGCCGAGACGTCGGTATAGTGCGGCTCGTAGAACTTTGGATCGAGCGGCTCGCCGTCTATCTCTTTTATGACGTGCGGAATGTAATAATGCCCTCTGTTCGCGATGGTCGCCGCGAAGTTGGCCATCTGAAGCGGGCTGCAGCCGAGTTCCCCCTGCCCTATGGCGAGTGAAATAACGGTGAGCGAGTTCCAGCTTCGGCGATAGACCCTGTCGTAATATTCGGCCATCGGGACGTTGCCGTTCAATTCGGCGGTAAAGTCGCTGCCCAACTTGCGCCCGAAGCCGAAACTGCGCACATACTCCGCCCACTTCGCATAGCCTCCCTTCGCCGCCGCACCGCCATGCTCGGGCTCGTCCATAATGTTGCGAAGCACATAGCAGAAGTAGGCGTTGCACGAGGTCATAATGGCATGCTGCAAGTCGAGCGGCGAGAAGTGGTCGTGGCAACCAACCGTGAGCCCTCCGGCCGTGTAGCCGTGGTTGCACACATACCTGTTAGACGGTCGGAGCACACCCTCTTCGAGGCCTATCAGCCCGTTCACCATCTTGAAGGTCGACCCCGGAGGATATTGCGCCATCACCGCGCGGTTGAACAGCGGACGGCGGGTGTCGTTGGCCATCCGTGCATAGTTGCTATTGCGCTGTCGACCTACAAGCTCGTCGGGATCGTATGAAGGGCCGTTGGCCATCACGAGTATCTCGCCTGTCGCAGGCTCTATGGCCACCACACTGCCCACCTTGCCCTGCATCAACTCCTCGGCCAACGCCTGCAACTCGGCGTCGAGCGAGCTCGTGAGGGTCTTTCCGGCAATGGGCAACGTGTCGTACAGCCCATTCCGGTATGAACCCTGAACTATACCGTGGACATCGACAAGATTGATCTTTACCCCCTTTTCGCCGCGCAGGTACTTCTCGTAAGCCTGCTCGATGCCGCTGCGACCAATGTAATCGCCGCTACGATAGTAATCGTCCCTCTCCATGTCGCCCGAATTGACCTCGCCCACATAGCCCAACAGGTTGCCGGCTATCTTGCGCGGATAGGAGCGCACGGTGCGGTAAACGGTGTAGAAGCCGGGTATTTGCAACTCGTCGAGCAACAGTTTGGTCTCCTTCGAGAGTTGCGTCACCACCACCGAAGGCCTTCTCTGCGAAAAGCTTTTCGCTTTTTCAAGTTGGATGCGCATGCGCGGCAGCGTCACGTCGACTATGCGGCACAGTAGCAGTGTATCGAAAGGCACCGCGTCGCGAGGCACGACCACCAGATCGTATGACTCCCTGCTTTGGATTATGTATTCGCCATTGCGGTCGAGCACCTCGCCGCGCGGAGGATAGAGCACTTCGTGGCGCAGGGAGTTGTTCGACGACTTCTCTTTGTAGGAGCTGTCGACGATCTGGATATAGAACAGCCTTGCCGCGAGGATCACGAAGACCACGATCACGAATAGCGCAAGTATCCTCTGCCTGTGAAAGCGTTGTTCCATATCTTTGGTTTCTAAACTTTTCTGCGCGACTTTATCGTAAACAGCAGCGAGGTCGCCCACACAGCCCCCAGAGTGACAATGCCGCTGGCAAGGGTTTTCACGACCACCAGCACATAGTTCGTCCAAGAGAGCGCTTCAAGGCTGAAGTACAGCAGGCAGTGAATGCCGACCACGAGGGCTGCGTAACGGAAAAATTTCGCCGTCCCGAGCGATTTTGGCGACGGCATCGCCCCTTCCTCTTCGACAGTCTCGCGTCCTAGAGTGAGCAGCATCACGGGACGGCGCATCCAAGCCGTAAAGAGCGTCACCGCAGTGGCAAGGCCTGCTGTTCCCTCGAAAAAATCGACGAACACACCCGTCGCAAATCCCAACAGCAACACGGCGACTGGCTTGGCGTTCATCGGCAGCAGTACCACAAAAGCAATATAGACCAACGGATTGAACCAAACTCCAAACCTCATCGAGTCGAGCACGAATAATTGCAGCAGCACGACCGCCACCACAAAAACCCCGACGTATGTAAAACTTCTGCCCATCTCTTACTCCGCGTTAAAGCTCCACGGTGCCCAGCACCTCTTCCTCCAACTTGATAAGTTCCGTCGCCTCGGTTTTTTTAGTGAGCATCACCATCTTCAAAGCGGCGATGTCTACGCCGAGATCGACCTCTATGTCATACGAAGCCCTCGACTCGTCGGTCGTAAAGTCGCGAATGGTCCCGATGTGTATGCCCTCGGGAAAATAGAACGAATAACCGCTCGTCAGGATCGTGTCTCCGCGCCTGATCCCGGCATATTTGGGTACCTCGGAGAGCCTGACGGTGCGAGTGTTGTCGCCCGGCCACGATATCGAGCCGAAATGTCCCGTTCCCGACACGAGACCGCTCACCCGGAAAGCCGTGTTGAGGACCGAAACGCAGATCGAATGGTGCTCCGAGGTGCTTTCAACATAGCCGACCATGTATCCGTCGAGCGAGACCACGGCCATCCCGCGCTCCACGCCGTCGAGCGTACCCCGATCGACCATTATGTAATTCTCTCTTTTACTTATCGTGTTTCGCGCCACCCTTGCGACGATATATTCTTGCGGGAACTCGGCCGTCGCTTTCATCGAATCGAGTTCAGCTGCCGAAAATCGCTCCCTGTACGCGGCAAGCTCGTTTTCGAGCTGTGCCACGCGGCCCTCCAACAGCCGGTTGGTTCCGCCGAGGCTCATATAGCGCTCCATTCCCGCGATACCGCCATAGATGCTTCCCACGACGTTGTCCGAAATCGACAGCAGGCGCGCCCGCGTGTGTACCGACGAATTCGCATAGAAATGGAGCGCCAATCCTTCCAAAACCAGAAAGATCAGCAGAACATATATCCTGCGAAGGAACGACAGCAGCCTGTACACTGGCGGAAGGTTACCTCGTCAGGAACGAGAATTTACCGATATTTTCGAGCGCCTTGTTGGTTCCGCGCGCAACCGATCGCAACGGGTCGTCGGCCACGATGAACGGGATCTTGCAGTTGTTGCTGAACCTTTGAGCAAGACCGCGAATGAGTGCACCGCCACCCGCCAGATAGACCCCTTTACGATAGATATCGGAATAGAGTTCCGAAGGGATGTTTTCGAGCACTTTCATAATGGCGGCGTCGATCTTCAGAAGCGATTTGTCCAACGCACCTGCAATTTCGCTGTAAGTCAGCTCGATGGTACGCGGAAGTGCCGTCACGATGTTGGGACCCGTGAGCACATAGTTATCGGGCTCCTCGTCTTCGGGCAGTTTCTTGATGGCCGATCCGACAGCTATCTTTATCTCCTCGGCCGTGCGCTCGCCCACCCTTATCTCGTGCGCCTGACGCATGTAGTTGCGAATATCCTCGGTGAGTACGTCCCCGGCAACGTTGATACTTTCGCTGCAAACTATACCGCCCAGCGAGATACAGGCTATCTCGGTAGTGCCGCCGCCAATGTCGATGATCATATGGCCTTCGGGAGCTTCGACGTCGAGTTCCGCCCCGAGCGCCGCGGCCATCGGTTCATATATCATATAGACCTCGCGGCCTCCGGCATGCTCCGCAGAGTCGCGCACGGCGCGTATCTCGACGTTGGTCGAACCCGAGGGGATACAGATCACCATTTTGAGCGACGGGTTGAAGAGCTTCGACGACGCGACCTCCTTGATCATACCGCGCAGCATCAGTTCGGTGGCCGTGAAGTCGGCGATAACTCCGTCTTTCAGAGGACGAATGGTGCGGATGTTCTGGTGGGTACGTCCGTGCATCTGGTTGGCTTTATGGCCGAAAGCGACCATCTTGCCCGTGTGGGCATCGAGGGCGACGATCGAGGGTTGGTCGACCACCACCTTGCCGTCGTGTATGATCAGCGTATTGGCCGTTCCGAGGTCAATCGCAAGTTCCTGTGTCAATGAAAACAATCCCATATCTCTAATGCTTAAAGTGACGCAGACCCGTAAAGATCATCGTCATATTATTGTTGTCGCAATATTCGATACTGTCGCCGTCGCGAACCGAGCCGCCTGGCTGGATCACCGCCTCGATGCCCTCCCTGTGCGCTGTTTCGACACTGTCGGCGAACGGGAAGTAGGCGTCGGAGGCCATCACGGCACCGCGCAGATCGAAGCCGAAGCTCTTGGCCTTCTCGATGGCCTGCTTCAAAGCGTCGATGCGCGAGGTCTGCCCCACTCCGCTCGCCAGAAGTTGCCCGTCCTTAGCCAGCACGATGGCGTTACTCTTCGACTGCTTGACTATCTTGTTGGCAAAGATCATATCGTCCATCTCGCGGGCAGTGGGATTACGCTTCGTCACCGTGCGTTCCTCTCCGTTCACGCCACCTACGACGAGATCGCGCTCCTGCACGGCCACCCCATTCAAGAGCGAACGGAATTGCACAGCCGGACGAGGGGCGTTTTTAAGTACGAGCACTATGCGGTTTTTCTTCGAATATAACGTTTCGAGGGCAGCGGGTTCGTATGCCGGAGCCAATATAACCTCGAAAAAAAGTTCGTTTATCTTCGCCGCCGCTTCCGCGTCGACGGGCTTGTTCGAGATCAGCACCCCGCCGAATGCCGAAACGGGGTCGGAAGCGAGCGCCCTTTCGTAAGCCTCGAGAACCGTTTCGCCAAGGCCGACACCGCAGGCGTTGTTGTGTTTGAGAATAGCGAATGTAGGCTTATCTCCTTCGAACTCGCTCCGCGCTTTTTCATCCTCGCCTCCGACAAGTCGAGCAAGCTCGCTTCCCTCTCGGCTCGTCGAAAACTCAGCTATAAGATTCACCGCCGCGTCGATGTCGAGCAGGTTGTTGTACGAGATCTCCTTACCGTGCAGTTGCTCGAAAACGTCGTCCAGGCGACCGTAGAACGCCCCCTTCTGGTGAGGATTTTCGCCGTAACGGAGCGTGCGTCCACCATCGAACGAAGCCCGGAACGCGGGAATCTCCTCGCGCGTGTTGAACCAATTGAAAATAGCGCTGTCGTAGTGCGAGCTGACCCCGAAAGCGAGCGCAGCGAAACGTCGGCGCTGTTCAAGTGTCGTCGAGCAATCCTGCGCCGTCAGCAGCTCCTGCAACTCACCGTATTGCGCCTGCGAACCGACTATAACCACGTCCTTAAAATTCTTCGCTCCGGCGCGGATAAGTGAAATTCCGCCTATGTCTATCTTCTCGATTATCTCTTGCTCCGACGCACCCGAAGCTACCGTCGCCTCGAACGGATAGAGATCGACAATGACGAGGTCGATCTCGGGGATCGCATATTCGGCGAGTTGGGCGCCATCCTCGGGAAGTTCGCGGCGGGCGAGGATACCTCCGAACACTCCGGGATGGAGCGTTTTGACCCTGCCGCCCAGGATCGACGGATATCCGGTAAGCGACTCTACCGCTGTTGCTTCCAGACCGAGGCCATGAATAAAATCGAGCGTTCCGCCCGTCGAATAAAATTTAACTCCCGCTGCGGCAAGCGTGCGTACAATGTCGTCAAGACCCTCCTTGTGATAGACCGAAACGAGGGCGCTATTTATCTTTTTATGTGTCATTTATTTTGTATGGGTATATTAATCGACAAAAATAAGTAAAATTTATTAATTTTGTAGCTTAAATAAAAAAAGAAAAGGACAATGGAGATGCTGATCGAAAAAGACGCCCGATGCGCGGTCATAGGACACGGCAGTTGGGCGACGGGGATAGTGAAGATCCTAACCGACAGCGGGCAGCAGGTCGGGTGGTTCGTCCGCAACCCCGAGGTTTTGGAATCGCTGCGCCGGGAGGGTCGCAATCCGCGCTATCTGTCCGACGTGAAATTCGATGCCCGACTCATAGCCCCCTCGGGTGACCTCAACGAGGTGGTCGGAGGCGCTGACGTCATCATTCTGGCCGCCCCGTCGGCATTCCTCGAAACTTACCTCGAAGGGCTCACGGTTCCGCTCTCGGACAAGTTCGTCATCTCGGCCATCAAAGGCATCGTGCCGGGCAACTATCTGACCGTCACCGAATACCTTAATCGTAACCACGGAGTGCCTTTCGGTCGTTCAGGCGTTATCGGCGGTCCGAGCCACGCCGAGGAGATAGCCCTCGAAAGGCTTTCGTACCTGACCGTGGCGTGCAAGAATCTCGACAACGCCCGCATAATTGCCTATAAGCTCGCCGCGCCATACATTCGCGTGGCCATTTCGAGCGACATTTACGGAGTGGAGTACGCAGCGATACTGAAAAACATCTACGCCCTCTCGGTGGGCATCGCCGTGGGGTTGGGCTATGGCGACAATTTCCTCGCCGTGCTGATCTCGAACGGCGCGCGGGAGATGGCGCGTTTTCTGGACGGCACCTATACCTTCGCGCGCGACACGAACACATCGGCATTCCTGGGCGATTTGCTGGTCACGGCCTATTCGCCCTTCAGCCGCAACCGCCGCTTCGGCCTTATGATCGGCAAGGGGCTTCATATCAAAGTCGCGCAGATGGAACTCGGGGGGATCGCCGAAGGATATTACGCCACCGAGACCATTCGCCACGTCAACGAGCGTCACGGTGTCGATATGCCTATCGCACAGGCTGTTTACGACATTCTGTACGGCGGTGCGCAGCCCTCGAAAACGATGAGAAACCTAACAAACAAATTGATATGATAAAAAGTCCCGACATCAGCAAGGTTTTAAGTTTTCTGCCCGCAGGAGCCATCGACGCTCTGCGCAGCGACGCCGAATACAGCAACGCCCTGCTGCACACGGGCGAGGGCGTGGGAGCCGACTTTCTGGGCTGGGTGAACCTGCCCTCGTCGATAACGCCCGAGATTTTGGCCGAGATCAAGGCGGCGGCGCAAGGCCTCAGAGAGAGGGCGGAAGTCGTGATAGTCATCGGCATAGGCGGCTCGTACCTCGGCGCGAAGGCTATCCTCGAAGCGCTCGGCGATCCGTTCGCGTTTTTGCAGCGCGAACGCCGCGATCCCGTGATCGTTTTCGCGGGCCACACCATCAGCGAGGACTATATGGCCGAGCTCGTGGACGCCGTCCGTGACCGCGAGATAGCGACATCTCCAAATCGGGTACCACGACCGAACCGGCCATCGCTTTCCGCATCGTGAAAGAGGAGATCGAGCGGCGTTACGGCGCGGCGGGGGCGACGGGGCGCATCATCGCAGTCACCGACGAAAAGCGCGGTGCGTTGAAGAGCGTTGCCGACGAGGCCGGATACAAGACATTTGTCATTCCCGACGACGTGGGCGGACGCTATTCGGTGCTGACCCCCGTGGGGCTGCTGCCGCTGGCGGTTGCCGGTGTCGATATCGACGCTCTGGTCGCGGGTGCCGTTCGTATGGAACAGGCCACGTCGCCATCGGTTCCTTTCGAGCAAAATCCCGCCGCCATTTACGCCGCCGCGCGCTATGCTCTCTACAAGGCGGGATACAAGGTCGAGATACTCGCCGCATACGAGCCTTCACTGCAATACCTTGCCGAGTGGTGGAAACAGCTTTACGGCGAGAGCGACGGCAAGGACGGCAAAGGCATCTTCCCTGCGGGCGTGATATTCTCGACCGACCTCCACTCGATGGGCCAATACATTCAGGAGGGCGAGAGAATGCTGTTCGAGACTGTCATAAGCGTAGCCGAATCACGGCGCAAAGTGGTCATCGAGCGCGCGGAGAACGACGGCGACGGCCTCAACTTCCTTGCCGGAAAACGCTTCGGCGAGGTCAACCGGATGGCCGAACTCGGGACTATGCTCGCACACGTCGACGGCGGCGTTCCGAACATCCGCATCGAGATCCCGCGCATCGACGAGGGCACGCTGGGCGAACTCATATATCTCTTCGAAAAGGCGTGCGGCATCGGCGGCTACCTGTTGGGTGTCAACCCGTTCGACCAACCGGGCGTCGAAGCGTACAAGAAGAATATGTTCGCACTTCTGGAAAAACCGGGTTACGAGGCGCAGACCGCCGAGATAAAAAAACGCCTCGGATAGCGTCGGCCCCTGCCACGGCGAAAAACGAAGCGACACTTTAACCGGTGTCGCTTTTGCTTTGTTGTCATCTCTTTCCGAGTATCTTGCGGACGACCTCCATAAACTCCCCGAACCCTTCGAGCTTCAACAGCGCCGCGCCGGCCGCGTACACAACCACTCCTGTCACTATCTTGACTGCCAGAACGATAGCGAAAGCGACCTTCGGGAGTGTGGCGGCGGAGACCCAATCCTGCGACGAAACGAACGAAGCCGCAAAAGGCGAGACGAGCACGCCCACTCCCCACGTCGCACCTGCCATCACGAGCGTCAGCGCCAGCGTCGGCAACACATCGCGCGCCAAGGCCGCAAAACCGTACGAAGAGTAGCGCCGCGCCACGGAGAAACTTACCGCCGCGTCGGCGAACGCGATGCCGGCCATACCCCAGGCTATGGCGAAGGCCCCGAAGGGAATGGTCGCCGCAAGTATCAGGGTGGCAAGCACTTTCTTCACTATCTCGGCGCGCAGAACGGCGCCTCCGTCGCTGCGTGTACGCAACATATTCGAATGGACAACGGCACAACGAATCCCGTCAGACACAGAATGCGCAGGAAAGGCACCGAAGCGTGCCACTGTGGGGCGAGAAACACCCCGAACAGTTCGTCGGCAACGACTATGAGCCCCGCCATCATCGGGAACATCAGAAAAACTATCGAGCCCACCACCTTTCCGACGGCACGCGCAAACTTGGCGTCGTCGTCGCTCACGGTCGCCAGGGCGGCGAAAGTGATGCTCTGCATAGAATTCACGGTCGAATTGACCACGAGATCGCGCAGTTTTCGCGCCTGGTCATAGTGCCCCAGCGTACCGTGATGGAGATGCCCTATGACAAATTGAGGGGCACTGTTGTAGAGGTTATTCAGAAAATCGGTGCCGAGCAGCCGCGAACTGTAACCGAACATCCGGCGGATCGCCTCGCCCGAAAACCCGAACGATGGTTTCCACCTGCCGAATATCCACAGCAAAACGGCTTTGAATCCCACGAGCGAGACCCGTTGTCCCACGAGCGCCCACACCCCGAAGCCGCACATCGCCATCGCGACGGCAACTGCTCCGCTGCCCAAGGTTGCGGCGAACGTCACGGTCGAGAGGCGCCTGAAATCGAAAGCGCGTGTCAGCACCGTTTGTTGAATGATGCCGAGCGCGTTGAGCGGAACGATCAGGTAGAGCACGGGGGCAAGTTCGACGAGCCGCGGCATATCGAGCACCCCGGCCGTCGGGTACGACAGCGCGACGAGCATACCATAGATAACCGCCGACACGGCGATATTGAACCAGAAAGCCGACGAAAAATCCGTTGCAAGGGGCTCTTTTTTCCGAATCAGCGCCTGCGAGAACCCGCTGTCGACGAACGTGTTGAAAATCGCCACGAACGCCGCCAAAATAGCCACGAGCGCGTAATCCTCAGGGAAAAGTCGGTTGGCGACATTGACGACGACCCACGCCTGGAACAGCGCCGAAGCGATCTTTTCGGCAACATTCCAGGCGAATCCCCGGACGACTTTCTTTTTCAGTTCGGCCACGCTCTCGAAGGGATTATTTCAGGAACGAAAGGAGCGCCAGACGATAACCGTCGAGCCCGAAACCCGCTATGGAGCCGCGGCACACGGGAGCGAGCAACGAGACGTGTCGGAACGCTTCGCGCGCGAAGATATTCGATATATGCACCTCGACGACCGGGACCGCCACCGCCGCCACGGCGTCGGCGATCGAGACAGAGGTGTGGGTATAGCCCCCTGCGTTTAGCACGATCCCGTCGCAGGCACCATCCGCCCGTTGCACCGTATCGATGATCTCGCCCTCGATGTTCGACTGGAAATAGTCGATCACAACATCGCCGAACTCCGCACGAAGCTCCGCAAGGCAGGTTTCGAAATCGGTATGGCCATACACCTCCGGCTCGCGCTTGCCGAGCAGGTTCAGGTTGGGCCCGTTAATTATCAGGATTTTCATAATTGCCGTCTATTATTCTCACAAATGTAGTGCAAACCGAGGTAAAGATAGCTATTTTTGCCGACAATATGGGAGAGTTCGACTTTATAGAGGGCATTCGCCGCTCATTCGAGGGCATCGGCGATGGTGCGATAACGGGCATAGGGGACGACTGCGCGGTGATCCCGATCGGAGAAGAGGGCGCGAGGGGCGCCGGAGAATCGCTGGTCGTCACGACCGATATGCTCGTCGAGGGGGTGCATTTTCTGCGCCACGCCACTTCGGCGCGCGAGTTGGGCGCGAAATCGCTCGCCGTGAATCTCAGCGACATAGCCGCAATGGGCGCACGTCCCATCGCTTCGTTCCTGTCCATCGCGCTGCCGGCCGAGTGCCGCGGAGAGTGGTCGGAGGAGTTTATGGAGGGTTATCGCGAACTGTCGGCGCGCCACAACGTGAAACTCGCAGGGGGCGACACGACCGCCTCACGGGGAACGCCGACGGCAACGGGAGGCGTCGTCGTCAACGTAACGGCCATAGGCCTCGCCCCCGTCGGTAACCTCAAATTCCGC
>QMCD01002381.1_pt2 | contig 10512 bp, 6 predicted proteins | sample 1821841 | NCBI WGS metagenome assembly QMCD01 (sample SAMN01991225, study PRJNA193472) | Termite gut metagenome, whole genome shotgun sequencing project. | isolation source: worker | host: Macrotermes natalensis
CCGTACACAGCAACCTCATCCAACAATCCTTCATTCAGCACCATGCGCTTGGCGGTCACATCCACCTGCAGAACAACCCGCTTCAGCGCGGGCACCATCAGTTGCCCCCGAGGCGTGTCAAACACATATACGTCGTTTGCACCGGGCTGGAGCACATCGGCGAGCGTACCCAGCGGATTGCCCTGGGTATCCTGAGCCATGCAACCGATCAGGTCACAGATGAATTCGGTATCCTCAGGAAGTTCCACGGCGTGGGCGCGATCCACATACAACAAGAGGCTCCGCAAGGCCTCCGCGGCTTCCCGATCTTCAACACCTTCAAACTGCAGGTACACGAAACCATCGTGCACCCGGGTACACGTCATGCCACGGGCAACGTAACCATTCCCCGTGGGCAGGAATACCGATTTGAGGGCAAAAAAACGATGGGGATCATCGGTCAAAGGCCTCACCTTGACCTCCCCCCGCACGCCCTGTGGCTTTAGCACTTGGCCGATGGCCAGATATTCTTGCAACAAACTACATGCTCTCCCGTTATACGATCTCCAGAAAAACGGGCTTGCCGTCCTTGGGTGTGGCGGCCTTCACCACCGCGCGAATGGCCTTGGCGATGCGCCCTTGCTTGCCGATCACTTTGCCCATGTCATCGGGCGCGACGCGCAGTTCTACGATGATCGATTCAGGGCCTTCCACCTCGCGGACGTTTACGGCGTCCGGGTTTTCCACGAGGCTGCGGGCGACATACGTGATCAATTCATTCATCATGCCGGGTTCGCCCTCCTCTCAAACCTTGGCGTCAGGCGAATTACGCCTGAATCGCACCGGATTTCTTGAGCAAAATGCGCACGGTATCGGTGGGTTGTGCCCCATTCTTCAGCCAGTATGTAGCGCGATCGTTGTCGATCTTAATTTCGGCGGGCTGAAGCATGGGGTTGTAATAGCCGATTTCTTCGATGCTACGGCCATCTCTGGGGGAGCGCTCGTCGGCCACGACCACGCGATAGAAGGGATGCTTTTTCATGCCCAAGCGGCGGAGACGGATTTTGACTGCCATTGTAAGGTTCCTCCTCATGATATTGAGTATATATGATAATCATCTGGTCGGATGATAATCGTTATGTGATCAGAAAGGCATCCGCATGCGACCCTTTCGACCGCGGCGAGAGCTCATCATCTGCTTCATCATCTGCTTGGATGCCTCAAACTGCTTGATCAGCTGATTTACATCCTGCACGGTGGTGCCGGAACCGGCCGCGATGCGGCGGCGGCGGCTGGCGTTGAGCAGATCCGGTTTGGCCCGCTCCCTGGGCGTCATGGAACAGATGATGGCCTCGGGTTTCTTCATGGCGTTGTCATCGATTTCCACGTCCTTGAGCCTGTTGCCCATGCCTGGCAGCATGCCCAGCACGTTTGAGAGGGGCCCCATCTTTTTAAGCTGTCGCATTTGATCCAGGAAGTCCTCCAGGGTGAAATCCGCGGTGCGGGCCTTGCGAGCCAGGGTTTCGGCTTCCTCGGTTTCAAATGCCTCCTGTGCCTTTTCGATCAAGGAGAGCATATCGCCCATTCCCAAGATGCGTGAGGCCATGCGCTCGGGGTGGAAGGGTTCAATATCCTGCAATTTTTCGCCGGTCCCCGCAAACTTGATGGGTTTGCCTGTGACCGCGCGCACGGACAGTGCCGCGCCACCCCGCGTATCGCCATCCAGCTTGGTAAGGATGACGCCCCCAAGCTCCAACTGATCGTGGAAGGATTGAGCTACCTGCACGGCATCCTGACCGGTCATGGCGTCCACCACAAGCAGAATCTCCTGGGGCTTGACGCAGTCGCGCACCCGGCGCAACTCTTGCATCAATTCCTCATCAATGTGCAGGCGACCGGCGGTGTCCAGGATCACCACGTCATGGCCATAGTACCGGGCGTGTTCAATGGCTTCCTGGGCGGTCTTCACCGGATCCTGCTGGCCCTTCTCAAACACCGGTACGCTTACCTGCTTGCCTACCACCACCAACTGTTGGATGGCTGCCGGCCGATAAATATCGCAGGCCACCAGCAGGGGTTTTTTGCCGCTTTTCATCAGCCATGCGCCCAATTTGGCTGCCATAGCAATATCAAAACGGTATTTTAGAGGGGTACTGCGTCCTGAAATATGATTAGGCGATACGGAAACATGACTTGCCAGCCCGACAGTAGGGAAGAAATATTGCGCACCCCATTGTGTAAAGATGCGTTGCAGTGGGTCGTTATTATCGCTAATCCAGTATTCATCGAAATTTTTCATCGAAGCATAATCGATACGTCCACCACCACCGGAACATAACATAAATGTCACATCTGGATATTTCACCCTAATTTTATTCATTATCTCCAACAAGGCATTGCTGTAATCTATCCACAGATGAGATTGCCTATCAGCAGGAAGATACGATGAGCCCGGATTGAATACAAAACGGTTGCAATCCCATTTCACATAGTCTATACCTGGGTTTTCCTGTAATATATTATCCACAGTATTATATACAAACTCCTGTACTTTAGGGTTGCTCAGGTCGAGTATCAATTGGTTACGTTGTTCGGTACGTTCCCTGTGTGGCTGTGCAATTACCCAATCGGGATGCTTTTCATACAGTTCACTTTTTGGGTTTACCATTTCAGGCTCTATCCAGATACCAAATTTCAGACCCCTTTTGTGAGATTCATTTATCAGATATGGAATACCGTTCGGTAGTTTTTTCTTATTTGTCTGCCAGTCTCCAAGTCCTGCATTATCACCATTGCGCGGATATTTATTTCCGAACCAGCCATCATCTAATAAGAATAATTCAAAGCCCATTTTAGAAGCGTCGTCAATAATCTGAGTTAGCTTTGGTTCATCAAAGTCAAAATAAGTAGCTTCCCAATTATTCAGCAAGATACTTCTGTCTTTGTCCCCATTTTTAATACCATACTTGCGTGCCCAGCGATGAAAATTGCGTGTTACTTCGCCACTACCTTCACTACTGTATGTACATAATAAAGCAGGAGTTTTCAGGGATTTGTCTCTATCCAAAGTATATGCTGAGGCATAAGGATTTATTCCTGACAGCACACGCAGTTTCTGGTCATTATTCACCTCAAAGCAAAACTGAAAGCTTCCAGGCCATGCCAATGTTCCTCCTATCACTTCACCGTGATTTTCTTCGACAGGATTACCCAGCGATAAAAGGAAACATGGATGCGTATATTGGTTTGACCTTACGCCTAATTTGGAATCTATGACTTTAATCCCTGCAGTTAATTCCTGCTCAGCTATATTCATCTCTTCTGACCAATCTCCATGAAACTGGCTTACATAATATTTCTTAGCATAGAATGACAAATCGGAAGAAGCGAAGTTTTCAAGTTTTACGCTTTTGTTTTCTCCATTGCGTATCTCTGTCCATTGCTCGATAATATTTTCTTTCTGATATGCATTGTAATGCAAATCAACATACAGCCCATAATAAGCATCTTTCAGCGATACTACAGTATGAACAATATTATCACTTGGTCTGTCAGATTTTGAGGAAACATAAACCAGTTCGGTAGATGTATTTCCGTCTGCATGAGTTACCCTTAATGCTGCTTCGAATACATGGTTGGTACCAAATGTAGAATATGCACTGTAATCTTTTAGCGGAACTTTTTCCAGTTCGTCCAGGTGTTTAGTTCGCTTTCCGAAGTAGGTTTGCTCCAGCTTTTTCTTTTCATTCACTTTCAGCAACAGACATGTATTGTCCGTTGTTATTGTTATGTAATCATTTGCAAATACCCCAATAGAAAACAGAAGGCATAATGTTGTAATCAGTTGTCTCATTTTTCAATATTGTTTAATATAAGTTGACTATCCAAATGGTTTATATCCAGTTCTTTCACTTTTCCCAGATATTCTTTTGCTTTCTTTAGGTTGCCAAGTCCCAGATGACCGAGACCCATTACATAGTAACAGTGTATCTGGTTACGAACGCTCAAGTCATCTTCCCATATAGCCAGATCTGGCAAAGAAACTGCAAAATAATCAATACGGCAGTTATCAAACAAATGTTTTTCACCATGGTCTACCAGTTTATTGTAGCGGCTATGAGCTTTATCGGCATTTCCCAGAGCTGCCCAGGCTAATCCCTGATAATAAATCTTATCTGGTTGCTGGTCGTTGTAGAAAAATGCCTGTTGCGGCTCTGATGAACCAACAGTGGCTTTCTGCAAGAAGAACTGAGCTTTTTGCTCATCACCCAAGCTTCTGTATGCAATACCTTTGTAGTAATCTATATCATTTTCTTCTGCATTTGCCAGTTTACCTTCTCCCAGATTGTGAGGATAAGTATCTGTTTCATGCAAGAGTTTCAGGGCTTCCTCGTATTGCTTATCTGCAATGGCTTGTTTTGCCAGTTCCATCCTGCAAACGGTATATTGCTTGGTAATTTTGCCTTCGCCACCTTCCCATGGATGGAATTTACGGGCATTGATAAGCTCCATCGCTTCTTTATATCTGCCCAACTGGTTATAAAGGGTGATGCGTTCAATACAAAGGTCGTCACGCTGCTCTGTTAGCGCAGGATATTTTTCGAGTAAAGCTAATCTTTCACTATGTGAAACTCCTCTTTTTTTGTAAAGCTGGTCAAGTTCCATCAGCAGGCGTGAATCCGTAGAATCCAGTTCAAATGCTTTTTCCAGTAATACTCTTGCTTCCTGTTTTTTGTCATATTTATTGTAATATGCCAAAGCAAGATTACGCAATACAGTAGGGAATTTATCATTCAATTCTATAGATTTTTCCCAACATGCACGGGCTTCATCATACTGACGGGCAGCATACCAGAAGTTACCAAGATAGTAAGGCGCCAGAGAATCCAAAGGGTTAACTTCTGTCGCATCTAGTAAAATATTTACTTCTTCTATACGATTTGGGAAGCACTTTTCAGGGGACATCTTAGATGCTTTTACATAATACTCTTTCGCTTTTGCAGTATTACCCGACAGAGAAGCAAAATAGCCTAATGTATAATAAATCATTGGATAAACTTTATTCTCATCAGTAATGCAGAGTGAAAGCAGTTGACTTGCTTCTTCATACATTCCCGCTCCGGCAAAATCGAGCGCATATTCTATATAAGGGTGTGTTGCACCTCTCATCAATGCTTTCAGTTCTTCCAGTTCTTTCGGGTCATTGGTCAATAAGTATCTTTCATAGCGGCAACCCATATTGAATTTATCAATTTTCAATGATTCTTCAATCAATGAGATAGCCTCCTCCTTTCTTCCAAGCTTCCTCAAAATAGATGCTTTGAGCTGACGTGCCTTATGATTATGCCAGTTTCTGATTAAGCTTCTGTCTACTCTGTCCAAGGCATCTTCAAACAAACCTCTTTCTGTATCGATACGTGCCAAGGCATAATAGCCAGAATCCTGCCATGCAGCATTCCATGTCGCCTTAAAGAATGCACTGTATGCTTCATCTTTTTTACCCTGCATAGTCAGGCACCAGCCCAGATTATAATGAGGCTCACCATCATACGGATTAGGGCTGCGCTCAATCTGAGTTTCTATTGCCCTGCGTAAAAAAGATTCTGCTTTGGCGAATTGTCCTCTGCGCATCAGTAAAAGCCCCATTGCATTGTTGCAGCGGATATCACCCGGTTCACGGCTTAAGGCTTCCATATAATAATCAATCGGATTGTAGGTAGCATGGCGGTATTGTTCCAAATGAAGCCCTGTAAGATAAAGCTGTTCCATAGAAGCAATGTCCTTAGGGTCTTTTGCTGCTTTTGCAGGGTCAGGAGTTGGTTTTATTTCGGGTTTATCGGCCTGATAGGTCAATAGTTCTTTTCCATCTGATGTATATAGTTCAAATATCAGGTTCTCAGGAAGTATCTCACCTACTGTAACTTCTTTCAGGTAAGATTCTGCTGGAGAAGTATTTGTATAATCATCAAGGAATATCTTTCCATCTGTATTTTTTAGGATAACACGTAGATTCTTAAATTCAGAAGTTGTATACAGTATGACGTTAGCCTTGCCACCCTCTATTTCGATATTTACAATAGCGTCTTTATTGGCATTTTTTACATAACCTACTTCGGCATATGGCATGAAATACTGTACCCATGATTTTTCCTCATTGGGTTGCAGCCATGTAAAGTCGGGCTGATTGTCGGTATAAACCCCTGTCATCAGTTCTATGTACGGGCCATCTTCATCTGTCAGGTTCCTGTCCCATGCTATACCGAAATCGCCATTTCCCCATGTCCATTGTTTTTTACCGGGAGAAACATTATGATTGGCAACATGCAGCAGTCCTCCCTTTGCGTCATCTTCATAGCCGCCTACAAAGTCGAATTTTGATTCGATAGCCATATAGGAAGTAGGTACAGGGATATTTTTATATTTAGAAATATCTACCCCTGCAGAATAATCCTGTTTGTAATATTCACCTGTGGCGATAGGAAAATTAGATACGGCACGCTTACCATGGTCAAATACAGCATGTACATCCGGCGGAAATACCGATTTGTATCCATCATTTACCACCACGGCAGGATTTGCCCACCACAGGAATGTTTGTGGGAACGCCGTACGGTTATACACTTTCACGTTAATCTCAATATACGCTTTACCCGGATAAAGAGTAAAACCCTGCATACCTTTGGTGCGGAACATACGTTCTACTTCATTGCACCATACTGTAACACTTCCATCCTTATTTTCTTCTATCAGGTAGTCTGTAGGCAGGAAGGTGCTTGGACGGTGATGTTGCGGCCAGTTGAACTCAATTCCCCCCGATATCCACGGACCGGTAAGACCAACCAATGCCGGCTTGATTACCTGATTATAATATACGAAGTGGCGTTGTTTTACTTTGTCATATGCCATTTGTATACGTCCCCCAAGTTCGGGCATTATCATCACTTTGATATACTCGTTCTCAATAAACAATGCCTTATATTGTTTATCTTTCTTCTCGTCAGAAACCTTTTCAACTACCGGATAGGGATATACGACTCCTGAACTTCCCTGATAGACACGTTTCTCTAAAAATATAGGATTCTTTTCTTCCTCTCCTATTTCATATGTAGGCAGCATGATGTTCTCTTCCCATGCACGCACTACATTCTTTTCATTCACAGTGGATTGAATCAGATAATTAGTTATCTTTTCCATTATGCTTTTGCTTTTTGATTAAATGTTTAACAAAAAATACTATTTAGTGAGCTCTTTTTCTATTTCTTCAAGAGATTTGCCTTTTGTTTCAGGAAGGTTTTTCTTCACGAAAACAAATCCTAGCAGACAGATAATTCCATATAGCCAGAATGTGCCATATGCGCCTAATCCGTTATTTAACAGTGGGAATGTATACGTTAATACAAAACATGCTGTCCATAAAGAGAATGTGGATACTGCCATCGCCATTCCCCTGATGCGGGTTGGGAATATTTCAGAGATAACCACCCATGTGATAGGCGCTAATGTCATCGCATAGCATGCAATTGCCAGCATAACTAATACTAGTACAGCCATACCCGATATCTGGAAATAGTAGCATGCACCGAGAATTGCATAAATACATGCCAAGCCAATTGCGCCAAACAGAAGCAATGATCTGCGTCCCAGTTTGTCAACAGCATACATACCAACAATAGTAAATATTACATTTGTTACCCCTGTTATAACTATATTGAACAGAATATCGGAAACACCATAACCTGCTGCAGAGAATATTTCCTGTGCATAATTAAATATTACATTTATTCCGCACCATTGCTGAAATGCTGCTATTACTATTCCAATCAGTAATATTTTAGGCATCTTTCCTTTAAATAGGAGCCTGAAGTCTACTTTTTCTGTCACTTCGGATAATGAAGCACGTAAAGCAGCCACCTCTGACTGAGCATATTCTTTACCCCCTATTTTGGTGAGGATTTTTTCAGATTTATCAAATTTTAATTGTGTACCAAGCCATTTAGGGCTTTCAGGAACAATAAATATCATTATAAAAAAGAATACAGCCGGAACACCGCCTGCCCAGAACATCCACCGCCAACCCATCTGGCCGTTCCAAGATTGCAAAATATCTTCGCCGGGAGCAATAGGGTCTGCAATCATCCAGTTAACCAGTTGTGCAGATAAAATACCGATAACCACTGTCAGCTGATTGAGAGAAACAAATTTACCTCTCACATTGGCTGGGGATACTTCGGCTATATACATTGGAGACAGATTTGAAGCAATACCTATGCCAATCCCTCCTAATACCCTATATACTATAAACCATGATAATGTGTCGCTGATACCTGTGCCTATGGCGGCTACAATAAATACAAGGGACGCTATTATCATTAATGGTTTTCTTCCGTAACGATCTGATAAACTACCGGATACCATTACACCTATCAGGCATCCCAGAATAGCGCTACCCATTACCCATCCTTGCATATAGGGTGAGTCTGTAATATCAAAAAAGACTTCGTAGAATGGTTTTGCCCCGCCAACAACTACCCAATCGTATCCGAACAGTAGTCCTCCCATAGCAGAGACAAATGTAATAAGCAACAAATAAGAGCTATTCCCTTGTTTCATCGTGATATTGATTTAATGTTAGTTTAACAAATGTAAAAGTACTATCTTTATATATACTAAAAATGTAAGTATTTTTCAAAAACATGGAAAATATTATTATTTTAGCAGATCATTTCCTTAACTATCTAAATGTACCAACCATGGAAAATATTGAAATTGCTGATGGTTTCAAAGGTGAGAAAGCAATTGTTACGCCCTATAACACAAGAGAATACCAAGAGACAAATGAGATAACGAGACAGTTATTTGTAACACACATTGGCTATTATCCAGATGCAAAATATCATTTTCGCCAAAGGGTATCTGGTGCAAATGAAAATATTCTCATTTATTGTGAAAAAGGGAAAGGCTGGGTAGAATATAAGGATGAAAAATATATACTATCAGAAAATCAGGCTTTTATCATCCCAGCAAATGAAGCTCATGTGTATGGCGCAGATATACGTAATCCATGGAGTATATACTGGCTTCATTTTAAAGGCCAGAATACCTATATGTTCAATTCCATTATTGGCAAATTATTGTCCATACAAGAATCAGATAACAGCAGATACAGTGACCGGATGGTTTTATTTGAGGATATGTATCAAAATCTCGAAATGGGATATAATCCTGAAAATCTGGAATATATCAGCTTTTGCCTGATGCATTTTTTAGCATCGCTCAAATATCTGACACAATTCAGGGAAATTAAGAATGTAAAAGTAGATGATGTGATACAGCAATGTATACACTACATGAAAGATAACCTGGAAAATAAAATAACACTAAAAGATATAGCAGATGCTGTAGGCTATTCAAGTTCTCATCTGACCACTTTATTTTCCCAAAGGACCTCTTTTTCGCCGATAGTGTATTATAATCAGTTGAAGATACAAAGGGCTTGTTCATTCTTGCAATTCTCAGACCTAAAAATTAAAGAGATCGCGTTCCGGCTGGGATATTACGACCCGTTTCACTTTTCCAACGCATTTATTAAGGAGATGGGAATCACGCCGAAAGAGTATCGTAAAAGATATAGGGAAGAATTACTGGAAAAATAGATTAGTCACTTTTACAAAAAACGAAAGCCATATAACGAAACTTATATGGCTTTTGTTTTTTAGTTTTTAATATCTGCCGATACCCTCTTCTTTAGGGTATTTATAGAATCCTTCTCCCGAAAGATAGCCGAGTTTGCCCTTTTTCAGGAAATTCTCTTTTATGTATTGCGCAAATAATCTATCTTTCAATTCTCCATTAACAGCGATATTATATATTGTATTGAGTCCCACAATATCATACATTTCGAATGGTCCGACAGGTGATCCGGTGGCAATACGCCATGTTTTATCTATAGTTTCCACATCACTGACTCCTTTCAGATAAAGTTCAGACGCCGCGCCCATAAAAGGCATCAGCAGTGAATTCAGTATATATCCACGTTGTTCTTTTTTTACTATAATGGGTACCATACCTATTGCCTCGGCAAATTCTACCACAGTATCGAAAGATTCAACATCCGTCTTGGTGGATTTCATTATCTCGGCAATATTACAATGGAACAGTAGATTGGAGAAATGTAATGATAAGAATTTATGCGGGCGTCCTGTATACTCCATCAGATGACTTGGCAGCATGGTAGACGAATTTGTCGTGAAAATTGTTTTTTCAGGAGCAACCCTGCCCAGCTCGGTATATAGTTGCTGCTTTGTTGCCGGATCATCGGGTACTGCTTCGATAGTTAGGTCAGCATTCCTTACAGCTTCCGAAAGATTGAAGGAATAAGATATATTATTGAAAGCATTTTCTATATCCTCTTCAGCTGCATTTGCTTCCCTCAGATATATTGTTTTCAGTAAATCCAGATGCTCGATAACTTTACTGTACATATCTGCACTTATATCGTATATAATTACGTTGAAACCTTTATAGGCTATCTGA
>QMCD01003847.1_pt1 | contig 10511 bp, 6 predicted proteins | sample 1821841 | NCBI WGS metagenome assembly QMCD01 (sample SAMN01991225, study PRJNA193472) | Termite gut metagenome, whole genome shotgun sequencing project. | isolation source: worker | host: Macrotermes natalensis
ATATGCCGTCCGGCGAAACGGCGCGGACGAGTTTCGCCGTGGGCGACACAGTTTATTTGAAAAGATTCGGTAAAACGGATAAATACGTTATCACGGAAATTGACAGCCGGACAGTTAAACTGATAGATACAAGCCTTACCGACCCGCTTACGGAAAATCTGGATATTGTTCACTTTAACAATCTTTATAACGGGCATCCGTTGAATATCATCGCGAAGCATAGTGATAAAATCGTTTTCGTGCAAGTAGGCGATTTTTACGAGGTTTACGGAGATAAAGCCTTGAAGGTCGCGGCCGCGTTGAACCTGTCAACGGTAGGCCGCGACATGGGCTTGCCGGAGCGTGTACCCATGTGCGGTATTCCCGTCCACAAGCTGGACGAGTATACCGAGAAACTCACCGCAAGCGGCTTTGATATAGCTATAAAACATAGTGACAGAACGGATTTAGAGGTTTTTGAATCCCTCAACAAACCCATAGTTGAAAAAACCGAACCAAAGCCGCACGATATACCGCGTGACAAAAAGCACAGCGAAATGTGGCAAGCCCTCTACAATACTTTCGGCGAAAACAGCGCTATGGCTTCCGCTCTTGAAAACGCCTTTATAGACAGCAGACAGGACGGGTATACCGAAAATATCATCAAGCAGCGCAAAATCAAAGCGGCCATGTTTGCGGTGCTGCAAGACGAGGAAAAAACGGAGCAAGCCTTTGATGTTATCATGTCGCAAACAGAACAGAACATTTATACTCCGAATAAGGATGCGCCGGAAATTGATAATACCGCTCCTGCCGAATCCGCTTACCCGGCAGGAACACCTACCAACTACCGCCTTAACGAGCAATTATTAAACCGTACCTCTTTCGGAGAAAAGGCCCGCTTCCGAGAAAATATCCAAGCCATAAAAACATTAAAGCACATCGAAGCGGAAAACCGAACGGCTACAGCGGAGGAAATGGAAACACTCGCAAAGTATGTCGGCTGGGGAGGTATATCGCAAGCCTTTAATGCGGACAATCCAAGCTGGGCCGCCGAACACGCGGAACTAAAATCGCTGCTGACGGAACAGGAGTACCGCGAAGCCCAATCCAGCGTACTGAGCGCGTACTACACCAGCCCGACAGTTATAAAGGCAATGTATAACGCCTTGGAGCATATCGGAATCACCGCCGCGACAGGCGAAAACAAAACGCTGAATATCTTAGAACCCGCGCTTGGCGTGGGTAATTTTTTTGGCGTAATGCCGGAAGAACTGCGCTCTAAAGCCAATCTTCACGGCGTTGAGCTGGACAGCATTTCCGCGCGGATAGCGAAGAATCTCTACCCACAGGCGAATATTCAAAACACCGGTTATGAGGAAACTTACGCAAAAGATTACTTTGATATAATCCTCGGAAACGTACCGTTCGGTGATTTTAAGCTGATTGATAAGCAGAACCCGGAATTGTCGCAGCATAATTTCCGTATACATGATCACTTTTTCGCAAAGGCACTGGAGCAAGTCAGGCCGGGCGGCGTTGTGGCGTTCATCACAAGCAGCGGCACGATGGACAAGGAAACCACCAAAACGCGGCGATATATTGCCGAACGTGCGGAACTGCTGGGCGCCGTCCGTCTGCCCAACAATGCGTTTAAGGGCATTGCCAACACCGAAGTCACCAGCGATATTATATTCCTGCAAAGGCGTGACGCGCCTTTAGACCTTACAAAGTACAGCGAGGAAACGCTCAAACGTCATTTTCCGTGGATATTTGCGGAGAAAGTCAGCGGTATAAACCACATCAACGGCGAGGACGTGCCGATAAACTCATACTTCGTCAACAATCCGCAGATGGTTCTCGGAAAAATGATAGTGGATAACGGAAACCGTATGCACGGCGCGTTGATTCCGACTTGCAAACCCTTTGAAAACAGGGATTTGTCAAAGCAGTTGATCCGCTGGGGAGTGCCTATAAATTCCATGATTACTTTTTGGCATTCAATATGCCTTGGTTGGAGGTATTGACTTTACCTTCTTCTTTTATTTTATCTGCTTTTGAATTTTCTTTAGGCGCTTGTATTTTATTGGGCGTATATCGGAAGGCTACTACATTTTTTATTTTAGCGTTTATGATTGTGATGACTTCCCTCACTTTGTATTCTGCTATTGTCAATCCGGTTTCCGATTGTGGCTGTTTCGGTGATGCGTTGATTCTTACCAATTGGCAAACTTTTTTTAAGAATATACCTTTATTGTTGGCAGCGATAGTCTTATTTATATGGAGAAAGCATATAACTTCTGTACTTTCAAAAAATATGGCTTGGCTTGGAGGGTTTGTTTCTTGTTTGTTTATTTTTAGCGTCTCTTTTTACAGTTATCAAAATTTACCGATTTTGGATTTCAGACCATACAAAGTTGGGGCTAATATCCTCCAATTGATGGAAATACCGGAAGGTGCTCCGCATGATGAATACAAAAAGACATATATCTATGAGAAAGATGGTGTACAAAAAGAGTTTACGATAGATAATTATCCGGCAAATGATCCTTCGTGGGTGTTTTTGGATTCTAAAATCGAACTGATAAAAAAAGGCTATCAACCTCCTATCCATGATTTTTCAATAACAACTTCAGATGGAGATGAAATTACAGATATCATTTTAGAAGATACGTCCTATTCATTCCTTTTGATTTCTCCTCTGCTTGAAAAAGCAAGTGATATGAATTTGGATAAAATAAGCGAGATTTTTGAATATGCTCAAAAATTTGACTATTCGTTTTTTTTTTTTTTTCTGCGTCCGATTCGGAAGAAATTAACCAATGGATTGAAAATACAGGCATCAATTGCGAAATGTATACCACAGACGAAACAACATTGAAAACAATAATACGTTCTAATCCCGGACTCCTTTTATTAAAATCGGGAACAATCATCAACAAGTGGTCTCACAAGAATATCCCTCAAGGAGAAGAACTTAAAAAGCCTCTTTCTGGCAATAAGATAGGTCAAGTCCCTTCTAATAAAGATAAGCAAAAAGTAATTTTCAGCGCTTTATGGTTTATCCTTCCTTTAAGTATCATTTATCTGTTGGATTATTTCATTTATAGAAGAAAGAAGTAATTAAAATCAAAATTCTTCTGGAAAATCCAAAACATTACTTCCAATATCAATTGAATAACCTGTTCAAACAAGAATAACTTCTATCAAAGACAAAAAGCGAAAAGAATTGATTAGCAATATTTAACAATAAAAAAAATAATTGTTAAATATATATGCGTACATTTGACACCTTAATAGCTATAACAACTTCATACGATAGAGAAAGTTACAAACCCATTGCTCTGTATGAAATAGGAAAAAATAATCTAAACGGAATTAAAAAAGAAAAGTTATGAAAACAAAAATGCTATTATTGATTACCTATGCATGTTTTCTATTTACAGCGCAAGCACAGGAGTGGGGATTTGATAATGCTTTTAAAAGAGACGGATTGAGTACCGTTTGTACACAAGGACCCGATATTATACATGTGGCTGGTGACAATATAATAGCCAAATCTACAGATGGAGGAAATTCATGGAGTAGACAATATTTTAATGATCGTCATCATATCATGAGAGCAATGGCTACTCCTATGACATTAATAGATATGATTTTTTGTGATCAAAAGAATGGGTTTATTATAGAAAAATTTGGTTTCATACTGAAAACAACTGATGGGGGAAATGAATGGGAAATAGAAGATGTAGAAACTATCATAGATAGGAAACGACTCAATGCCATAGCTTGTACCGACTTAAATAATATCTGGGTAGTCGGTGATAATGGTGTCGTTCTTCGTTCCACAGATTCCGGTGAAACGTGGCAACCTATAGAAATCGCTCCCGACCAAAACAGATATAACTTGAAAGATATTGCTTTCAAAGATAATACAGGATATATAGCAGGAGGTTCACCGGCAGTTTTGTATAAGACGGAAGACGGGGGGCAAACATGGGAGCATCAACAAATAACAAATGACCGGGATGACAGTGAATTCCATTCACTTTGCCTGACTGAAAACAAAGCTTACATGTTGTGTTACTCATATCATTTCCGTTCATTATACCAAACACAAGATTATGAAACATGGAGTGAAATTTCATTGGATTTCTTTCCTAATGATATCTCTTTCTCAGATGATATGGTGGGATACGCTTTAGGGAGTTCAGAAACATCAAAATATGCTATTTTCAAAACGGAAAACGGAGGGGAAAACTGGATTCCTATGGAGCTTAATTATGGTCCCAAAGGTTATTATTATGAACCTTTGATGCGTAATACCGGTTCTTGTCAAATATTAGTAAATGGTACAACCGGATATGCTGTAAGCGGAAGTAAGTTTTTCAGAACTCCTTCTCCTGATTACTTAGAAATACAAAGCATTAAAGACTTGAACGTTTCCGATCCGCTTGTCTCACTATACAACAGGGAATCAAGACTATTAATACAATCGAATAAACTACCAATTGTATCTGTTCAAATAATGGATATATCGGGAAAAATATTAACCTCACAAAGATGGGATGGAACAGAACGGAACGAAAAAGAAATAAATACTTCCGCTATACCCGAAGGTTTATACTTAGTTAAAACCACACTGTCTGATAACAGTGTTTATATCAATAAATGGATAAAAAAATAATCATAAAAGGATAAATCATGAAACGACTTATATTCCTTCTAACTGTCTGGACATGCTTTTGCATTTCTGTAGCCGGGCAGATTTCCAAACACATAAGCGTAGAATCCTCCAATGTAATAATCACAAAGGCAAGTGAATATGATAAAATATCCCTAAACAATGCCCTTTATATGGATACCGTCGGGCATCCTGAACTGCCCGTCTACATCCATTCATTTGCTGTTCCCCTGGATGCACAAATCAACGGACTCCGTATCAGCAATTTGAACAAACAGAAACAGGAAGACAACTACCATATTTACCCGGTTCAACCGCCGGTACCTGTTTCCTCAGGAGACAGTCCCAGAAATTTCACCCTGCCTGACCCAACAATTTACAATTCTCCCCTGCCCTATCCGGGTAAGCAGGCAGAAATTATATCAGATGAACTGTACCTCGGCTACCGCATCGTTACCGTCCGGTCATATCCCATAGAATACCATTCAAAGTCCGGGGAGCTGTACTTTTGCAGTTTTGACTTTACGATCGATTATTCCGTACAATCCCAAAGCAGCGGATTTACCGTACAATCCCAAAGTCTTTACCGACACGAATTGAATAAAAAAAATGTCAAGTTCCTAATAGAAAATCCGGAAGCTATAGACGGTTACAGTACCGGAGTTCAAAAGGTGATGCAGGGGAAAAAGGTCGTGCATAACTTTTCTACTACTCATGGAACAAACCTGCGTACCCAATCCGTTTCCATTTCAGATGAAACCGTACCCGATTATATCATCATTACCAATAACGCCCTGAAACCCTCTTTTCAAACCTTAGCTGATTGGAAAACAAAAAAAGGGCTTTTCACTGTTATTGTAACCACTGAAGATATCAGTGCCGGCTATTCCGGTAGTGACCTGCAGGAAAAAATACGTAATTACCTGCTTGCAGCACACAGCAGGTGGGGTGACGGACTGTATGTACTGCTGGGAGGAGATATCGGCATCATACCCTCAAGGCTTGTTGGAGCATCAGATTGGCATGATAATATGTCTTATCCTTCGGATAAATATTACTGGACTTCCGACCTATGGAGTGCTTTTAAAGGAGATAGTTATGATCATAGAATTTATAACAGCAATGTGTCCGGAGGAAACAGTTCTTTCTCCATTATTAACATTCTGGGCAGGATTCCTGTTAGCAATGCCGGGGAAGTAGCTGCTTATACGGATAAGTTAATTGCGTATGAAAAAGCCGGTAATCTGGAAGACTTGAATTACCTGAAAAACAACCTTTATGCCGATGCCTATATGGAGTATGATTCAAATAACAATCTGAGAAGTTTTTTTCATGCAGATATAAGAAGTTATGTTTCCCTGTATGTCCCGGGAACTATTAACAGCAAGTTTATCTGTGATAATGCAGCCTGTCTACCCATTCCGCGGTATACAGGAAACTGTCCGGGAGGAGGTGGTGATATCGAGTTGAACCGTGAAAATATCCTATCGTGCCTGAATACCGGAGCAAATCTGGGTGTTGGTAAATTCCATCTTATCTATCATTCCGACCACAGCAGCGCCGTTACCATAGGCATTTCCAGCCGAGACAAAGGCGAAAACCTCACCCGGGCGGACATGGATAACCTGCAGAACGGAAGTGCCTATCAAATCCTGTTTTCCGGCGGCTGTCATCCTGCCAATTTTACATTCGACTGCTTCGGCAAGCACTACATCATGAAACCGAACGGTGGTGGAGTAGCATTTATCGGAAATACGGATGTTGGATGGCAAGGTGAAGATGAACAAATTGGAGATTTCTTTAATGCCCTTTACACCACACCGGGACATCCAAGTCTGGGAAGATATGATATCGGCAGCGCCTATCAGAATGCATGTAAAGGATCATCCCAGGACAAATGGCGCCTACACCTGCTTGGTGAACCTGAAATGCAGGTATGGACAGGTGTCCCGCAAAACCTGGATGCCCGAATCACCTCTTCCACCGCTGTTCCCACCGGTGAACAGGAAATAAGCATTGCAATTGACGGATTGACCACTGACAAAGCCTTGATCTGCCTGTGGAAAGACGAGGAAGTCTATGAAACCCGGTCTGTTTCCGACGGTACCCACACCTTTACCGTCACTCCTGAAACAGCAGGTATCCTGCATGTTACTGTCACTGCACATAACTTCTTTCCCGTTGAAGAAACCATAACAGTCAATACCTCCGATGCTCCCAACCTCTTTATCAACTCCGTTGATTTCATTGACAACAATACCAACGGCAGTACCGGAAACGGCAACGGACAGAACGATGCAGGAGAAACCATTTTCCTGCAGGCTGTAATCAAGAACAATGGTACCCTTACGGCTACCGGTCTTAACGCTACCCTCACCTGTTCATCTGATTCCATCACCATCCTCCTCAACGGTGGAACTGCCACTTTAAGCAATATTGCTTCCGGAGCTTCCGTTACCGGAGAATTCCTATACAGGATAAACAAAGATATACACGAACACCTAAACAATTCGCAGAATCCGGTTACCTTTACCCTGCATATTACAGGCGCTAACGGTTTGTCATGGACAAACAGCTTCAATATCGATGTCTTTGCTCCCGACCTGCAACAGCGCAATAAGATTTTCAGTACCTCGGGCAATACGGTAACTCTGAATGTCGAGTTGCAAAACATGGGGAAAGCCCCTACTACAGGATTGACGGCTACCTTAAAGGTAGACAACGTAACAGCCGGCACAAGTACCTACCCGGTAATTAATCCGCTGGAAACAAAAACAGCCAACAGTTCGTTCCAGTTTACAATACCCCAGAGATACAGCTATGACAATGTCTCACTGACTCTGGAAGTATCCGATACTTATGGAAGGACATGGACTTCTAACCCTCCTTTCACTCTTGCCAAACCGGTTAATGTCGACGGGCTGGACTTTATCTCTGGAGAAAGGAATATTATCCTGACATGGAAGGTACTGAGTTCACTGAGATATAACATTTACCGCTCCGATGTGGATGCCAGTGGCATGGATTTGGGCAACTACGTCAGGATAAATACCGCCCCGGTCAGTTCCGGCTTTTTCGATGATACCAACGGCTTAAGTACACTGACTAAGTATTACTACAAGGTCACTGCAGTCTCCACTACCGGCATGGAAGGAGATCCTGTGGGTATTCAGGCATGGACGTCCTATCCGGAAAAAGGTATGTTCCCCATACAAATGAGTAATATAACTAATGCCGCCACTATGGTAGCCTCAGCACATGCCGCCGATGTAAACCATGACGGGTATAAAGAAATATTCACAGCTATTGCAGGAGGGGATAGATCCCGGGTAGGGTATCTGATAGGACTGGACCATGAAGGGGTTGAGCTGTTTGATATTGACAACAATCAAACCACCTACAGCGGCTTTGCACAATTCGATGCCTCCCTTCAAGCCCCGGTTGCCATCGGTGACCTCTACGGGACAGGAGAAATGCAGATAGTTTCAGTAACCCGGGACATGAATGATGACCGGACAAACCATATAACCTGCCACGTATCGGAAGATTCCAATGGTGACCTTTTGCCGGACATGCTTTGGGAGAACCTGACCAACAACTCACATATCAAAGGAGCTGTATTAGCCAATATGGACAACAGCAGTGACGGTTCCTTAGAAATTGTCATCAGGGCAGATGGAAATAGCAACGGACTACTACCTGATGGAAATAAGATACAGGTACTTGACAATAAGGGTGACCTTTTACACAGTATTGAGATTGCTCCTAATTATTCTGCCATCGCGGTAGCCGATTTGGACGGGGACAATGACAGGGAAATCATTGCCGGTGCATCTGATGGTATTTATATCTGGCATCACAATGGGACACCTTATACCGCTAATCCCGTTTACGGTAATTCCGGCTATCTTCTGTACTCCTCTCCGGTAGTTTGTGACCTGGACAGGAACGGAAAGAAAGACATTATCCTTGCGGGACTGAAAAAACCGGGATCAGGAAACCCTACAGAAGGAATGATCTTTGTCATCAGGCAAGATAATACCGCAGCACAAGGATGGAGTTTGATGCAGGGTTGGGGAACTGCACAAACATTCCCCGTAGCCCCTTTGAATCTTTCCCAGGAGGTTTCTGTTGGAGATCTGTATGGAGATGGATACGTGGAAGTAATAACCTTAGGTGAAGATGTTATAAAGATATGGGACAGCAACGGGACACTGATTTCTTCCACTTCCCTTCCCGGAATATCCGGCGTACTCAATACCCCTGTTTTAGCAGATGTTGACGGAGATGATACGATTGAAATCCTGGCTATTTCCCAGGCGGAAGGCAAGCTATATGCAATCAATCCCGACGGGACAAGTACCCTGGGATTTCCACTCCGAACAGACAATACATTCAGGCGTATATCTCCCTGTGTAGCGGATGTGGATAACAATGGAAAGAGCGAGATCATCGTATCAGCTGTGAACAAGGTATACATGTGGGAAACCAATGGTAATCCCGACCGGATAGAATGGGGCAGTGAACGCTATGACCTTCAAAATACAGGAGAATACAGGAACTGTTCGGTAACGGTTATTCGGTCTAATACCTTATGGGATTCAAATGAAGAAGTATGCGGGAATATTGACATAGCATCCGGCACGCTTACATTAAACGCTTCCTGTACACTTACTATGAAGGATTTGACTACAATTATTATCCGTCCGGGAACCCATCTTGTGATTGACGGGGCAACTATCCTGGAAGCCGATGTGAAGGCATTACCGGGCAGTTCGGTAACGCTGAAAAACAATGGAAAGGTAAATCTCCGGCAAAAAGGCAAATTTGATATTCCCAAAGGAGCAACTTTTAATTACCTGCGGGGAAAAATTAATGTTACTCCATAAAGAGGGACTCCGTTACCCGGTACTTTAAGAGACATAAAATACTGGGGTAAGAAATATGAAGCAACACGATTGTCAGGTTCAGGTACCATTACACTTTTACTAATGCATACTTTAAAATAAAATTTTAAGGGGTTAATGCTAATAAAAACATTTGATTAAATATTATTATGCTACAAAAGTAATGGATAAAAATGAACTCTTATTATATTATTCTATCCAATTTATATAACTATTTTGACTAAAAGCACAACTTTTGTGTAATTCATTTTAATATTTTATGTGTAAGTTATATCTTTGTGAGTTCTAAGTCAAAAGGACTATTATACTAACATAAATATTTAAATAATTTCGATGAGAAAAAACATTGTAGCAGGTAACTGGAAAATGAATAATAACCTGCAAGAAGGATTACAATTAGCAAAAGATTTAGAGGCTGCATTAGCCGGAAAAACAGTAAACTGTGACGTGGTCATCGGTACTCCGTTTATTCATTTGGCTCCGGTTGCAGCAGCGATCGATACTACAAAAATCGGTGTTGCAGCGCAGAATTGTGCGGACAAAGTTTCCGGCGCTTATACCGGCGAAGTTTCTGCTGCCATGGTAGCATCGACCGGTGCAAAATATGTGATTTTAGGACATTCCGAACGTCGTGCTTATTATGGTGAAACCGATGCTATATTGAAAGAAAAAGTATTGTTGGCATTGGCGAATGGTTTAACTCCTATTTTTTGTGTTGGCGAAGTATTGGAAGAGAGAGAGTCAAATAAACAAGACGAAGTGGTAAAATCTCAAATAGAGAATGCTTTATTCAACCTTTCTCCTGAAGATTTCGGTAAAATTGTCATTGCTTACGAACCGGTTTGGGCTATCGGAACAGGTAAAACTGCAACCTCAGAACAAGCACAGGAAATGCACGCATTTATTCGTAAAACACTGATTGTGAAATATGGGGAAAAAGT
>QMCD01004539.1_pt2 | contig 10510 bp, 8 predicted proteins | sample 1821841 | NCBI WGS metagenome assembly QMCD01 (sample SAMN01991225, study PRJNA193472) | Termite gut metagenome, whole genome shotgun sequencing project. | isolation source: worker | host: Macrotermes natalensis
AATTTTAAAACCTATTTTGTTAGTAGCACGAAGATCACAGACTACATCGTATAGATTGTCTCCTGTAAACTGAGCAGAATCTATTGTGAGGCTGGTAATTGCTGGATCAGTAGAAGCTTCAAAGATGAGAGGAGCTTTACGATCAGTATCCTCTGTGGGATTAATGACGTTTTCATCTATAAGCTTTTTAATCCCATTTTGAAGATTGCCTGTGATGGTCGTTTGCTTCCAGATGATTCGGCGTTTGAGAAGAGTTTCTAAAGACTCGCCCTTGATTGTGAGATGATTTCCATCTTCGGCATCAGTATTAATCTCTCTACCATCAATGATCATAAGATGTTCGCTATCATTAGTATAGAGATAGTAGTCTTTTTGAGCGTACTTTAGAAGCTCTGCATCAACCGTCGAATAGATTTCGAAATCTCCAGCTTGCCGATACCGATCAGTCCAGATAATTGATTCGTACGCATCAACTGTAAAGACGTTGTTCATGTCTTTATCTAAAATGTAAAACATAAACTACACCCCTTCATACGCTATGCGATTCTCTACTTTAAACTGAAGATTAGAAAGACCAGTATCGGCCGTGTAAGCTATTACATTGTCTCCTTGTTTAAGCGTAATCCAATCAGAATTACGATCCAAAGCATTAAGAATGTTACTTTCAACGCCAGCTCTTAACAAAGTAATAAACTTATGGCCTCGATTCGTGTTGATGGTTATCTGATCGGATGCTTGCAGTCCTCCTGGAATCTTAGACGTATCAATTGTCATGACTTCTCTTGATAGAGTAGAATGAATCGCTATGTTTGTTGCTGGTCCTGTTGCGTAGATCGTCATTAAAAGTCCAACATCGGCATCTCCAGAATAGAAGATAAGGCCTTGAGTGAAAGTAACAATCTCACCAAACTCAATTAAGTTTTCATCCAGCGATTCGTTTGAAAAAGGGAATTCAAAAAGAGGAGTAACGCCATAAAAATTAAGAATGCTATCCTCAATCGAGTAAAAATAAGGATCTGGACAGATAATCGAAATCTGAGTAGATTCCTGCTTATTGAAGATCACCGGATTGTTGGATTCAACATAACCATCAATAGTGGCAGTTCTTGTGTCCGTCTCAAAGATAAGCCTTATAGGTCGTTTGATTGGAAAGTATTTATAAGATTTATGGCGCACATCCTCAATGGCTGGTGAAAACATGAACCTAAGATGGAAGACAATATTTCGCTCAGTAAGCCTTGCAGAGTTAAACACGCTTCCATCATAGGTTGCCATTGCCGTTGTATTAATGTCTGCTTTTCCAGGACCAATTCCAGTTATATCGAAAATGTTAAAGCCCGTTGACCACGGGTCTTTTAGTACCATTTTGATCTCGTCGCCGACATAGTTAATTGCGGTAACGGACTTTATCACCTTCTACAACCCTCCTTGCCTGCGAAAATAGATTATTGGTTTGTCTGTAAATTGTAAGCCGATCCAGTGCTTTAGGCGACTGAAGTATTTGTGTAAACTGCCAAGGTTCATCTGACTCTTGCGTTGTGGTTTGCACTGAGACAGTTTCAATCGCCCTTAACTGAGCGGCTGTCTTAAGAGCATTGATTGTGTAGCCTTCAGTGTTTATGGTTCGAGGACCAAAGAGATGATTCATCTGACGAATTCCAGATTCAATGTCTGTCATATCAATAACAGGTCGAATTGTTGGCTGGAAATCAAATTCATCAAATACTAGCATCGAGATAGTATTAAGAGCCGTCTCGAACCCAGTAACAGCAGCCTGAGAAGCTTTCTCTCCTGTTGTAGTGATAATAGGAATAGCATCAATAAGCCCCATTGCAAAGCTTGCTCCGGCCATAGCTCCGGCTTCAATCATCATCTTCGATGGAGAGCCCATCTCAATTCCGTCGTACACTCCATCTAAACTTCCTCCAGAAAGATCTCTACCAGCTTGACGAGCGTCTTCAATCTTAGAACGAAGGCCTTCTATGTAACTTTCAGCTGCTTGCCGACCAGCATCATAGAATTCGTCAGCGTTCTCTTTAACGCCATCTTCAGCCGCTCCGCCAACCACTCTACCTGCGATTTCTGCCTGAGGAGACGTATTTCGAAGTTCTCTTTGGAAACCAAGACCGTCAGTCCTACCTTGATTCGCAAATATTTCTTCATTAGAAGTAATACCATCTTCTCCAGCTTCTGCAACATCTGTACCAGCTTGAGTGGTTAGAAAGAGTTGCTCTTCTCCTGCAAGACCGGTATTAAATGCTGCATTAGAAGAAACACCAATTCCCGTAAACTCTGGAGCCTTCGTAAGACCGACTGCTTTAGCACCTTCAATAACGGTCGTCATCGCTTGATTAACAGCCGTAGAACTAGTAAGTCCAGACGCCATTGCATTAACAATATTTCGACCTTCAGTAATCATCTGAGGAGTTTCCCCGCTAACAGAAGTGACAAGTGCATTAACCGCCACAGATCCTGACTGATTAAATAAAGTTTCAAGAGTCTGGAGCTCTGTGTCAGTTGCAGTAACAAGCGCCTTTACTTCACCAGCAGAAGCAGGACCGGCCATACGAAGCTCTTCTAAAAGTCCTTCGCTGAGCCCTCTCTGTGCAAGTTCAGCAATTCCATCAGCCCATTCAGCAATCGCCATCTGATTGTGTCTTAGATTGTCAATCATCTCGCGAACTGACACTTCGGACTCTGTGCTAATCCTACCAAATCGATCAGAAGCGGACTCGTAGATTGTCATAACCCGCTCTTCGATGTCCTGAATTGCCTGGTCGAGAGTGGCCACAATGTTAGCAGCCGTTTGCTCGTCTGTAGCGAAAGCTTTCTGAACAGAAGCTTTGAGAAGCTCGCCCATTTCCTTAATTCCAGAAATATAACTAAGAACCGTTTGCTTACCTGTTTCCTGGAATTCTTGTGGAATTCCCTGAATAGCTTCTTTAGCAGCGGAACCAGCTCCTCCAGCAGCCATCGCAACATCAGGAACAGCAGACTCCATACCACCAGCAAGCTCGCTCATTATAGACGCGCCTTCTTCTTCGCTCATCCCGGCAATTCTCATTGCCTCTGCAAAGTTATCCCCAACAACAAAGTCCGCAAGATCAATTCCAGGAATATTCTTAGCGGCCTCTAATTGCTCCCGCACAACAGCAGGAATGTTTGTCTTAGCCAGAACCTGATCGAGTCTTGTGTTTTGCTGTCTTGCTTTCGCAAGTTCCTTTTCGACTCGGACGCGTTCTTCGAGTTCGTAAGTGACAGCTTTAGCGGCTTCTGTTTCCGCATTGTAAGCCGAAGCACTTTTATAAGCTTCTGTCTGAACTTCTTCTTGGTACTTTACTTCACTGTTAGTTCTTCCGCCACCAAAGCCTCCAGTTCTATCTCCACCAAAGCCTTGCAAATACCCTTCAGCATATGCTTCGCCAGCAGCAATTCCTTCTTGAATCGCAGTATCCCCTCGCAAAGCAGAAGAAAGAGCAATACCAAGACCCATACCAGCACCAACAACAATGCTTTTTGTTTTCGCAATACCGGCAGCAACAGATTTAGTAGCCACTTCTCCAAGACTCATTCCGGCAGCCGCCACTTCAATTTCACTGTTTCTAATACCAGTAGCAACACCTTCACCAACGCCTTCGCCTGTTTCCACAAACAAGTGAGGTGCGAGTTCGGCATCAATAATCTTTTTCCACCCTCGAATTTCTCTAGCCATATCCGGACCAACACCGGGTATTTGTTCAACAATGGCGGCTAGAACTTCGATAAATAGATTAAGAATTGATGCTAAGATGTTTGAAACTGCTTCGATAAGTCTTGGCGCTTGCCTGTCAATTTCGATTGCTAAAGTATTCACGGCATTTACAATAAACGTCATAAGTCGATTTAGTATTTTTGGAAGATTTTTGTCCAAAGTTTCAATAAGCATTGATACGAATCCAACAATAACATCTATTATTTTTGGTCCATGCTCGTTAAGAATACTTAGGACAGAAACAAACAACTGTGAAACTATTTCCATAAATTCTGGAACAAGAGCTGCAATTGTTTCCAAAATGGTTGTTATTACAGAAAACACCGCTTGGCCAATTACTGGGGCACCTTCTGTTATAACTCTAGCAAGCGCTATAACTCCTTCACCAATTTTAGCGGCAATTGTCGGTATAAGCGCAGCAATAGCAACCGTGATTCCAGTCATAGCTGCTATAATAGCAGCGCCACCTGCGGCAAATGCAGCAACTAAAGTTAAAAGAGCCGGCACTGCAGCAGCAACACCAATCCCAAAACCAACAGCAGCAACACCCATTAAAGCAAGTGCGGTACCTATCGCAACAATTGTTGGGGCTATCGGCGTTAAAAGTTTTGCAGCAATTCCAAAAGCTGTTAGACCAATAACAATCGTTCCGAGCCCAGTCGCAATTACCTGCCACGGAAGAGCTCCAAGAACAGTTATCGGGACAATTAACAAATTAAGAGCCGCCGCCATTATCCCAATAGCAATCGATCCTTGAATAACGGAACCTTTAGCTTTACTTAAAATTGAAAGCGCCACGGCCATTGCTGTTATACCACCAACAGCAGCTAACAAACCCTTGCCTATTGTTTCAAGCTCGAGATTTCCAAGAATGGCCATTGCGGCTCCAAATATAACAAGAGCCGAAGAAAGAATAAGAACTGCTCCAGCAGACTCTATCACAGAACGCTCTAGCCTGTCAAGCAGTTCAAGTGCCCCGACAAATATAAGCAAACCTCCGGCGAAGCCAATTAAAGCTTTTCCAATGGTTTCGAGTTTTAGATTGCCCATAATAGCCACAGCCGCAGTTAGTGTAAGCATGGCAGTTGATAAAATACCGATAGCAATAGAAGACTTAATGACAGATCCTTGCATTCCATCAAGACTACTAAGAGCAGAAGTAAGAACTAAAAGTCCTCCGCCAATCCCGATAAGACCAACAGCTATAGTAGAAAGCTCCATCGAACCCATTATACCAACCGCAGCGGATAATATAAGCATCGCTACTGCTAAATTTTGCATTGCTATCGCTGACTGTGCCATTCCAACGCTAAACTGTGTTTTGGTAATAAAGACGCTCATCGCAGTAAAAATACCAACCAGCCCAATAAGCCCCGTCATCATCTGATCCATTGGAATCGATGCTAATTTTGCCAAAGCAAAAGACATAATAAGCACTGCTGTTGTCATAGCAATCATAGCTGTCATTCCGGAAGTAATGGTCTTTATACCCATTGGATCAAATGTTTTTCCAAACACTCGCATTGCCAGTTGAAGCTCTGCAAACATGAAAGTAATGGCAGCAACAGCACTAGCAAGCTTCTCTTCGTTTATCATAGAAAGAACAACAAGCGAAGCTACTAGCACACCAATCGCAGTTGCGATTTTCATAATTGCATCTGCTTTTATAGACTGCTCAAGCGCTTTAAGCGGTCCAGCGATCCCTTCAATAATATCAGCAAACCCTTTTGTTACTTTTGAAGCATTATTAAAAAGATCTCCAAGCTTTAACAAAAACCGATCAATAAGAATCACAATACTAGCAAAAAGTCCAGTTTCCAGCATGTCTGTAATTCTATCAAAATCGGCCGTCTTAAAAGCGTTTTGTATTTCTTTTGCAATACCGCCAAAGACATCTTTAAAGAATTGAGCAATCTTTTGAAGGTATGGAAAGATGCGGTCGAAGACCGCTTTTACTCCGTTAAAGAAATTTTCTAGCGGATTTGTAAGCTGAGTTATTCCACTAAGACTCTCTCTTACTTTTTCGAGAGCGACTCTTAGGTTCTCGAAAACAGTAAGTTTAAAAGACTCAGCTTTTGCTATAAATTCTCCGAAGGCTTCTCCAGCTTCATTAAACACATCGACAAGACTGTTATAAACTTGTATTCCAAGATCACTAAGAAGTCGGCCAATCTCATGAAACACTCGACTCTCTCTGATTGTATTAAGAAATCCTTTGAAAACATCAGCAACAGAACTCATTACTCCGGCGAACCCTGCAGCAAAATTAGAAAGTGCTCCAGACTCAGTAAGAAGATTTCGAATCGCCGTTATGAATCTTCCAACAGCCGCGGCAGCATCTAAGAATATAATCCCAATAGGCGCCAATGCTCTGATAACAGATCCAAACATAGAAGCGAAAGTCTTAAAAAGCTCTATACCAATATCAACTGCCGAGAAGACACCTTCAAAAATATCACGCAGAGACTGAATAGTTCCGCCACTAATAGTGACGTTTCTTGTAAAATCTCTAATTCCTTCGGTGAATCGTTTAAGAGATTCCCAAGTAAGCGGCGGAAAGATGTTTTCAAAAGCCTGTCGAATCGGATCAAGAACGGCTTTTAAAATATCAAGAGCATTTAGAATCGTCTCAATAACATCAACTCTTCCTCCAGCGTTCGCCCAGCCTTCCAGCATAGCGTTTCGAGAATCGTTTATCTGATTGATTGCTTCGTTAATGGCGTTTGACACAGAAGTCCACAACATCTTGCTTTGACCAAGATCACCAAATATAATTTCCATAGTTCTAGACCAGCTAGTAACTACAGAAGCTTGCAAAGCATCAATCATGTGGCTAAATGTCTTAATGTCTTGCGCAGCAGCCCAAGCTCTCTTACCAACGTCCGTTGTCTCGTCACCATACTTGTTAAGCGCAATAAGCAACGCTTCAGAAGTAAGCCACTGATCTTTAAGAGTATCCTCAAAGTTTCTAGTAACAACGGTGCCTTTTCCAACAGTTCTATAAACACCATCAAGACCTTTAGTAAGTGTTCCAGCAGAAACACCAGCATCCATAAGTTCTTGACGAAATTCTTGTGTGGCAATTTTTGCAACTCTCGAAAGCGATCTGAAATCCATAAGATTCATGAAGCCGTTTGCTATACCATCGCTAAAGTTTCGATAAGCAATCGTAGCAGCTCCCGTACTCTGACCAGCAAGAGCCGTGGCATTAGCAATACCAACTGTTGCTTTATCGAGTGCTACACCAGAGTTTGTAAATGTTGCAAGATTGTCGAACATGTCCCTCGTTGAATATACTGTTTTATCAGCATAATCGTCAAGACTTCGAATCTTCTCTTCAACATCAGAAGCAGCCGCCCCAGTGGCGTTCATAATCGCTTGAATGGTGTTGAGTTTTAACTCATACTCAGCAAAACCTTCGGCAGCTGGCCGAATTGTTAAAGCATTAAGAATGCGCTGACCCGCTATAATCGCCTGATTCGTGATGTTCTGAAGCGCCGTCATCCCGATAATTCCAAGCGTTGAGAAACGATCAGAGACTGTCTGTACTGCTGCAGTAAGACCTGTTAAAGCTGTCCCTTTGTCCGCATTCTTAAGAGCAGCGTCTAATGTATCTAAAGATTTAAGTGAGGTTCCTAGACCTTGTTCAAATTGCTTATTGTCGAATTCCATTTGGACAATTCGTTCATCAATGGTCGCCACTATCTAGTAACCTCCTTCCAAACCGCATTTGCTATGTTATCGAAGACGGATCGCATAGCAGGGTTGATAAAGTCTCTACCTTGCACATATGCTCCGCTTCTAGTTCCGTGACCATACTGAATGAGTATAGCGATCGGTATTCCGTCGTTAACATTGGAGTTTGTCCAGACAATACTGGAAGTAGCTCCTGAAGAATGAATCTCATAACCCCAGGAGCTAGCCGTCAGTCCAGTATCTACAGGAGTGGCCGCAGACAGAGCATCTACACCCATTTTTCCGTACCTGTCTAAAACCTTTAAGTAATCTCGATTTTTCATTCGTTCAAAGAAAGAACGGGTTTTGTTAAAATTACCTTTCGATTTTATACGGACCACTCCACCAACTCCTTTACTTACCGCTCATGATCTCATTTACCCTGTACTGCACCTTATTGAAATCATAACCGGCCTTAATGAGCGCTTGCTTCCTTTCGGTGCCGTTCCCCCACTTACCAGCGATCACTTCCTTGGCAATTTCGTCAATAGACTTTTTAGGAGGAGCCTTTGCGTTAAGAAGCTCGTTTACTTTCTTTTGAACATCTGAGTAAGAATACCCAGCTTCAGTAAGAGATTTCTGACGCTCAGGACCGTTGCCCCATGCTCCGTCAAGAACTTCCTTTGCAAGCTGGTCAATTGTCTTCTTTTCAGCCGGCTTCTCTACCGGAGGCTTTTCACTGCCATTTTGATTTTCGTCGTACCAGTAGTTCATATCGACCGGTCCATTGATTCCTGGAACTTGACCGGTAGCAGAATACTGATGAAATACACAAGGATAGTTAAGAGGATCGTTCCAGTCAGCGAGCCAATAAGTGTAATCTTTAAGGAACTCAAGACCATACCAATTTCTTGTGTAATCAACATTTGCATAAACGCCTGTCTTGTATCCTTGAGACTTTACAAAGTCGCAAAAAGCCTTTGTATGTGCTTTACATTGGGTAGGTCCAAGCTTTACGCCGTACTTAATGGCCGTGTCAACTGTATCATACTCAAAATCAAAGAAGATAAAAGTGTTTTTAGAAAGCCCCGCCTTCTGAACGCAACTAATAGCAAACTTTGCCTCATCAACGGCGCCTTGAACATCAAAAGCATAGCTAAAGTGATAAACACCGATAACCGGAATACCAGCTTCTTTAAAGCCTTTCGCGTACTCAAGAAATTTCGTATCCATGTTTTTACTAGAAGAAGACCGAAGGATTACGAATTGAACGCCGCTTTCTTTTACTTTCTTAAAATCAATGTTTCCCTGCCATTTGGAAACGTCAATACCTCTTGTCATTACAAATAAACTCCTTTCAAAATTAACCCGTTGTGTTAAACTGTTTCTTCCGTGCCTCATTAAGAGCTCTATTGTGCTCTAAGATTTCTCGTTTACTCATCTTCTTCCCAGGATTACTCTTCACGTCAAATATTTTAATTAGATTGAAGAGTCTATTGAGATGCCACTTTTGACACTCAAATGGAATCTGCTGAGCGGCCATCCAATAGTAAATCAGTTCGCTCGTAATCTTCTCTTTTTTAGCCGGCTTCCTTCTTCCCCTATCCGTGAATGTAGTAGCACTCATCGGACTCGCAATATACTCGGTTATCTCGTCAAACACTTTTTTCGGAATCGTATAGTATAATGCCGGATCAACGTTTTGTGTTAACGTCATACACCGAACATAATCTATACTTTCCTCAAACGTTTTATCCGGTTCGTCCATAAAAGATTTGCACCATTTTGCCTCCCATTTGGAGATGGAGACAAGAGAGTGCTCTAGTTGGAGAGTTTGCTTTTTAATCTTTACAAATTCCTCTTTTTGCTCGTCGAAATATTCGCTTTCAGGAATTGTTACGTAAAGCATTACTGGTACTTCTTAGGAAGAACGCCCTTAAAGAATTCGCCGGCGTAATTAGGAGTTGTAAAGAATTCTATGATAAGATCGGAATATGCGTTAGTTTCGGTAAACTCTTTCCAAAGCTCATCAGACTTTATAAGACGCTTTCCATCTTCTGACTTAACGCCATACGCCTTACTGAGAATATACTCAAACGCTTCCATGAGCTCTTTTCCCTGAAGCCGATCGGCAATTCCTCGAAGTTTTGCAAGAAAGCCGCCTTTTGCAACAAAGCCACCTTCTGCCGCATCATCTTTAAATGCCCGAACCTCAGAAAGCTCAAGTTTTGCAAACTCCGCCTCGGAAATATTAAAGTAGAAATCCTCTGTCCTTTTGTTTCCGTCGAAATCCTCGTAAGCGATTGTCTTTTTAAGCATGTGATTTTAAACTCCTTTCAAATATAAATGGGAAGAGGGCAGTTTTAAGACATGCCCAGGTCTTTCTATGAAAGGGGATTGAGGTAAGCAAATTAACCAGCCGTAGGAGCAAGAAGGGTGAGGACTTCATCGGGAAGTGGCATACGAGCAGCGACATCATTCGCACCATACAGAATATCTTCAAACGCCGTAAGCTTTGCAGCATCCGCCTCTGTGGAGTTAATAACCAGAAGCGCCGAAGGTTTAAACCCAGATACGGGAACAGGCGTTGTGGTGATTTCCCAGCTAAACGGTGTCGCCTCAGGAGAATCGTTAATGGTTGTGTAAGCACGCTCCGAAGGGGAGGCAAGACAACCATACACAAGGTGAAGCTTGTAGCCATAACCCTGACCCGCGGTATCTGCCGATCTGTGTCCGATAACTAAACCCGAAAGTCTTACGGTCCTGTTGATAGACGTTAACACCGTCGGTAAGCTTCGCCGAACCATCACAAACTGCAAACTCATCAGGATAGGTAAATGCTTCAATAGTAAGGCCAAAGTCCTCAGCAGAGATAAGGTTGAGATATTTAATGTTATCCGCATACTGCGGAGTAGGTTCAGCACCAGAAGGGGTTTCCGTTACCCCAGTGAGACCATTCCACACAACCCCATCAACATATGCATTATCTTGTACAGAATAGAAAACACCATGATCAACGCCAGTTTCAAAGAATTTCTGGCCAATATCGTCCCAAACGAGTCTAGGCATTATTTTTCCTCCTTA
>QMCD01002383.1_pt1 | contig 10507 bp, 9 predicted proteins | sample 1821841 | NCBI WGS metagenome assembly QMCD01 (sample SAMN01991225, study PRJNA193472) | Termite gut metagenome, whole genome shotgun sequencing project. | isolation source: worker | host: Macrotermes natalensis
GTATACCGGAAAGAAACCGCGCCCGTGCGCGGCGTGTACAGCGTGCGGGAGCACGCGTTTTCCGAGGAGGCCGACAAGGCGGAACTCTCCGCTCCGAAGCGCACCCGGCGACGATACGATCTGCAAACGCTCATGGGGGTGGAGCGGAGATGGAACGCCAGCCAGGCGCGTCTTGTTTTAAAAATGAGATACGCCATTGAATTGCTCTGCACGGCGATCAAGCGGGCGAACGGCAGGTCTGTCAACATGCGCGAGACAGCCAGAGAGGTGGCTTTTGACGCTTCTTTTATCGAACGGTAGCGGAGGGGACGACGATGAGGCACTTGGCTTTGATGAATAGTCCCCGTTTCTCTTAATTTCCCGTTGAGTTTTCCAAGTATCAAAATTTTCCATGCAACATAAAAGACTCAACCGTTTCTGCACCCAAAAAGAAAGCCCAGCCGACCCCAATGTCGACCAGACTTTCTCGCGTAATGGAAACGAAGCGCAAATCGGAAAGAGGGTTGAGGATGAGCACATGACCGCAGCTTGTCCCGGTATGATGGTATGCACGACTTCGCTATCACCATCATACAGCGGCCCCCACCTCAACCCTCAGGATTCAATTGTATTAACCCGTCGTTTTCTTGCAAGTCATCTTTTCACTGCCGCAATGGGTGGCGAACTGAAAGCCGTAAGACAGCGAGGCTATGCGAGGCGTTTGTCAGCATGTCGGCATTCTTGCCCTTCCCGGAAAATCCAACGCGCTCACAGAGACGCGTAGCCCCATACCTGTCTGCAGAAAACATCTTGACATTCCCCAAGCATTCGGTATTGGTTATCCTCGCCTAGAAGTATAGAATCACCCCGAAACATAGCTGGATTGCGTCCTGTAATCCGGAGACGATTCAGGAGGAGGGGGGGGGGAAATGCCCCCCTTCCGTCGTTTCCAGCAAGGGTTCTATTTGCAATACAACCCAGTCCACAGGCACGCTGCAGCGACAACTTATTGGACGCCACAAAGAGGCCGGCAGCGGAAACGCCCGGAAGACGTTCGGTGATTCGGACTTCTAGGCCCTCTTCGGTGGCGTCTTTCTTTGGCATACAAGCCAGAGATGTTTCGGAAAGGATCAGCAGCATGTCCACGGCTATCCTGAATGCGCTCCGTATAATCGCCCCCGTTCTTTTATTGCCGTACTGTTGAAAGCGTGGCTCCGATGACTGTGCAACCGTTCACCACCCGCTCCCTCGATTACATCCTCATGATGTTTTCGGCGTTTTTATGCTATCTCGCGCTGGTTATGCCTCTGTCGTCGCTGTCGGTATTCGTCACTCGCGACTGGGGAATGTCGAATGCGGTGGCGGGGCTGGCGGCGGGGGCGGCGTTCTTCGTCACCATACTCTTCCGGAAACCCGCCGGAGACCGGGTCGACGCATTCGGCGGCAAACACTGCTTCCTGCGCGGAACCCTGTGGTATACTGTTGCCGGCTGTGTGTGCCTGGTTGCGGCGCACGAGGGGCTGCCGCTGGAGGCGAGACTGGCGTTCCTCTTGGGCGGGCGAGCACTGTTAGGCGTTGGCGAATGCCTGTGCAACGTCTCCATGGCCTGCTGGGCGGTCGATCTGCTGGGAGTCGAGAAATCGGGACGGATTTTCGCGACTCTCGGGATGAGCATGTACGCGGCAGCCGCTGTGGGAGGACAGGCCGGCTTTTATCTTTTTAGTCAGTATGGTTATTTCGGCTTGGTCTTGGTGTGCACGCTCTCCCCCCTGGCCGCGTTCTTCATCAGCCGGGGCAGGCCGGACGTGTTCAGAAAGCCGACGGTTCAGGCGAAATCCTCCATTTTTCATATCTTCCGGCTTATTCGCCGCGTCGGCCTTGCGTCAATGTGTTGCGCCGTCGGCTTTGCCGTGGTGGGGGCGTTTCTGTCCAAGACCTTTATCGATCGTGGCTGGGAATACGCGGGTCTGGCCTTCAGCGCCTGCGGAGCCGGGTTTGTGGCGATGCGACCCTGTCTTGGCCATCTTCCGGACAAAATCGGCGGCATGCCGGTGGCAGCGCTTTCGGGATCAGTGGAAGTGGCGGGGGTCTACTTGCTCTGGATGGCGGAAGGACCGTACACGGCGTTGCTGGGGTCGTTTTTGACCGGGGCCGGGGTGTCTATGGTGTTTCCCGCGAACGGGTCGGAAATCGCCAAGACCGTCTCCACAGAAATTCGCGGCACCAGCCTCAGCTGCTACAACATTTTTACCGATATCGCCTACGGTTTTTCCGCGCCGGTGGCCGGTTTTTTCACCGATCGCTGGGGAGACGGGGCGGCGTATCTTTTTGCCGCCCTGTGCGCGACCGCTGGCCTGGCAATAATGCTGAACAACCTATGGCTCGACCGCAGAGGCCGAGCGGTGGTGGACAGGTAACCCCTACCTTCGTCATCCCGGCGGTGGAGTGTATGCAGCGCTCCAAACGAAGTAAAGCCGGGATCAAGTTGTGACGCCTGTGCTGAAACCATTTTCTTGCAAGTCGTTTCTCCACCTCAAACAGCAACTGACTTTCAACCATGGCTGTAAACACATCTACAGCGGTCCAGATGGAGTGGAAGCGGCTGGCCGGGGAAAAGGCTGGCGGCTTTCTTCCGCTACAAATCAAAGGGGCACAATGAACTTTTGCTTGGCGGCGGCACATCGACAGCGGCGGAGGGCGTACTGCTGCTTCCATCCAAAAAAGCTTGCCCGTCCGACCCCAATGTCGACCGGGCTTGCTCACGTACAGGGATGCATGTAGAAAATCTGGGGTTGAGGATGGGCACATGACTGCAGGATAGGAGTGGAAAAACAGGGAGATGCAGATCAAGCGGCCCCCACTTCAACACTCATCATTAAACTGTATTAACTCGCAGTTCTTCCGCAAGCCTTAAAAATCATCACTTTCATCCAGTGGAATTACTTGGGACGCATCGACCTTTCTCACGCTTCTCGACGATTCTCCTTCAGGACGCGGGGAGGTTGTCAGGCGCTTGGCGGCACTCACCTTTGGCCTGCTGGCGGCAACGCGGGAACCGCCGTTGGAACCCGAGTGGCTCCCGCCTCCATTCGTGACCTTGCCTTCGACCAAGCCAACCAGTTCGCCAATCATGCCGTGCAAATCCTCCGCCAAGCTGGAAAGCTCCCCGGAGGCGGACGCCGATTGCTCTGCGTTCGCCGCGTTTTGCTGCGTCACCTTGTCCATCTGCGCGACTGCGGTATTGACCTGATCCACGCCCTGCGCCTGCTCGTTGGTAGCGGATGTGATTTCGGAGACAAGACGACCGACCGTATGGGAGCCATTCTCGATTTCCTTGAAGCTCTTGCCCAGCTCTTCGGAAATGACAGCACCGTTGTTCACCCGTTCCACAGTACTGCGAATCAGTTCCGTGGTGTCCCTGGCTGCCTGCGCCGAACGCTGGGCCAGATTCCTCACCTCGTCCGCGACCACAGCGAAGCCTTTACCGGCTTCTCCCGCTCGGGCTGCCTCGACCGCTGCGTTCAGTGCGAGAAGATTGGTTTGGAAGGCGATGTCTTCAATCGTTTTGACAATATTGCGGATTTTCTCCGATGAATCCTTGATTTCAGCCATGGCCTGGGACATGTCGTTCACCGCTCCGGCGCCGAGAACGATGGTCTTGTTGTTGGAGATGGTCGTTTCGTTCGTCTTGTTCGCGTTGTCCGCGTTTTGGCGCGTCATCGACGCCATCTGTTCGAGAGCGGACGAAGTCTCCTCAAGGGACGCCGCCTGCTCTGTCGAACCTTCTGCGAGTTCCTGCGACGCGCCGGCAATAGAACCCGCTGCGGATTGAACTTGACTCGACGTCTTGCCAAGCCCGAAAATAATCCCCTGCAGCTTGGCGATGATGCCGGATATAGTTCGCCAAGCCAAGAAAATCGCCAGCACAGCGCCGACAGCGCTCACACCAAGAGACCATATGACGACTTTCCTGCCTTGAGCGATGGTATCGGACAGGGAAGCGTCTTGGCTGATCTTGGAGGCGGCAACAAGATCAGTCATGTAAGCATCCAGTTTGTTGAAAACCGCATACGCATCGGTGTTCATTATCCGAGCCGCATCCACGTTGGATTTAATGAGAGCTATGCGGATGATTTCTTCCATGCCCGTCCTGGTCTGCTCGACTCGTTCCATGATGGATTTAGCCTTGTCGCCATACCCATGGGAGAGAGACACGCCACGCTCGGCCGCCGCAATGATTTCGTTCAGATTGCGGCGCGTGTCCTCAGCAAGCTGCTTCGTCTCGTCGACGTTTTCGGAACCGACCATTCTGGAAAGAAGAAAGCGATAGGTGGCAATATTGGCTCGCGCGCCACGTATTACGGCGCGCCAGGAAACAACGGGAGCGGGCAAGTCGTTTTTGATTGAGTCGCAGATTGCAATGATTTCCTTGTCCAGTGCGGCCCAGAAGGGGGTCATGCTTAAAGCAACATGGTGGGCAACCCTCGCGGTGTCTTGGGTAGCCAGTTCCGTCACCTGCCCTGTGAGCTTCACATACTCGTTCCACATGGCCTGAATCGTTCTTGGCCGAGACCGCATTTCTTCCGTGGCATTCGCGGGGAAATTATTCTCGTAATCCGCAAGCTCCTGAGTCATGGCCTTTTCAGAGGGAAGGAGGTAGGTGTCCAGAACCTCCTGCCTCCGCTCGGGAGTGGGTGCGATAAGCATCTGAAGCGAGCCAATCATCCGGGTCAGCACTATGGAGTCGATCGTAGTGACGTTGAGTGCCCGCTTGGCTTGCCGGCCCAGCGCCTGGGCGCTGTCATTAATCCCGACAATTCCATACACAGCGACAGCCACAATGATCACCATGACCAGAACCAGCAATGCGATAGAACTGTAAATCTTGCCCTTCATCGACATAACGCCATCCTCCTATGGTATCTTGCCCCATTGACATTCCTTTTCACCTGGGCCGCCAATGAAAACACAGCGGCAGGCCGTGCGTGGTGCATGTAGCGGATGTCGTGCCTCCTGCCGCTGCGCCACAACGCCCTACGCCTCTTTCTGCACTTCCTTCGACAGGACAATACTCAGTGAAACATGCCACCGCTGCCCATCGCTCCCCGCTGCGGAATAGGTCTTGTGCAGCTGCCACACGGTCTCGCTCTCGGAACAGGCGAGGCCATGCAGCAACAGCTCCGGAAGAAAAGATTCGCTCAACGCCGGCGAAAGCGACTCGGGCTTGCTCTCGGGCGGAGAATGATCTTGGCGCAAATATTCCACCGACACGCCAAAATGTTCGGCTATCTGCCGCAAACGAAAGTCCTCCGGCGTTCGCCTGCCGCGTTCCCAGGGAGACCACTGCGAGTGAGCAACGCCCAAGGCTGCGGCACACTTCTTGCCGCCGCCGCAACCCGGGTATTGCTTCTGCCGCTCAGCGCGAATGTTGGCCGCGATAATCTGCCGAAGCTCTTGGGGTATTTTGCCCATCGGCATTCCTTTGTTAGCTGAGCCACCAATGAAAACAGCAGAAATCCGTGCGTGTGCATTGCAGCTGGTGTGCGTACCTCCTGCAGCCACCCGCTATGCCTCTTTCTGCGCCTCCTTCGACAGCACGATGTTGAGCGAAACATGCCACCGCTGTCCATCGCTCCCCGCTGCGGAATAGGTCTTGTGCAGCTGCCACACGTTCTCGCTTTCGGAACAGGTGAGACCGTGCAGCAAAAGCCCAGGACTGAGAGCAGGAGGAATCACATCCGGCTTGCTCTCGGGCGGAGAATGATCCTGACGCAAATACTCGACCGACACTCCCAAATGCTCGGCTATCTTCCGCATACGGAACTCGTCCGGAGTCCGCATGCCGCACTCCCAGGGGGACCACTGCTGAGGAGAAACGCCAAAGTCTTCTGCGCACTGTTTGGCTCCGCCACGACCCGGGTATTTCTTCTGCCGCTCGGCACGAATGTTGGCCGCGATGATCTGCCGAAGCTCATTGGGTATCCTGCCCATGGACATTCCTTTTTCAGCTGGGCCGCCAGTAAAAACGGCGGCAATCCGTGTGTGAGACCCGCCAGCTCTGACAGGGCTGTTTGACGCCACGACACAGGATGCCGCCATAGACTGCTCGGCAAGTCTGAAAGCCACAGCGTCACAGTCACAAGCGAGCCCGTTTGATTCGTGGGTCTTCGACTTTCACCTATGATGATTCGCATGCATCTCCCGGAGACAATTCATCTCCGATGATGCAAATTCCCAGCGCAATACGCGATATTCGCGATGACGCTCCATGACAAAGAGCTACCAAAGAGCGGAATGAGATTTTATAATAAATACCGATTAATTCTGTTTAATCAAGATTAATTTTGTTTAATTGCCTCCACTCACCCCGCCTTTTGCGCAAGATCGAGGCCCCTTCCGGGAAAGCCTTGCCTCTTTCCATTTGGGCGGATTCAAGGGCGATAATCTTGAATGACACTGTCTCCCCCAAGTGAGTGCGCTCTGCCGGGCGCACCACATAAAAACCCCCTCCGGTATAATCCGGAAGGGGCCGGGAGAGGGAAAAGGAGCCGATGCAGATTCCTTTTCCTTGCTGCATAACGTTTTTAGAACTTGAACCCGACCTCCGCGCGGAGAACATGCGCGTCAGACGCCTTCGACGTGTAGTAATCGTACTTCAAGCCAGCGTCCCAGCGGACCGCGCTGTAGTTGACGCCCGCGCCGATGTTGTAGCTGTGGCGCGTAGCCTTCAGCGTGGTTGTGGCTCTGCCGCTGGCGAGGCCATTATACCCGAGAGCGCTCACCTTTCCGCCCTCGTCGGAGAAGCTGTAGGTATAGCCGCCGTTCACCTCAAACGTCAGCTTGGAGCAATCGTTCACCGCAACATCATACTTCATCGACAGAGCCAGCGGCAGTTCCGTGCGGTCGCTCTCGATCTGGATGCCGTTGATGCCTGTGTTGTTGAAGGTGTCGGAATGCGACGCGTAGTGGTACAGACCGATGGTCGGCGTAATGGTGAAATTCGTCACCGGCCGGATGTCATAGCCCAAAGTCGTCCCGATTGTCCACGTGTCCATGCCGTAGTCGGCTCTGTTCCAGCCAATAATCGGGGCAAGGGAATTCATGGCGTAATCGCTGTAGGTGTAGCCGCCGACGACAGAGGCGAAGAAGCCGGAGCAGTGGTTGTACGTGCCGTAGAGGTTGAAGGTGTAGTTTTCGATGGTCGAATCATTCGCCAGCGCCGCCTTGTCCTCATAGTCGCCGTTCGCGTAGGAGAAGGAGCCGCCGAAGGTAAAGGCACCGAAGACGCGGTCATAGCCAAGCTGCATGCCGTAGGCGTCATAGTTGTAACCGGCGTTGCCGTTGTAGCGGTCGCCGTCTTCCCACATGCCCATGCCGGCCAGCCAGAAGCGATTGGCATAGTCGGCATTGAGAACGCTGTTTGCGTAGGCGTTGCCGGAGCCATAGGTGTCGTTCATGGCTGTGCGGAGCGTGTTATTCTGCTGAATGCGCTTGAAGACGTTGCCGACGGCGCGGTGAGCTGTCTGCCCGGCCACGTCGATGCTCTTTGCCATGTCCATGCCGGTCAGGAAATTCGTCGCCGCTTCGGCTCCGCGAACGTCGCCACCGAGTTTGAATCCGCCATCGGCCAGTTTCGAAATAAGCTGGGCTGTCTTTTCGCCGATAGGATCGGTGATGCTTGCGGGATTGGCCGCATACGCTTCGTAAATCCCCGCCCACGCATCAGCGAACGGCGCAGCGTATGTGGTCATATCGCCGATGCCCTGTTCCGCCATGACACCGGCAACCGCGCCGGAGTGGTCTGTCACAGTAGTAATGGTCGCGGTGATGTTGTTGCCGCTCACGCCAAATTCAACATCACGAACAAGCCCCGTTGTTGCGAATTTATCAAGGTAATTCTGGAATGCGGTCGCGTTGTAAGCCGCACCGTCCAGCTTCGCGCCTGTGCCAATAGTACCAAACGTGATCACATTCCCCGTCACAGCGTCATTACCAGCCTTCAAAATGCTGTCGGAGGAGAAATCCAAAGTCTGGCCGCCCGTGGCAGTAAGTGTGCCATCCAGCACCAAGGTAGAACCAGCTTTCAATTCCATTGCTGCGGCGGCAAGCGTAGCGCCAGCGGCGGCGACATTGAGCTTGGCACCGTCAAAAACCGTAACTTTGCCGGTACCGGTCAAACCGAATGTCCCGGTGCTGCCGACGATGAATGTACCGTCCTGAATGTCGATATTTTTGGCTGTAAGGACGGCGGAACCAAGTGTAAAGTCCCCAGCACCTTTCTTGATGAAGGCGCCATTGCCGGTTACCGTGGCAGTGTTATACGTGACAGCATCGGCGTTGTTGACGATGATCTTATTATTTTCGCTGTTCAGAGAGATATTTGCCGTGCCGAGTTTGGTGGCTTCGAGAGCGACTTTATCCGTAGCGCCCACGGTGATTGCACCAGTGTTGTGTCCAGAGAGATCGCCCAAACTGACGACGGTTTCCGTGGTGTTGTTGCCTGTGACCGTCAAGGCTCCGGTACCCGTCACAGAACCCGCATTCGTAAGATTGTAGTTCCCGGCGGCGATTGTGAGGGCATTGCCAGCACCCGTGGCGATTACGCGATCCATGTCGGTGATATTGCCAAGGAGCTTCAAGATTGCGCCGGTTGTCCCGATTGTAATGCCGCCAGCGGCCGCGCCGAGATTGGCATTGCTGGCGATGCTGACGCTGCCGCCGCCCTGAATCGTAGTGCCGCCTTCGTAGGTGTTTGTTCCCGCAAGCGTGATGTTCCCGCCGGAAGTGCCGACAATGGTCAGCCCTTTTTCGCCACTTATGTTTCCGCTCAATTTGAGTTCGGTCACGGCAGAGTGGTCAATAGTCGTGTTGGCGGCACCACTCAAAACCATGTTGTTGGCAACATCCATTCCGGAAGTGGTGGCAACAGTCAAACCTGTGGTGGCTCCGGTAAAGGTGATGTCGCCGGTACCGAAATGATCTTCATTGCTGAAAGTGACGGTAGTGTTGTTAATCGTGGTGCCGCCGGTATACGTATTGGCTGCGCCACCCATCGTAAAGGGGGAGCCAGAGAGAACCAGCTTACCCGCGCCAGAGATAACACCGCTCAAAGAAGTAGCACCAGAGGCTGTGATGGTGTTGGTACCGCCCGCAAGCTCAATGTCGCTGGCAATCGTCATAGTGGCTGTAGCATCCAGCGTACCGTTGTTCAGAATGAGATCCGTGGTGCCGCTACCGTTTTTGCCGGTGAGGCTTTTTGCATCACCGATGGAAAGTATGCCGCCATTTTTTATTGTCACGGAATCGGTTTGGACGTTGTTTGCAGTGCTCAGGGTAAGTTTCGTACCGGTGCCGTCAACCGTCAGAGTATCAGCGGTCAGAACCGCTGTAGTAGTAAACGCCCACGCGTTACTCCCTCCTGTGACAGTCACATCGCCAGCGGTTGTAGCCGCGGCAATCACAACGGTCTGGCCGGTCGTCAGATTGAAGGTGGCGTTTGATGTAGCAGCATCAGACCAGCTCGATGAAGCGACACCGTCTTTTGTCCACTTACCAGAGTCAGCCCAGTTCGCTCCAGTTGTACCGCTCCAGACGAATTCCGCATCCCCCGCCCAAGCCATCCCGGCCATGAGCGTCACCGCGACCATCGCGGCTAACAATTTCTTCATCATACATTTTCCTCCTCAAGGAAACAAAAAATGACACCGAACAATATCCGGCGTCATAAAGAGGGAAGCTATGGATATGGCGACAATAAAGAGGGTACCGCCTGTTACCCGTTCACACCAAGGCCGGCCAAGGCCCACGAACAAACGGATGACGCAACGGCACCCCCAAGAAACCTGTCTTGAGGGTGCGTCTTGTCCCCAGTCGCGCGTTCGTGTAAAACTTGGCCGTTCTGATGTGCGCTTCCGAAGTTTATGACGCATTGTCTTTAGAATAAAAGAGTTGCGCTGCCTCCTCTTAGCTGTACAGTCCGATTGCTGCTCAATACTGCTCAAAACAATAAGCCTAAAATCTGACAAAACATCACGACCTATACCCAAAGATAGCGATTTTTACAAGCGAAAAATTAAAAATCTTTACTTATTTTAATTACTTTAATACAGGGTTAGCGCTCCGGTTGCCCGAAGGTTCGACATACCACCTCAGTCACCCGCGCAGCCAGAAAGAATACGCGCCCATCAGGTAGACGCGGTAACCCATTCTCGACAGAACGTCGGCAGCCTGAGAACTCCAGACTCCATCGCCGCAGTAAACGATAACGGGATACATCGCGTTGGGAATGACATACCGCACACGGGCGGGGAACGTCTCGACAGGGCCAAAGGGAACATGCGCATCGCCGGCGATATGCCCCTCCCTGTCACGAACCGACTTGTCCCGCACATCAAGAAAAATCATCTGGACGCCACGGGCAAGCGCTGCCCTGACTTCGGCGGGCCTGACGATGAAGAGGTTGTCCCGCCCCGCGACAGGCGCAGGATGCGTGGACGTGAACGCCTTGGGAGCAACCGGCATTGCGGCA
>QMCD01003448.1_pt1 | contig 10501 bp, 7 predicted proteins | sample 1821841 | NCBI WGS metagenome assembly QMCD01 (sample SAMN01991225, study PRJNA193472) | Termite gut metagenome, whole genome shotgun sequencing project. | isolation source: worker | host: Macrotermes natalensis
GAATTATACATCTTATGGCGCTTCCCTGTTTTTGAGTTAGTCAGACTTGCACGGATAACTGCTTTAACTGTAACAATGGTACATCTTTTTTGTTTTTCATGTATATACATTCAACTTCTTGAATTGCCTGTCAATAAAAAAGTAATGCCGCGCATTGTTTTGCCGATATTGATCGTTAGTGTTGTGATTCCGGTTGTTATTTGGGTTATTTTACCGGATGAAACCCGTCCGGTTGTATCCATAATTTTTACGTTAATTTTTATTATTTCGCTGCTTATTTATAATTATTTCTTGTTGAAATTACTTCGCAAAAAAATGAAAAATTCCGGTAACTTTTTCTCAACCGGAGAATTTGCCTATCTCAGTTGGCTGAGAAATTCTCATTTTGTTTCCATTATTTATGTTTCTTTGATATCTGTATATTGTTTCATCCTCAACGAAATGTTGCTTAATGCCATTATGCTGATATCTCTGTTTTTAGGAACTTATACCTCCTATAATTACATTATTTACCTGGCTAAATCTAAAATGCGCTTTGATGAAAAACGGATAAATAAGCATTTAATAACGAAACACGAATCACAATTGTCTATCCCTATAACAGAAATGATTGAGAATGCCCTTAAAATATGGGTTGCAGATCGCAAATTTCAAGAAGAAGGGATTACAATAGAAGATGTCGCTACATACATCGGAACCAATCGTAATTACGTTTCGAGTTATATTAATTCTGTTTACAAAAAAACATTTCCCCAATGGATCAACGAATTGCGTATTGCAGAAGGAATATCTATTTTGCGTCAAAATCGTGAAATTTCCATCACACATCTTGCAGCACAATTAGGTTATTCCGATAAAAGCCACTTTACTAAACAGTTTAAACAACTGACCGGCATTTTGCCTTCTACATGGAGAGATGAAAATATGTCGCATCGGTGAATAATATCCCTCTGTTTTTGTTAAATATTCTCTTTTTTGTTGTTTTTACTCTTTAATTTTTGTCATATTCTCTCCTTTATTTGAGATTTATTCTCCTTTATTTTGTTGAAAAAATTGAATCTTTGCATATTCTTTGTAATTGATTTACATTGAGTCAAAAATTATCTTTTGAAGAGGTTCTTTGTTTTTTGTTAGTTATCTCATGTTATGTTACGTTGTCGCGGGTTTGGGAAAATACGGAGATGATGGCTTTTTGTGAAAAAAGTGTGGTAAAATTAGTATATGTGTTGTGTTTATAGTATGTGATGAAAACAAGAACCTCTTTAGAAAGATTGAAATACTTCAGGTCTGTCAAAAATAAATAAGGGTATAAACTTTCATTTGGTTTTATTAAGATAAGTGTATACTTTTACACTTGATTTTAATAAGTAGCTTATCATTTATAGTGTATGCCTAATTTTTATAGCGATCAGAAAAAGATTTTAGTTTCCGTCGATTGTATTATACTTGGATTCAAACAAAACAAATTGAATGTTTTGATTTTCAAAAGAACGTTTGAACCGTTAAAAGGTGAACAATCTTTAATGGGAGGTTTTGTCAAACCCGACGAAAATATTGACGAAACAGCTAACAGGGTTTTGTTGGAATATACAGGAATAACAGATGTTTTTATGGAGCAAGTTGGAACTTTCGGAAATGTTGGACGCGATACCGGAGAACGTGTTATATCAATCGTATACTATGCCTTAATCAATATGGAATCTTACGACGAGAGATTGGAAAAGGCACGCAATGCGCAATGGATAGATATAAATGAAGTCGGAAAATTAGTGTTTGACCATAACCAAATGCTAACAGATACCATAAAAATATTACGCAGAAGAGCAGCTACCCGTCCCATCGGCTTTAATCTTCTTCCCGAAAAATTCACTCTCCCGCAATTACAATCTCTTTATGAAGCGATTTATCAAACTTCTTTGGACAAGCGTAATTTCCGGAAAAAGATCTTTGAAATGGATATTCTGGAAAAGTTAGATGAAAAAGACAGAAACGCGTCTAAACGGGGAGCTTACTACTATCGGTTCAATAAAGAAAAATACGACCGGCAACTGGAAGATGGCGCCGCATTTTCTTTTATATAAAAACCTGCTTAATAACATGTTTTTTTTCTAAGCGTTTTTCTGTAATGTTGATATTTTTTTATATACCTTTGTTTCTTAATAATAAGTGTATGTTTTTACACTTATTTATTTAAATATAAAGTATTATAATATAATTTTCATGAAAAAAGCAATTTTAATTGGCACAAGTATTATACTTGGATTCAGTATTTCCGCATTTGCACAAAACAGATTAGTCGTTAATGCCGATCAAGGCAAGGAAACCATCAACAAGCATATCTACGGACATTTTTCCGAACATCTCGGATATTGTATCTATGGTGGCTACTGGGTGGGCGAAGATTCGCCGATTCCCAATACCCGTGGTATTCGCAACGATGTGGTAAAAGCATTGAAAGACATTCAAATACCCAATCTCCGTTGGCCCGGCGGCTGTTTTGCCGATGAATATCATTGGATGGATGGTATCGGTCCGCGCGAGCAACGCCCGAAAATGGTAAACACGCATTGGGGCGGCGTAACCGAAGATAACAGTTTCGGTACGCACGAATTTCTTGATCTCTGCGAACAATTGGGTTGTGAACCTTATATCTCTGCCAATCTCGGTAGCGGAACTGTTGATGAAATGTCGAAATGGGTGGAATATATCACATTCGACGGAGAAAGCCCGATGTCGAATTTGCGTAAGCAAAACGGACGTGAAAAACCTTGGAAAGTACAATTTTGGGGCGTTGGCAATGAAAACTGGGGCTGCGGCGGGAATATGACTCCTGATTTTTACTCCGATTTATACCGCCGTTATGCTACCTACTGCCGCAATTATGGAGATAATCAACTCTATAAAATTGCTTGCGGTTCCAATGGCTCTGATTTTAACTGGACGGATGTTTTGATGAAAAACGCAGGTCAACAGATGCAAGGTTTGTCGTTGCATCATTACACCATTCCTACCGGCGATTGGGGTGCAAAAGGTTCGGCTACACAATTCGACGAGGCCGAATATTTCAATACCATTATGAATACGCTTTTAATGGACGAATTGGTTAGAAAACATTCGACTGTCATGGATAAATACGATCCGCGAAAACAAGTGGGAATGATAGTCGACGAGTGGGGTATTTGGACAGATGTCGAGCCTGGCACCAACCCCGGATTTCTCTTTCAGCAAAATTCCTTACGGGATGCCATTTTGGCCGGAATCAACCTGAATATTTTCAATAACCATTGCGACCGTGTGAAAATGGCAAATATCGCACAAACCGTAAATGTATTGCAAGCGCTTATTTTGACCGACAACGAAAAAATGCTGCTCACGCCAACCTATTGGGTATTTTATCTCTACAAAGTGCATCAGGATGCTACCTTGTTGCCGGTAAATCTTTCTTCAAATTCTTATGAATTGAATGGCAAGAAAGTAGATGCAGTCAATGTTTCGGCATCCAAAGACGCTTCGGGAAAAATCCACATCACATTGGTCAATATCGATCCGAATAAAGCGCAAACGATTGAAACAGAACTGAGGGGCATTGCAGCAAAAAAAGTTTCCGGAAAAATCTTGACTTCTGCTAAAATCAATGATTACAACTCTTTCGACAAACCGAACACCGTTGGCATAAAAGATTTTAACGATGCCAAATTATCCGGCGGAAAACTGAATATTTCATTGCCTGCCAAATCGGTGGTTTTGTTGGAAATTGAATAAAAAAGGTACAGGGTGCATGGTACAAGGTGCACGGTATAAGACAAAATAAAAATCGTGCACCGTGCACCGTGCACCGTGTACCTTGTACCGTGCACCCAAAAAGTTATTATGCTTGAAAAATTAAAACAGGAAGTACTACAAGCCAACTTGGATTTGGTAAAAAACGGGTTGGTTATCTTTACTTGGGGCAATGTCAGTGCGATAGACAGAGCATCCGGTCTGGTAGTCATCAAGCCCTCCGGTGTTTCGTATGAAGATATGAAAGCGGAAGATATGGTTGTAGTAGATTGGGAAGGAAAAATTGTTGAGGGAAATCTGAAACCCTCTTCCGATACGGCTACGCATTTGGAATTATACAAAGCTTTCCCTAATATCGGTGGAGTGGCGCATACGCATTCTACTTACGCAACTTCTTGGGCGCAAGCAGGAAAGGATATCCCAAATATCGGCACAACACATGCCGATTATTTCAAAGACGATGTTCCCTGTACCCGGCTGATGACTCCGCAAGAAATAGAAACCCGGTATGAGCAGGAAACCGGTAAAGTAATTGTAGAGCGTTTCAAAGAACTGAATCCGGATTATACCCCCGGCGTATTGGTCAACAATCACGGACCTTTCACTTGGGGTACAAATGCACATCAAGCGATGCATAATGCCGTTGTGTTGGAGCAAATCGCAAAAATGGCATTTATCGCTTATTCCATTAATCCGCAATTAACAATGAATGAGGCGCTTATCAAAAAGCATTTTTATCGCAAACATGGCGACAATGCCTATTATGGGCAAAACAATTAAAAACAAAATATCATGAATTACAACGATTTAGAAGTCTGGTTTATCACCGGAGCACAATTATTATACGGAGGCGATGCAGTAATTGCAGTAGATGCTCATTCCAATGAAATAGTAAAAGGATTAAATAATGCCGGAACCCTGCCTGTAAAAGTAGTTTACAAAGGGACTGTCAATTCATCGGCTGAAATTTCGCAAGCATTTACTGATGCTAACAACGATGCGAAATGTATCGGTGTAATCACCTGGATGCACACGTTTTCGCCTGCTAAAATGTGGATACACGGTTTGAAAAACTACAAGAAACCTTTATTACACTTGCATACGCAGTACAACGAAACTATCCCTTGGAGCGAAATCGATATGGATTTCATGAATCTGAATCAATCGGCGCACGGCGACCGAGAATTTGGTTTTATTACCAGCCGCTTGCGTAAACCGCGCAAAGTAGTAGTCGGTTACTGGAAAGCTCAATCGACACAGGAAAAAATCGCAGTTTGGATGCGTGTCTGTGCAGCTTGGGAAGATGCACAAAATATGCGGATTATCCGTTTCGGAGATAACATGAACAATGTGGCTGTAACCGACGGTGATAAAGTAGAAGCCGAAATCCGTTTGGGTTATCATGTGGATAATGCACCGATTGCAACTTTGGTTCCATACATCGATGCAGTGACAGAAGCTGAGATCGATGCACTGGTTGCCGAATATGAAAAACTGTATGATTTTGCCGCCGACTGCAAAAAAGGAACAGAAAATCATCAATATGTCCGCGATGCCGCAGCACAGGAAATCGGAATGCGCCGTTTCTTGGAAAGCAAAGGAGCCAAAGCATTTACCACCAGTTTCGATGAGTTGGAAGGTATGAAGCAGTTGATGGGATTAGCCTCACAACGCTTGATGGCGGAAGGTTATGGCTTTGGTGCGGAAGGCGACTGGAAAACCGCCGCTTTGGTTCGCACGATGTGGGTGATGGGACAAGGTTTGCCCGGCGGACAATCATTCCTCGAAGATTATACCTTGAATTTCGACGGACAAAACAGTTCAATACTTCAGGCGCACATGCTTGAAATCAATCCTGAAATAGCTGCTCAAAAACCGCGCATCGAAGTACATTTTCTTGGTATCGGAGATGCAAGAATTTGTGCCCGCCTGGTATTTCAAGCACATCCGGGCGAAGGAATTGCCGCTACTGTCGTGGATATGGGTAACCGTTTCCGCATGATAGTCAACGAAGTAGATGTTATCGAACCGCAAGCGTTACCGAAATTACCAGTTGCCTGCGCTTTATGGAAACCGCTGCCCAATTTCGAAATCGGCGCCGGAGCTTGGATTCTTGCCGGTGGAACGCACCATTCGAGTTTCTCTTATTCCCTGACCGTCGAACACATCGAAGATTATGCCGAAATAGCCGATATGGAATTATTAATTATTGATAAAGATACCACCATTCGCAATTTCAAGCAGGATATTCGAAACAACGAAATGTATTACATGTTAAATAAAGCATTACAATAATAGGTACGTGGTACGCGGTGCAAGGTATACGGTGTTATACCATTTACGTGCACCGCGTACCTTGCACCGTGTACCCTAAAAAAGGAACTTATGATAAATCTGCGTTATACTATTATAGTTGGAACAATTTTCGTATTAAGCAGCTGTACTTTACAGACGGAGCCTAAGTTTTCGGATTACCCGATTCAACAAGTAAATTTAAACGAAGTAGAGTTGACCGATAATTTTTGGTTGCCCAAAATCCGAACGATACAGGAAAAAACCATTCGTTATGCATTCGACAAATGCGATTCCGAAGGGCGCATGGAAAATTTCATAACGGCCGGAAATGTTATCCGCGGCGGTGCGGGAAAAGTACGCGGCGTAATGCCTTTCGATGATACCGATGTATATAAAACCATTGAAGGAGCTGCCTATTCGCTGATCAATGCTCCCAATCCCGCTTTAGATGCATACATTGATAGCATTATCGGTATCATTGCTTACGGACAGGAGCCGGATGGCTATTTAACGACTTGGCGCACAATCGACCCGGAAAATCCGCCTGCTTGGTGGGTAAAATCCGGTGGCGGACGTTGGTTCGATTTGGGTTCAAGTCACGAATTATACAACGCAGGGCATCTTTTTGAAGCGGCTGTAGCTCATTATTGGGCTACCGGAAAACGGAATTTCCTCGATATTGCATTCAAAAATGCAGACTTATTGGTCGAAGTATTTAGCAATGATACGCTTAATGAAGTGCCCGGACATCAAATCATTGAAACCGGATTGATTAAGCTGTATCGAATCGCAGGAAATGAAGAATACTTACATTTGGCAAAAAGATTCCTTGATTTGCGGGGAGATTCGATTCACAGAACGATTCGTGGCGCATACTCTCAAGACCACTTACCGGTCGTGCAACAAGATGAAGTGGTTGGCCATGCCGTGCGTGCGGTATATATGTATGCCGGAATGACCGATATTGCCGCTTTGTATGGCGATTCCGGTTATCGTGAGGCGATAGACAAACTTTGGGACAATATGGTTAGCCGGAAAATGTATATTACCGGCGGACTGGGAGCGCGTCATGACGGCGAAGCATTCGGCGACAATTACGAACTGCCCAACCTGACGGCATACAGCGAAACTTGTGCGGCTATCGGCGGCATTTATTGGGCAGACCGGATGTTCCGCCTGACCGGAAATTCCACTTACTTCGATATAGCGGAACGAATGTTGTACAATAATGTGATTGCCGGAATATCGCTCGAAGGAACGGAATTTTTTTATCCCAATGCCTTGGAATCCGATGGGAAATACAAATTTAACCGCGGCGCTTGTACACGGCAAGCATGGTTCGACTGCTCCTGTTGTCCGACCAATCTGATACGCTTTATTCCTTTCATTCCCAACCTGATATATGCTACGCAAGAAGACAGCTTGTATATCAATTTATTTGTCGCAAACAAAGCAAATATTGCTTTGAAAAACGGCAATATACACATCGAACAAGAAACCGCTTATCCTTGGAATGAAAAAGTAAATCTTCGCGTTTCGACTTCCCAACCGCTTGCGTTTACAATGAAAATCCGTATCCCCTCGTGGGTGCAAAATGAAGTAACGCCCGGCGGACTTTACAGCTATACAAACGCTCCCGGCAAACCATACAGCGTTCAGATAAATGGAAAAACAGTAAACGGAAATTTGAAAAACGGCTATTTTGAAATCACCCGTGAGTGGAAAGACGGCGACCGTGTAGAGTTGCAATTTCCGATGCAAGTCCGCACCGTGGAAGCCAACCCGCAAGTAAAGGACGATATAGGTAAATTTGCCGTAGAATATGGCCCTTTGGTATATTGCATGGAAGAAATAGATAACCCTGAGGGAATGAAACCCGCATTATTACCGCAATTCACCACTGTAGAATGGCGTCCGGAATTATTGGGCGGTATCAATGTGATTCGGGAAAAAACCGCCGGAAGCGAAAGTCTACTCATTCCCTATTACACATGGTCTAATCGGGGCATCGGAGCAATGAAAGTATTTTTTGATAAATAAATTAAAAATTCCAACGAATATGAAATATGTAATAGGATTAGATTACGGAACCGACTCTTGCCGTGCGGTTATTGTAGAAGCGGAAACCGGAAAAGAAATGGCGACCGCGGTAAAATATTATCCCCGCTGGGCGGAAGGAAAATATTGCGACCCCAAGGCGAATCAATACCGCCAGCATCCGCTCGATTATATTGAAGTATTGGAAAACTCCATTAAAGAAGCTTTATCGAAAGCTCCTGCCGGAATTGCAGAAAATGTAGTCGGTATGGCATTCGACACGACCGGTTCAACCCCTGTTTTAACTGATCAAGAAGGTGTTCCGTTGGCTTTATTATCCGAATTTGCAGAAAATCCCAATGCTATGTTTGTATTGTGGAAAGACCATACGGCGGTTAAAGAAGCTGCCGAGATCAATCAGTTGGCCAAAGCATGGGAAATTGATTACACCGCTTACGAAGGCGGTATTTATTCTTCCGAATGGGTGTGGGCAAAAGTCTTGCATGTGCTTCGGGAAGACGAAAAAATACGTAATGCAGCTTATTCCTGGGTAGAGCATTGCGATTGGTTGCCCGGATTAATTACCGGAAATTGTAAGCCGGAAACGATGCCGAGAAGCCGTTGTGCTTCGGGACATAAAGCGATGTGGCACGAATCGTGGGGCGGATTACCTTCTGAAGAATTTCTTACCGGATTAGACACTCTTTTGGCCGGATTTCGTTCTCATTTATATTCAGAGACCTATCCAAGTAATGTAAAAGTAGGAAATCTGACTGAAGAATGGGCAAAGCGTTTAGGATTAACCACGCGGGTAGCCGTTGCTGTCGGAGCTTTTGATTGCCACATGGGAGCTGTAGGCGCACAAATCAAACCGGGTGATTTTGTCCGTGTAATCGGCACTTCCACCTGTGATATTATGGCGGTTCCATACGAAGAAATCGGCGATAAACTGATTCCCGGTATTTGCGGTCAGGTAGATGGCTCGGTGATTCCCGGAATGGTAGGATTGGAAGCCGGACAATCGGGATTTGGCGATGTTTATGCCTGGTTTTCGCGTTTTGTCGGCAAAGATATTTCCGAATTAACTAAAGAAGCGGAAAATTTGCCTGTTTCCGAAGATTTGATTGCTACCGACTGGATGAACGGGCGCCGCACGCCGGATGCTAATCAATTACTGAAAGGAACAATCACCGGATTAACATTGGGAACTACCGCTCCGATGGTTTTTCGTGCGCTGGTCGAGGCGACCGCTTTTGGCTCGAAAGCTATTGTTGATCGCTTTTTAGAAAGTGGTGTTGAAATTAAAGAAGTTATTGGTATAGGTGGGATTTCATTGAAATCTCCTTTTGTGATGCAAGTATTGTCTGATGTATTGGGAATGCCCATCAAAGTGGCTAAAACAGAGCAGGCTTGCGCATTTGGTGCAGCCATGTTTGCCGCTGTATCAGCAGGAATATATTCTAAAGTTGAAGATGCGCAAAATGCCATGGGACAAGGATTTGCTTTTGAATATTTCCCTAATGAAGAAAATCATAAATTATACACTGAATTGTATAAAAAATACCAGCAAATCGGACAATTTACAGAAAAAATATATCAGTAAATCAGGGTTTAATTCACAAATACTTAAAATATTATGTTTCTATTAGATTGGATTGTAATCGGGATATTTGTCCTTGTGCTCATCGGAATTATAGTATGGGTACTTAAACAAAAACAAAACACTTCGGGCGATTATTTTCTCGCAGGAAAAGATGCTACATGGATTGCTATCGGAGCTTCCATTTTTGCATCGAACATTGGCTCGGAACACTTAATCGGACTTGCCGGTGCCGGTGCATCGAGCGGTATGGCTATGGCGCATTGGGAAATACAGGGTTGGATGATTCTGATTCTCGGATGGGTTTTCGTGCCGTTTTATTCACGAAGTATGGTTTATACCATGCCTGAATTTCTGGAGCGCCGCTACAACCCGCAAAGCCGTACCATTCTTTCGGTTATTTCGCTCATTTCTTATGTTCTAACCAAGGTAGCCGTAACGGTTTATGCGGGAGGACTTGTTTTCCAGCAGGTTTTCGGAATAGAATCGTTGTGGGGAATAGACTTTTTCTGGATTGCCGCTATCGGACTGGTAGTGATAACCGCACTTTATACCGTTATTGGCGGTATGAAATCCGTTCTCTATACTTCGGTATTGCAAACACCTATTCTACTGCTTGGTTCATTGATTATTCTTGACTAACAAACCACGGGCATGCAGGATCATTCGCACGCGTAAGCACCATGTCGCGCTCGGAACAGCGTCCATCTTCAAATGCTGTGCAAGCGCCGCACGTATCCGGCCTGTTTGTTTCCACAAGAAGATAATAGGATAAGGGAAATAAAAAAT
>QMCD01002386.1_pt1 | contig 10498 bp, 6 predicted proteins | sample 1821841 | NCBI WGS metagenome assembly QMCD01 (sample SAMN01991225, study PRJNA193472) | Termite gut metagenome, whole genome shotgun sequencing project. | isolation source: worker | host: Macrotermes natalensis
TATATTTGTTTGATTTTTACGTTTTCACGGCTGAATTTCACTTTTTTACCCTTTTTGTCCTTATTATTAGGGTTGTTAGAGGGATTCAATTGTTAATTAAAAAACCGGCATTTCCCGCAAAACGGGTAATGCCGGTTTTTAATCCTCTATCTGTTTTCGCTGACGTATGTCGAAACCCGGTTCTGAATTATTTCCGCCGCTTCTCCGGCAGTTTTCTGCCCGTTAAAAAATGCGTCCGCCTCTTCCATAATAATATTGGTAAGGGTTGTATCGTTACGGATAGGCTCCGATACTGATTTAATGAGGTTCATCATTTTTTCGCTGTCGGCTTCGTCGTTAACGCCTATTTCAATTTCGGTTGTCATATCCATTCTGTATGTATTCTCATATTCTATTTTTTCGCCGCCGTCCATATAATAAGGATTTTCCATAGCCTCTTTCATTTGTTTTTCAAGCGCCGAAAGCTTAACGGGGAACGAATATTCCAGTGAATCCTGATATTCGTCGCTCAGGAAGTATTTGCAGAATTCCCATGCCCCGTCCGGATTTTTTGCCTTCGAGGTAATGGAAAGCTCCATATCCGCACTGATTGAGGAACCGCTGCCGTTTGCGGAGGGGAATCCGATGAAGGTTACCGGTTCTGCGAAAACCGCCTTTTCTAGCTCCCTTACCGTAATGAAACGTCCGATATATTCACTGCTAAGCAGCGCGTCAAGACCTTTTCTTTGCGGACGTACTGCACCTCCGCCCGGACCGCCTTCCGCGGAAACACTGAATCTGCCTCCGCCTCCTCCTTCGGCTGAACTGAAGAATACCATACCTCCGCTGTTTTCAAGCTCCTGCGGGAACCCGTTCGCTATGTTCAGCAGGCTTATGAAATCATCCGTATTAAAACTGCATTCCCCCGTTTCGCGGTTAATATAACTGCCTGATGAAAAATCCAGCGCATATGTCATAAAGCTATTCTTTGTCATATTGCTGAAAATATTTTCCTCCGGGTTTTCATCTGTGAATTTAATGAATTCGTTCATATCCCATCCTGTTTTACCGTCCGCGTCCGACTGGCGCACAGCAACTGTACAGATTGTAAACCCGGGAACAATACTGTAAAGCTTTCCGCCGGACGAATATGCGTCAAATATATTTTGGAGGTAGTCCTCCTCATTTATTCCATCGTCTTTATTAATAAATTCCTTTATGTCGGCAAAAATCCCCTTAGCGATATAGCTGTCAGTAAGCATCGACCCGTTAAGCGCCAGTATATCGGGAATATTCCCCGAAATAATATCATTGTTAAGCTTTGATTCGGCGTTCTGATAATCGCCGCCTTCAGAGTATGATTTAACTTCAATCCTGTATTTATTGCTGGTTTTATTAAAATTTACCACTGCGTTTTTCAAAGCGTCGTCAAGATAAAAAACAGCAATCGTTACAAGCTCTTTTTCAGCGGAAGCATCGCCGGATTCTGTAAACATCATAAGCTTCGTTCCGGAACCGCCGCCTCTTAACCTTCCTCCGCCCGGGCTCATGCTGACGCTTACCCTGGTCATACCGCCCATTGACATAAACGAGGAATTATAATCGGATAAAACGCCGAGTATACGTCCGTCGGGAAAAACTAAGGATGACTGAACCGTACCCCCGTCAATTCCGGACTGAAGCCAGTCGGTTATAACTGTTTCGGTACCCGTTTTCAAATCATATCCCTTAAGAGATGAACTATCCGAAAACAGCACATCATACTCAGAATTTCCGACTTGTATGCTGGTATTAAAATCCGCCGCCAGCTCATATGAATCCCCGTATTTCTGATTTTCCGTATCAATTAAGTTAAAAATATTCTTATTGGTGAATACATCGCCGTCCATTTCCATCCTGTTTTCGAGGACGGCTATTTCTCCGTTCTTAAGCCTGTATATTCCGCTTATGCCGGAAATTCCCGCCGCTGCTCCGGTATTAAAAGCTGTATCTCCGTCTGTTCCTTCGCCTTCTTCGCTTATTTTATATAAAAGCTTTCCGGCTGCGTCAATAACATAAACCGAATTTTCCGAAACGGCATAAATATTACCGTTGGTTCCTAAGGTAAAGCTGTTTATATTTTCGTTTGCAGTCGTTTCGGGTACGGGGATTTCTGATATGACTTCTCCATTTTTGTCATATTTAACGAAATGCAGTTCTTCCTGTCCGACTGAGGATAAACTATCAATAACAAAACCCTGTCCGCCGAATTCCTCATTAAAGTTCATACCTTGGTCAGTCTGAGCGCCGTCGTCAGGTTCGGGGGGAGGCGAAACCGCTTCAGCCGTCCAGAGATACCCTTCCGTATCTGTTGCCGACGCTCTGATATAACGTCCTTCGGGGAGCTTTTTTTCACTTATCAGAGAACCGTCTGTGCCGAGAGTAAATACCGACTCTGCACCGCCGGAGCTTCCGCTGATAAAAATATTCTCTCCGTCGGAACCGAGCAGGCTTACATTAGAAACTCCTTCGGGCAGGGGTATTTCTTCTTCGGTATAAATATTCTCATTCGAGGCTAAGGGTATACTTTCTTGTTTCTTTGCCGAACCGCAGGCAGACAAAGAAAAAACCATAACGGCGGATAATCCTGTGCAAATTGATTTTTTCAAAAATAACTTCATTAGTATGACCGTCCCTTCCGGATGTTTTATCCGTCAGGACAAAACCCCTTGTTAATTTTTCTCGGCAGTTATATTTTAACTCATTAATATGTTTAATTAATGAAACGGTATTGATAAAATACTGAAATAATATGTCCTTATTTTTCACTTTTTTAATATAAAATTATCAAATTTAAGCCGTTTACTTGACAAAACAGCTTAAAAAGTTGTACAATTGATTATATTACAGATACATTATATGGCAAGGGAGTTTGTTATGGACTGGACGGAAGTGAACATTTATACCTCATCAGCAGGTATCGAGCCTGTGACGGGATGCCTTTTACGGCTTGGAATAACCGGGTTTGTCATAAAGGATTCCGGCGATTTTGAGGAATTAATTAATGACAGGACTTCAAGCTGGGATTATATAGACGACGACCTGATGGGTTTAAAGGACTGTGAAACCTGCGTTACCATTTATATTGCCGGTAATCCTGAGGGCAGGGTATTGCTTTCGTCGGTTCTTTCGGAAATAGAGTTACTGAAAGCCCGGGATGAAAGCAATGAATTCGGACGCCTTTACACCGAGCTTTCAAATGTACGCGAAGAAGACTGGGCAGACAGCTGGAAACAATACTTCAAGCCTTTTGAAATCGGTAAAAATCTTGTAATAAAACCCTCGTGGGAGGATTATGTCAATACCGGCAGACGCGTTATACTTGAAATAGACCCCGGCTCCAGCTTCGGTACGGGACAGCACCATACTACGGCTCTTTGTCTGGAGATGCTTGAAAAAAATATCAGTCGCGGGGACAGGATACTTGACATCGGCTGCGGAAGCGGTATTCTGTCCATAGCGGGTATGCTTCTGGGGGGATATAGTGCCGCCGCCGTTGACACCGACCGTTATTCGGTCGACACCGCGAAGGAAAACGCCGCTAAAAATCATATCCCGCCGGTTCATTATAATACATACTGCGGAAATATACTTACAGAACCCGAGCTCTGCGATAAAATCGGTACGGGGTATAATCTTATCACAGCCAATATCGTAGCTGACGTTATAATTGAAATGTCGCCGCTGTTTAAAGCATTCCTGAAAAAGGACGGTATTGTCATTATTTCCGGTATTATTGCCGAGCGCTCCTCAGAGGTGACGGATATAATGGAAAGAAACGGGTATAATCGACTTGAATTATGCGAACAAAACGGCTGGGTAGCCCTTTCATATTCATATTAAAAAAGGTTAGGAATAATAACTTTAGTTTTATTATAAAAGGATGGGTCATATTAATGGCTAAAAAAAAGATTGAAAAAACCGAATACGGCAACGACAGCATCACCGCTTTAAAAGGAGCGGACAGGGTAAGGCTCCGTCCCGCCGTTATTTTCGGTTCCGACGGACTTGAGGGGTGCAAGCATTCGTTCTTTGAAATAATCTCCAACTCTATTGACGAAGCCAGGGACGGACACGGTAATCAGATAATCGTTACCTGCTGCAGGGACAATACCGTTGAAGTTGAGGACTTCGGACGGGGGTGTCCCGTTGATTATAACGCCGCCGAGGAACGTTACAACTGGGAGCTTGTATACTGCGAGCTTTACGCGGGGGGAAAATACAAAAACAACGACGGCGGGGATTATGAATATTCCCTGGGGCTTAACGGGCTGGGCGCCTGCGCCACGCAGTATGCTTCCGAATATATGGATGTTGAGATTTTCCGCGACGGATATAAGTATAACCTTCATTTTGAAAAGGGAGAAAATATCGGGGGTCTTATTAAAGAGGAAACAAGCCGTAAAAAAACAGGTACCCGCACAAAATGGCGTCCTGACCTGAACGTTTTCACCGATATAGGAATCGAACCGGATTTTTACAGGGATACCGTCAAAAAACAGGCGATTGTAAACCCGAATATTTCTTTTGTACTGCGTATTGAGAATGAAAACGGCAGATTTGACGAGGAGGTTTTTCTTTATGAAAACGGTATTGCCGGCTATCTTTCAGAAATTGCCGGAGAGAATGCAATCACGTCCGTACAGCACTGGAATTCACCGGAACGCAAGGGCCGCGACCGCGCCGACCTCCCCGAATACAAGGTAAAATTTTCTTTGGCTTTCACATTTTCCAATAAGGTAAGCCTCCAGGAATATTACCATAATTCCAGTTTTCTCGAGCATGGCGGCTCGACAAAGAATGCCGTAAGGAATTCGTTCGCAAGGCAGATTGACTTATACCTTAAGAATAACGGAAAATACTTGAAAAGCGAAAAGGGAATTACCTATGAGGACGTCGATTCAAGCCTTGCTCTTGTTTCTTCTTCATTCTCAACGCAGGCTTCGTATGCAAACCAGACAAAAAAGGCGATTGCAAATAAATTCATACAGGAAGCCATGACGGAATTCTTAAAGCACAGAATAGAAGTTTATTTTTCGGAAAATCCCGACGAGGCGCTGAAAATATGCGAGCAGGTCATTATCAACAAACGGGCAAGGGAAAGCGCGGAAAAAACGCGTATTAATGTGGCGAAAAACCTTACCGACAAAATCGACCTTTCAAATATGGTGCAGAAGTTTGTTGACTGCCGTTCAAAAGACCTAAATAAACGCGAGGTTTTTATCGTGGAGGGCGATTCGGCTCTCGGCGCATGCAAAACCGCCAGGGACTCTGAATTTCAGGCAATTATACCTGTGCGCGGGAAAATCCTAAACTGTCTGAAAGCCGATTATGACAAGATTTTCAAGAATGAAATCATTACCGACCTCATTAAGGTTCTCGGTTGCGGCGTGGAGGTAATGTCCCGGGCTAACAGGGAGCTTTCAAATTTTGATATAGAAAAGCTCCGCTGGAACAAGGTAATAATTGCCACCGACGCCGATTATGACGGATTCCATATCCGCACCATGATTCTCACCATGCTTTACAGGCTCACACCGACTTTAATTGAAAAGGGGTTCGTTTATATAGCCCAGACCCCGCTTTTTGAAATAAATACGAAGGATACGGCTTATTTCGCATACAGCGAAAAGGAAAAAGAGGACATCCTCAAAAAAATAAACGGTCAGAAATACAAAATCGACCGTTCAAAGGGACTGGGCGAAAACGAGCCTGAAATGATGTCCTTAACCACGATGAACCCCGAAACGCGCCGGCTCATTAAGGTTAATCCCTGCGGAGCAGAGGCGACCTCAAAAATGTTTGATTTGCTTTTGGGGGATAATTTACAGGGGCGGAAGGATTTCATTGCCGAAAACGGCGGAATGTATATGGAAATGGCGGACATATCATGAGAATTGCGGTGCTGAGCGATATTCACAGCAACCATAACGCGCTTGAAGCATGCCTTGGTTATGTTTATTCGCATAATTTTTACGGAATTGTCTTTCTCGGGGATTATATCACCGACTGTGCTTACCCGAAGAAAATGCTGGAGGCTGTTTACGGCATCCCCCAAAAATACAATACATGGTTTATCAGGGGAAACCGCGAGGACTACATGATTTCCCATCATGACAACCCTGACGACGGCTGGCATTACTGTTCGGCAAGCGGTTCCCTGCTGTATACCTTTGAAAATATCACAGGCAGCGATATTGATTTTTTCAGAAGCATGCCGGTCAGTATGAATATAAAAATTGAAGACCTGCCGGAATTTACTGTCTGCCACGGTTCTGTACAAAGCAACAGGACTGTTCTCCGCCCCGGTTACAGCAAAGATATTGAAGATACCATTAATGAAATGAAAAACAGCCTTCTTATCTGCGGTCACGGGCACATACCTTTTGTTTATGAAAAGAACGGCAGAAAAATCATGTGCGCGGGGTCGGTCGGTATTCCGTGTAATAACCAAATCCATGCTCAGTTTACGACACTGGAGTTTTACGGCGGTGAGTGGAAAACGGAAATAATAACCGTTCCGTATAATGTTACTAAAGCCGTTTCGGAAATTGATGAAAGCGGTCTGTCGGACAAGGCGTTTATATGGGCAAAAAGCATTAAATATATTTTACAGACCGGCAGGAATATAAATTCTGAATGCGTCAGAATGGTTTCGGATTTTTCAAAAGAATACGGGATTCCTTATTCAGATGAAGCTTTATGGGTAAAAGCTGCCGGAATTTTAGGACTATTGTAGTTATGAGAGGAAATATTTATGAAAAGAGCTTTAGCAGTATTTATTATAATGGTTTTACTAATAACGGGGTGTGATAAAAATACATCCGCTTCTGAACCGGCAGAAAACGGTATCACAACTGTTCAGACAGTAACGGCGGATACAACCGAAAGCACTGCTGTTATTACTTCAACAGCGGAAATAACCACAACCGCGAAAAAACAAAGCTCCGTTACAACAACCGTTACTGAATCGCCAAAACCTGAACCGTTATTGCTGAAGGCAAAGGAAAACGGGAATACCCATTATGTTGAAAAGTTTACGGTTGTTAATCCAGCCGAAATATGGGACGAGGAGGATTTTCCCGATAAGGAGCATTTACAGCTTGCTAAGCAGAATTTATATGAAAAAGATAAAATGAATATTAACAGGTATAACGAAAGTATAATCGAAGCCGATGATGAAATGAAGGGGAAAAAACTAATAAACAGTGCTGATGACATTGAATTCATATATGGAGTACAGTATGATTTTAACAATGACGGATTAACGGAAAATATAATAATGTTAAGCAGCACATCATTTATGTCGTCCAGTTTTATTGCATATATCAATGGCGATGATATTTATTGGCTGGTAGGGGAATGTAATTACTGGGATGAACGATACCAGGATGAACAATACCAGGATGGCGTTAAAATAATCGAATGCAATGATTTTACAGGCTGCAGTATTAATTTTACAGCCGGAGCCATTTATTATGCGGGTGTATTGTTTTCATTCGAAAATGGAGAACCCGAAGTTTTGATTAGCGGATTAAACTATTATAAGGATAACAAATTCTATATAACCGAAAAGTATTCGGCTTCAGATAAAATTGCCCTTTGGGACAGCGAAACCAAAACCTTCCGGCAGCTTGCCGATATCGAACTTACAAAAGAGGAATTTATCGATTATTTTGAAAACGGTAAAGAAGGTATTGAATACATAGAGAATCTGACTGGGTGGAGCGATTATAAAATCCATACGCAGGGATATGTGAATTATTATTTTTCATGTGAAAACGAACACCTGGCATTTTTTGGACTGGATGAAAACGGAGAAGCGGAGTTAGATGAGAAAATGCTTCACTGGCTTGTCGTATGGTACAGCGGCGAATATAAAGCAAACGAATATATCCTGACCGAAGACAAAAACCTGATTTATGGTGTTGACGCAAATAATCTGGCAGTTAATGAATAAAAGTTTGTCAAAATTAATAATAAAATAGGAGTGCTGTTATGGCGCAGAAGAAAGAAAAGACAGTTAAAACCAGGGACGGTAAAAAAGCCTTTATTGCCGAAAGCGGCGTTGTCGCCGAGGAGCTTATTACAGAAACCCTTGAAAAGAACTTCATGCCTTATGCGATGAGCGTTATAATTTCAAGAGCCCTGCCTGAAATAGACGGCTTCAAGCCCTCGCACAGGAAGATTTTATATACCATGTATAAAATGGGGCTTTTAAACGGTCCGAGAACCAAGTCCGCAAATATTGTCGGGCAGACCATGAAGCTCAACCCTCACGGCGACCAGGCGATTTATGCCACTATGGTGCGCCTGGCGCGCGGAAACGAAGCCCTGCTACACCCTTATATCGATTCAAAAGGAAATTTCGGCAAGGCATACTCCAGGGATATGTCCTTTGCGGCGTCCCGTTACACCGAAGCGAAGCTTGCTCCGATTTGCGCCGAGCTTTTCCGTGATATTGATAAGGAAACCGTCGATTTCGTACCGAACTACGACAATGAAACCGTCGAGCCGGCTCTTCTGCCTGCGGCGTTCCCGTCCGTCCTTGTCAACGCCAATGTCGGGATTGCTGTTTCGATGGCGTCTTCGGTATGTCCCTTCAATCTTGAGGAGGTTTGCAGAACAGCGGTTGAGCTAATCCGGAATCCTGAGCATAACGCCCTTTCAACGCTCAAAGGCCCCGATTTTCCGGGAGGGGGATTCCTGCTTCATGACGAAAAGGAGCTTGACAGGATATACCGTACCGGTTCAGGCTCGGTAAAGGTACGGGCGAAGTATAATTATGACAAGCCGAACAATATCATCGAGGTAACACAGATTCCGCCGACAACCACAGTCGAGGTTATTATCGAAAAAATCATCCTTCTGATAAAACAGGGTAAAATCAAGGAAGTATCATATATACGCGATGAAACTGACATAAACGGTCTTAAAATAGCAATCGACCTCAAGCGGGGAACCGACCCCGAAAAGCTTATGCAGAAGCTTTTCAGAATGACAACGCTTCAGGACAGCTATTCCTGTAATTTTAACATCCTTATCGGAAATATGCCGAAGGTAATGGGTATTTATGAAATCATAGAGGAATGGACCGCTTTTCGCTGCGAATGTATTAAACGCCGTGTTTATTATGAGCTGACTAAGAAAAAAGAAAAGCTGCACCTGCTCAGGGGACTTAAAAAAATCCTGCTTGATATTGACAGGGCTGTTGAAATCGTCCGCGAGACCGAGGAGGAAAACGAAGTTGTCCCGAACCTTATGATAGGTTTCGGAATTGATGAAACCCAGGCGGAATATGTTGCTGAAATAAAGCTCCGGCATTTGAACAAGGAATATATTTTAAACCGGACATCTGAAATCGAGCATTTGACAAAAGAAGCCGCGGATATGGAAGAAATCCTCAGCAGCAGGAAAAGGATTCTGGATATTATAATATCGGAGCTGAAAGATATTATTAAGAAGTACGGCGAACCCCGTAAAACCCTGTTTTATTACGGAGCTCAAACCGAAGAAGACGATACTGCCGACGACGTACCGGATTTCCCTGTTCATTTGTTTATTTCAAAAGCCGGGTACTTCAAAAAAATACTGCCGCAGTCGCTTAGAATGTCAGGTGAGCATAAATTCAAGGACGGTGATGATATGGACGTTTCATATGAATCGTCAAACAGGGCGGATTTATTATTCTTCACCGACAAGTGTCAGGTTTACAAGGCTAAGGTATCGGCATTCACCGAAACAAAAGCGTCCGTGCTGGGTGAATATATCCCCGCGAAGCTTGGTTTTGACGATAAAGAAAACGTAAAAGCAATGCTGGTCACCGCAGATTACGGCGGTCATGTCATTATGGTATTTGAAAACGGCAAAGCCGCCAAGGTACCCCTCAGCTCATATGAAACGAAAACCAACCGTAAAAAGCTGACAAACGCATACTCCGACAAATCAAGGCTTGTGAAAATCCTTGCCGTTAAGGACAACACCCCAATCCTGCTGAAATCAAATAACGGACGGGCTGTAGTCTTTAACACGGGTATGATTCTGCCGAAGTCGACCCGCGATACGCAGGGCGTTCAGGTGTTTACGCTCAAAGCAAAGGCGGTTGTGGAAAACGCATATATTGTCACGGACGAAATGGCTGAGGGCGTTAAAAAATACGCTGTGAAGTCAGTTCCCTCTTCCGGTTCCCTAGCAAAGGATTTAAAGGACCCCGACCAGATGGAATTATAGGGTAATAACAGTATTAGAAAGACAGGAATTTTTGCATGTTCATCAGATTACAAGAACAAAAGAGAAATAATTTATAAGCGGAGGTAATTATTTTGGGATACGGCATTGACTTAACGGGAATATCTGTTCTAAAAACTGTTATGCAGGAATTGAAAAGCTTATGCAGCCTTGTCAGAATAAACGGAATAGGACCGGCAGCCGCAAAAACTATATACGAAAGCGGATATAGAAGCGTCAACGATATAGCCGG
>QMCD01010265.1_pt1 | contig 10497 bp, 7 predicted proteins | sample 1821841 | NCBI WGS metagenome assembly QMCD01 (sample SAMN01991225, study PRJNA193472) | Termite gut metagenome, whole genome shotgun sequencing project. | isolation source: worker | host: Macrotermes natalensis
TCCCACAAAGACACAAAGAACACTAAGTTTTTTGTGGACTTTGTGTCTTTGTGGGAAACATCTATCTTTTTTCTAAATATTAAGAAGACATACTTAACCTGTTTCTTTTTTCCTCACTTTTGTTGAAAAAATCGACGAATTAATAAATAATATTATGTAAAATAGATATACTTTTGTGAAATTTTTCAAGATATTAACTAAAGTATAAATTACATGAACTCATTCAGAAAACTGCTCGCAGCCGCTTGCCTGGTTGCATTAACCGCTGATTTAACCGCACAAACTGCCTGGACAGGCAACACAAGTAACATCTATCTGAATCCGCTGACCGGAAAAGTTGGCATTGGAACTTCCAGTCCAACGGGAAAACTGCATATTGTCTATGATCATTCCGCTTCCGGAACTCCGTATGGACTGTATTTAACCGTAACCAATAATTATTCGGGAGCAGATAATACCTACGGAATGCGTTCCGCATCTACGACAGGAGCAAACAATACGGGAATTAATTATGGAATTGTTTCTCACGCGACTAATAACAATACTACTTCGACCTCTGCTACATACGGGGTTTACTCAAATACTACTTCGAAGAATAAAGGGCAGACATTCGGTTACTGGACGAATGTAGATAACACGAATACCGCTTCAACACAAAATGTATATGGAGTGCGCGCTCAAGCCAAATCCGCTTCAAATACCGCTCCGGTATATGGGATGCTCACTGCAGTTTCCGGCGGAAGTACCCTGTATGGTTTCAAAACTAACACCACCAATAACAACGCAACCACAACCACACCTACATTCGGAGTGCAAACCGCCGTTTCATCTCAAAACAAGGGATCAGCTTTCGGATATGACGCAAGTGTTGATAATACGAACACCACTTCAACTGCCGGTGTGTATGGAATACGAACGACTTCTAAATCCTCATCAAGCGCCTCTACCGTATATGGCATACACGCTACCGTTTCGGGCGGAAGCAAGAGATGGGCGGGTTATTTTACCGGTGGCGATATGTATTTTTCCGGCAATGTGGGTATTGGCACCACAACCCCGGTTGCCAAGCTTCAAGTAAAAGCAGAAGGCAATCCTTCAAATCATGAGAATATAGCCAATCATGGCTTTGCAGTAAGAGGCAACGATCAGGTGTTATATATGGGAGTGCACAGCGCTACTCACGTAAGCTATATCCAATCCGTAGATGACGGAACAGCCGTTGCTCCGCTTTTACTGAATGCAAGAGGCGGTAACGTTGGTATTGGTACTATGTCTCCATACTACAAACTGGATGTTTCCGGCATCATCCGCGCCCACGAAATAAAGATAAACACCAACCCCGGAGCCGATTTTGTCTTTGAGGAGGACTACGCTTTGCGCCCGCTCAACGAAGTAGCCGATTTCATTCAGGCAAACAAACATCTGCCGGAAATACCTCCGGCTTCAGATATGGTTGCCAATGGGGTGGATATGGGCGAACTTCAGATAAAGCTGTTGCAGAAGATTGAGGAACTGACGCTTTATGTGATTGAGCAGGACAAGCAGCTAAAGTCACAGCAAGAAGAAATAAACCGCTTGAAAAAAAATAATTCATTTTAAAACAGAAAATTATGAAGACACGTTTTATTTTATTTCTTCTTTCGTTTCTCGCTGTGAATAGTTTATGGGGCGCATCCATAGCATTTGAGTATGATGCAGCCGGCAACCGGATTAGCCGTAAAGTAATTACTCTCCGTTCGGCAACCGCCAGTGAAATACCCGGAGAAGAGGAGGAAGAGGAGATTCCCGAAGAGCCTCAGGTATTTACGGACGTACTGGCTCAATCCTCAATTTATATTTACCCTAATCCAACCAAAGGATTACTGCGCGTGGAGATAAACAGTAACGGAGCAAGCAAGCCCGTGAGCCTGCAAGTGTATGACATGAGCGGTAGAATGCTTCTGCAAGAATCGAACGTCGCATCATCTACCACTGTTGACCTTAGTAACCAGCCTGCCGGAACCTATATCCTGCAGCTGATTTCGGATACGGAAAAAAATGAATGGAAAATTATTAAAGAGTAAAAAATGAAAACTACCTATTTTTTTATATTATCATCTATTATCCTGTGCTGCAATTCGTTGCTACATGCGCAGGAACCGAAAGAAAACTGGATATTGCAAGCGTCCGAGAGCGGAAATAAAGATTACGTTGCAAGAGAAGGCATATCATTAAAGCCGGGATTTACGTACAAGGCAAGTCCGGATAATACATTTACGGCAAGGATAGATCCGACCTTGCTGTTTCCTCCGGCAGAAAATACTTATATTGACTGGAACGGGAATATTACCGGTTCTTCTGCACAAGGATCGGTAGTTGGCAGGCTTTCAGGAGCATTCAATGTGAGTGCGACAGGTGCGGCAACGTACAGCATACCCATTGAAGTTCCTTCGGGAATACAGGGTATGCAGCCCAATATTTCACTGGTTTATAACAGCCAGTCGGGCAATGGCATTGCAGGCTGGGGATGGAGTCTGAGCGGACTGTCGGCAATAACAGCCGGCAATAAAACTGTTTTTAGCGACGATGCCGCCGGCGCGGTTTTTGGCAGTTATTATTTGGATGGTAACAGATTGATTAAATCCGGTTCCGGATATGAGACGGAAAATAAGACCTACACACAGATAAAGCAACTGTCGGCTGTAAAATGGACAGTAACAGGCAAAGACGGTACGGTCATGGAATACGGTCAATCAATTACACCCAAAAATATGGTAAATGCAAAGCCTTTTCAATGGTTGCTTACCAAAGTAACAGACAGTAACGGCAATTATATGACTTATACTTATAAGACCAACACGGCTGGAACGCAAACGGTATTAGAATCTATAAGCTATGGCAGTAACGGTACCACCCAGTCGCCTTTGAAAGTGCAGTTCTATTATACCGCCAATCCTTACTCTAAAAAGCAATATGTAAGCGGCGGCTATTTTGAAGACTCTCAATTGTTGGTTTATATAACAGTTACTTCCAGTGCAGGGAATTATCAGTTACGCAGGTACGATTTGATTCACTATCAAAAAGACCAGCGCAATTTTATGATTTTCATACAGAAAACAGGCGAAAATGGAGAAAAGTTTCCTGCCTTGGATCTTGCATACGGAGCAGACGATAAAACAGTTACAGCAACGGAAAAAACATTATTCGGAACGCCTTTAACCTATACCGTTAAATCCCGATATTATGCAGCAGCCGACATTAAAGGCAACGGCTATACCGATTTGTTTGAATTTACTTCTGATGAATACGGCAACATTCGTGTCCGCGGTTATGATGGTAAAACATTTCAAAATTCATATACTGAAAAATTCATTGGAAACTCAGGAGCTATATTCACAAATGGCTTCAGGGAATCAACCTTTTTGCCGATTTCAATGGAGACGGAAAAAAAACGATTATTAATCAGGAATATCAAACTATAGATGGAAGTAATTGTGTGACATTCAGTGATATAAATACTAAGAAATATATAACCCACAAGCTGAAAGCAAGCAAGGAAGTAACGCTTTTTGCTATGGCAGATTTGAATAACGACGGTCGTGACGAAATAATTTCGATAGAACGTTCATCAAGAAAAACAAACACCGGTGTCGATTCTCCCGGAAAGATATTTTACATTAATAAAACCGATTATTCTTCCGATATTGCACCGACTGATGTAATCGGAGGCTTTGAAGATATTCTTGTACCGTCATACGGAGAGCGGGATAAGCCGATAGATGTTTATGTTTCCGATTTCGATGCCGATGGTCTGAAAGATATAATGGTGGCACATGAAAATGGATCATATTTTCATATTTTCAAAAATAACGGCGGTACGAAAGGAGCAGACGGAATAATACGTGTATCTTTTACCTGTTTACGTATTTCCGGCAGCTTCGGCTTTTCGGATAAACATGGCGACGACATTGTTCGTCCCGGAGATTTCAACGGGGATGGTTTACTGGATTTTTTAGTCTGGCGAAAGGGATGGAAGCAAAATGAATGGAAATTGTTTTTGGGAACCGGAAATATCTCGTCTCCGTTTAACAAAACTTCACTAACAACAACCATTGATACATCTGTCGATTGTATTGTAACAGACTTTGACCACGATGGCAAATCGGACATTGTTGCTGTTGGAGGCAATACTGTTACCTGGTATAAGTCAAATGGCGCTTCTTTTACACAGGAAAAAAGGATTACAACCAACAATAAATCATATTCATCCAGAGGATATACGGCTGTTGGCGACTTCGATGGCGACGGACGCGAGGATTTATTCTCGTATGGCTCAAATCTGCGCTCTGTAACAACAAAGCCTAACAAGGGCTTTGTTCACGGGTGTTTCAATAAAACTTATGACGCCAACCTATTGAAAATAGTTTCTGATCGCGGTTTTAAAAATACCGTTGAAATAAGCTATCAGCCGCTTACTTATCCGAAAACATCTTACGGAACGGATTTTTACACAAAGGCATCAACAGCAAAATATCCTGTTGCCGATGTACAAATGCCTTTGTATGCTGTAAGAGCAGTTGTTGCCAATGCGATAAATGGCAGAAGAACAACGAATTACAGTTATGCCCGCGGCAAAGTGAACTTGACCGGAAAAGGTTTTCTTGGCTTTGAGGAAATTACCATTGAAGATCGTACTCAAAACAGAAAAGTAAAAACCGCCACCGAAAACGACTATGCTTATTGCCTGCCCAAAAAGCAAACCGTAGTTACTTCTACGCTCGATAATAAAGTAATTTCAACGGTCGAAAATACATTTAAAAACACAAAAACGGATAAAATCTATACATCCGTTTTGAGCAAAACCGTTGAAACCGATAATCTGAATACATTGTCGAAAACAACCGAATATCTGAATTATGATACCCAGGGAAATTTGACTCAAAGCAAAGTAACACAGGGCAGTTTGACGATTGAGGAAAACACCGTTTTTGCTCAAAAGGGAACCTGGGCATGGGGTGCCAATAAACCGGTTTCCGTTACAACCACCCATAAGCAGACTGGCGAAACCGCTTACACAAGAAAAAGAAGCTTTGATTACGACGCCAAGGGGCGCGTTACGAATGATACATCAGACCCCGGCGATGCCAACCAGGTGGTTACACAGTATTCAAATTACGATATTTTCGGACACCCTTTAACCGTTACATCAAAGGCAAAAGTGATGAATGCGGCAGGCAGTTACGCCGACGTGAGCCGCACTGTTACTGCAACTTACACCCCATCGGGCAGGTTCCGGCTCACCGGGAAAAATGAGCTGGGAGAAACAACCGCTTATGCCTGGGACGAAAAGCGCGGAGTATTAAACAGCGTTACCGACCAATACAACCGTAAAACCGCCTACGAGTACGATAATTTCGGACGGCTTAAATTAACCGTTTATCCCGATGGAATTAAGACAGTCAATACATTGCAGTGGGCAGGAACAATACCGGGAAAACCGTATAATGCAACATATTACAGCTATACGGAAACTTCCGGGCAATCGCCCGTTTGGACATGGTATGACAATTTAGACCGGAAAATCAGAACTGATTCGTATGGCTTGAACAGGAAAAAGATACTGGTCGATACGGAATACAGCGTCAAAGGACAGCTACTTCGTGTTTCGGAGCCTTATTTCGAGGGTGTGTCCAAAACGTTTTCAGCGACTTATACTTATGATGATTACGGCAGGGTGTCGACTGTGGTTACTCCAATGGGAACGACCGGTTATGCCTATTCCGGTTTGACAACAACCGTCACTTCGCCTGCGGGTACGAGAAAAACAACAATGAATTCGGCAGGCAGGACAGTTGGAGAAGAAACCAACGGAAAGAAAGTCGCTTTCGCGCATTACGCTTCCGGATTGGTGAAAACCGCTACTCCGGAAGGCAACACGGGCGCCATTGAAATGCGCTACGATTTGCAGGGCAACCGCACTTACTTGAAAGATCCCGATGCCGGCATTGTGGAAAGCAGGTATGACGGTTTCGGACAGTTGAGCTGGACAAGTCAAAAGGTGCATGATATTGACAATACAACCGATCCGGTAAAGACCGTTTACGCTTATCTTGCAGACGGACGGCTGAATTATAAAGAGACAAAAGGAAAGGCAACAACCAGAGTAACATACGGATATGACGCGAACAGGCGTGTGCAGACTGTTTCGCAAACAGGACACAGGCAGACTTTTACTTACGATAATTTAGATCGTGCAACTAATGTAAAAGAGGAAATAGACGGAATATCATTCAACCGGAGCGTAAGTTACGACGCGCTTGGAAGAATTAAGCAGGAGCGTTACGACCGTTCCGGATATCATGTCAACTACCAGTATGACCCAAGCGGCATTCTTTATAAAGTAACCGACCGCGACAACAGGGATGTTTGGGAACTGTTGAACGAGAATGAAAAACGTCAAATCGTAGTAGAAAAGAAAGGGCTTCAGGTTACGGAATACAAGTATGATAAAAGAGGATTTAATACAAGTGCCGCTTTTTATAATCTTTCCGGTTTGACGGGCATAAGCTACACTTACGACAGCAAAGGCAATCTGGATTGGAAAAGCGTAACCGGCGTATCCAGCCAGCAGAATGCCAGGTACACTTACGACAGCAGTAACCGCCTGACAAACTGGGAGTACAGCTCGCCCGATTATAAGACCGTAGTAAACGGCATTCCGAACTATACCACCCAAAAGCACAGTTTAACATACGACGCAACCACAGGCAACATTACCGCCAAGTCTGATTTAAACAATCACTTAATGAAGTATGGAGAAAACAGCAAGCCGCATGCGCTTACTTCCATAGCCGGTGAGCCGGACGTTTTCCCTTCGGTTGATTTAACTGCAACCTATACCGATTTCAAAAAGCTGCAAACGCTTAAAGAAGGCAATAAGACCTATTCGTTAACCTACGGGGTGGATGAGCAGCGCCGGAAATCCGTTTACAGCATTAATAATGCTGTTGAGCAGACCAAATATTACGCCGGCGACTACGAAGAAGAAACGGAAAAAAACGGCAATATCCGGAAAATTCATTACCTTCGCGGTGCTATTTTTATCGACAACAGCGCGAAAGCCGATGAGTTTTACTATGCTTATGTCGATCATATAGGTTCTTTGACAGCGCTGGTAAACGAATCCGGCGCAGTGGTGGAGCATTACGCATACGACCCGTGGGGCAACCGTCTGAATCCTGCCAACTGGCGGGAAAGAGACACCCGTCCGGCTCTTAAGCTAACCCGCGGATATACGATGCACGAGCATATTGACCAGTTCGGAATCATCAATATGAACGGAAGGGTATATGACCCGCTGACGAGTCAGTTTTTTTCACCTGACCCGTATGTGCAGGCGCCGGGGAATTGGGTGAATTACAATCGGTATGCGTATTGTATGAATAATCCGCTAATCTATACCGACCCAACAGGAGAATTTTGGTTTATACCGATAATGATAAACGCTATTCTAAACCTTGGCGTGCAAACAATGTCCGGTAATATTAACAGTAACGGGGATATGTTTAAATATGCAGGGATTGGCGCATTAGCAGGAGCGGCAGGAGGTGCAGCCTTTAGTCGGCGGGGCTTTAAGTACAGCAACTTCATTTGGCGGAGCTATTGGCAATGGAGCATTGATAGGAGCAGCAAGCGGTGCCGCAGGTGGTTTTATTGGTGGTGCCGGTAATGCGTGGGCAAGCGGTGCAAATTTTGGTAGTGGATTAAGGAGTGGCTTAATCGGAGGAGGATTTGGTGCATTAGGAGGTGCAATCACTGGAGGAATAGCAGCAGGAATCCGTTTTCGAGAACAACACATAATGTTTATGAGAGGAAATGAACAATTAGGAATTAACGGAGGAGACCCAGTGCCGGCAACTGACCAATTTTTAAGGGATGCACAGAAAGCGTGGTATCCGGATGCTCCAATGGATCAAATTAATAATTTTTCGGTAGAGAATGTTCCTGCCACGACACAAACCAATATGAACTTAGAACAAGCACGGGCAGCAACAGTAGCAACATCAAATAAAAGTACCGGATTAATAACAGGAAGATCAAGCGTCTATTTTAATACGAATCCGAATTTTTCAGCCTTTTCGGATGCCAAGCAATTGTTTTATGCGATGGGACACGAGTTTGTTCATGTATCTCAATATGCAGCATTAGCTAATCAACCAGTAACATTATTAACGAAGTCTTTTAGATATATGATGGATTTTGGAGCTTACAGTTACCAACATAGTTTAGGTAGTACAAATTATGGTGGTTATACAAGTGCTGATGTTAGACAGTTCATGACATCTTTTCCTGACTGGTATTCGAAATTAGGTTATATTAATTTTAATTGGACTTATAATCATTCATTTTCATACCCATTTTAAATTATGGAAGCAAAGACATTATTAATCGTTACATTATTGCTTTTTCAGGTTAAACCTATATTTTCGCAATGTGAAACTATTGAAAAGATTCAGGAATATAAGAACGGAATAAAGATAACACGTTCAAATACAACAAATAAAAACAGGATAGACACATCGACATTCAATATAAATGCTTACATGAAACTGTATCCTGCGTTAAAAAAAGAACCTGCAGAAAAGAGGAAAGTATTTGACTGTTATTATTTTGATAATTTCTTTGACGGGAAACCCCATATTTATATAAGGAATAAAAATTTTAACCTTATCAAACATATCAATAAAAAAGCTGATAAAAAATTAAAAGCCGATGAAAGGAATGATTTTATTCAAAGAAATTTGTTCTATTTTTTTAACGATTCTTGTAATAAAGCCGATAGACATATTGTTCCAGACGATACGGAAGAAGGATATATTCAATATTTATACTTTTGTGAATTTGGAGAATTATTTGCGCTGAAATGGCATGCATCTTACAAAGAGAAAGAAGTCATTTGTACAAAAGAGAAGATTGCTGAAATCGTAAAAAAATATACGGAAGAATATAGATATGCACGTACAACAGTAGAACTTGATGAGAATGGAGAAACGATAGATCCCATTTTTGAATGTGATACTGTAGCACTGCAAAATTTGCTCCAAATGGAATCTGTTTTTTTTATACAATCAGATAATGACAGTTTCATAATCAAATGGTTAGAAATCGAGAAATGGTGGGGGATTTTTGAGAGGACTTATCAGATTATGCGGAAAAGTCCATATCGTATAGAATTAATGAATGAAAAACATTTAGTAAATTTTGAATATAATTTTATATTGTAACGCTGATGTTAGAGGATTTATGGCATTTTTCCTGATTGGTATCGGAAATTAGGTTATATTAATTATACTTCATTCTCGTATCCATTTTAATTTATGAAAGCAAAAACATTATTAATCGTTACATTATTATCGTTTTCATTCAATAGTTTGAAATCTCAAACGGAAGAACAAATTATAAGAGAAATGTATTTTGATTTGTTTGGATATCAAGAAGATACTATCTTTATTGAAAGTGTAATGGACAAGACTCACTTTGATTATGATTCAATATCTTTCAATGATGAATTCGACTTAGCAGTTCCGTCTAAAATTATTTCCGAATGGCAAGCAAATGTAGAAGATGACGATTTTCAAGGTCAATGGAATGAGGAGTACTTAAATAAAAGAGCGAAAGGGCCAACTTTTAAATGTATATCAAGAGATGAAATGAACCAGATATTTGAAAAGACAAAAAGAAGGCAACGTTTTTATTCCATAAGTAAGATATTGTTTGATGATTCAAAAGAAAATGCCATTTTTGATTTTATGGAAATTCCTTGGCCTGGTAGTTTTTATCTTGAAACTATTGTAATAAAAAAAATATTTGGGAAATGGGTTATAGTTACGAGAAATAATTCTTTAATGGTATAATTCCGGATTCCATACAACTTTAGTGTAAAAAATATTAACGTATGAAAGCAAAAATATTCTCAATTATAACATTACTATTAATTTCATTTACTAATCTGAAATCTCAAACGGATGAAGAAGTGATTATAATGTACCCCTTTTTTCAGACAACAAAACAACAAATTTAAGGTGTAAAAGTTGATTTGCAACTTTTGTTTTCTAAAAAAGAGCGAAAAAGCCAACTTTTAAATGTTTATCAAGAGATGAAATGAACCAAATATTTGAAAGGACAAAAAGAAGGCAACGTATCTCGTTTTTCTGAGTAAAAAAGTAAACTTTGTAGTTTGAAAATTGAAAAGAAATGGTATTTTTGCAGCAAAATTGGACGTAAAAATGTTATAAAAAATATTAATTTAAAAATAATCGGGCTTTAACTCTTATTCTTTTCATTCGAAATCTACCAAATTTCAGTACATGAGAATAAGGTTGTGAGGTTCACGTCTTCGGGCGTGAACTGTTCATACTTATTTTATGTACAAGGTTTTGGTAGAGCCTGAATGAAAGAATAAGTAATTAACGAACAGTTTCACGCTTTATTTATGAACGAAAAATTAAAACACATCCA
>QMCD01002387.1_pt1 | contig 10495 bp, 5 predicted proteins | sample 1821841 | NCBI WGS metagenome assembly QMCD01 (sample SAMN01991225, study PRJNA193472) | Termite gut metagenome, whole genome shotgun sequencing project. | isolation source: worker | host: Macrotermes natalensis
CCGTAAAGTAATATTCTATTAATTTTAACAAATCCGATATACACTTTTCTTTTTTTTACCGTTATTGATTGAGGATAAGTTTTTCAGGTCGTTTTTAACTAAAAACTTTTTTGTACTTTTGCAGGCTTTAATCATCGTATGCAATGTTAGAATATATTAAAGGTACCATTTCAGAATTGACTCCGACCTATGTGGTATCGGAAGTCGGTCAAATCGGGTATTTTATCCATATTTCGCTTAATACCTACGCTTCGCTGGAAGGAAAAGAGGCTGCCGTGCTGTATATACACGAAATAATCCGTGAAGATGCCTGTACGCTGTACGGATTTACGAACAAAGAGGAGCGGCAGCTTTTCGCATTGTTAATTTCCGTTTCCGGTATCGGAGCCAACACGGCGAGGATGATCCTCTCTTCGTTTTCGGTTTCCGAATTGGAAAATATCATCGCATCCGGCAATGCAAATCAGTTGAAGGAAGTCAAAGGTATAGGCTTAAAAACCGCACAAAGAGTGATTATCGACTTGAAAGACAAAGTTGGGAAAGGCGCGGCGGCAAACCTCAACATTACCGGCGTTCAAGCGAATACCGGTAAAGAAGAAGCCTTATCTGCACTTGTGATGTTAGGATTTAACCAGGCGGCTTCTGCCAGGGTAATAGACAAGATTGTTGTCGAGTTACCCGGAATTTCGTTAGAGAAAATAATTAAAGAAGCCCTGAAAAGAATGTAATTTTTAAAAACTTCCTGTCTTGAAAAAAGAATTAAAACGGATACTATTTTTAGGTATTGTACTAAGCGGAATCATTGTTTTTTCCACTTATACGGCGGTCTCTTTTGCTCAGGGATTACAACCTGAAAACATGCCGAATGATTCATCTGCCGCTGTTTTCGCTCCTGAAGAAACAGAATCGGAGCCGGACGAAAATGTCCAATTGCACTATCCGTTAAATAAAACGGAGGCGGTAACCTATGAAGACCTGCAACGTCAATCGCCCGCCGATTTACAAAACCCCTCAAACGTTCGTTCCGAAGTGGAATATGACCCGCATTCGGGATTGTATATCTTCCGTACAAAGGTAGGAGATATGGAAGTTGCCACCCCTTTTGTGCTGGATGAGAGCGAATACCGGGATTATTCCCTTCAGCGGTCCATGAATGCTTACTGGGCGGATAAAAACAGGGAAAATGCAACCGATAGCAAAAACCAGTTTTCGCTTAGCAATATTCAAATCGGACTGAACCCTACGGCGGACAAAATCTTCGGACCCGGCGGCGTGCAACTTAAAACGCAGGGATCGGTAGACCTTACGTTCGGATTTAAAATATCTAAACGGGACAATCCGACCATTTCCATACGGAACAGGAAAAATACCATTTTCGACTTTGATACTAAAATTCAGCTGAGCGCCGAGGCGAAAGTAGGAGACAGGGTTAATTTTACCATGAACTACAACACCGAAGCGACTTTCGACTTTGACCAGAAATTAATCAAGCTCAACTACGAGGGAAAGGAAGATGATATTATAAAAAGTGTTGAAGCCGGAAATGTAAACCTGCCTCTTTCCAGTTCTCTGATTACGGGGAGTTCGGCTCTTTTCGGGATACGCACGGACTTGCAGTTCGGCAAGCTGAAAATTTCTGCCGTTGCATCACAGCAGGAATCGGAAAGAAAAACAATAACCACGCAGGGGGCGCAAACAACCGAATTCAGTATATCGGCAACCGATTATGACGAAAACAGGCACTATTTCCTCTCCACCTATTTTTACGACAATTATGATACGTGGGCAAAAACGATGCCGAATCCGGCATCGGGTATTGTTATCAACGACATACAGGTATGGGTCACAAACCGATCCTCTTTCAGCAAAATGGAGGAAGACCGAAATATTGTAGCCTTTACCGATTTGGGCGAATTCCCGGGTTCGCGCCCTTACAACGGAGTAGACCCGTTTTATAGCGAACTGTTGAAAAATACTTCTTTCCGTGATTTTCAATCGGCAACGTCTATCCTCGAAAGCAATTTCCCCTACAGGCAAATGGAGAATGGGACAGATTTTGAAGGATTGAATAGCGCCCGCCTGTTGCAATCATCGGAATATATCGTTAACAGACAGTTGGGATACATCTCGCTCAGGTCGGCGCTTAATCCGGATGATATGCTCGCCGTAGCCTATAAATATACAAAAGACGGAAAAGAGTATCAGGTGGGAGAGTTTTCGGCAGATGTTAAAGCGCCTAATAACCTCTTTGTAAAATTATTGAAGAGCACCGCCGTATCGCCGAGCAACAAACGGTTATGGAATCTTTACATGAAAAATATCTATTCGCTGGGATCGTTTAACATACAGCCGGACAAATTCAAGCTGGATGTAAATTATAAATCCCAAAATGATTCGGTAGTCGCCTTTCTTCCTTATATCCGACCTTTAAGTCAAACCAGCTTGCTCAGAGTACTGGGGCTGGATCGTCTGAACAAGCGCTTGCAAGCCGTTCCCGACGGTTATTTCGACTTTCTGGAAGGATACACCGTCTATTCAGGAAACGGGCGCATTGTGTTTCCTTCCACAAGACCTTTTGATACGGGCTTGATAAACGGATACCGGACGGGAAATGCCCGACAATACACATTTCCTGAGCTTTACGATACTACCCTTACTGCTGCCAAGGCGATGGAAAAAAATAAGTTTATTCTGACGGGAGAGTACCGTTCTTCGGCGGGTGCGGAGATCCGGCTGGGAGCGACCAACGTGCCGCGCGGTTCCGTCAGGGTAACAGCCGGCGGACGGCAGCTTGTCGAAAACCAGGGATTTACCGTGGATTACAATATGGGAGTAGTCCGTATTCTGGACGAAGTTGCATTGGAATCCAATTCGCCGGTCAGCGTGTCGCTCGAAAGCCAGTCTTTCTTCAACATGCAACGGAAATCACTTGTAGGAACAAACATGGAATATGCGTTTTCCGATAAATTTGCCATTGGGGGAACCATTCTGCACCTTTCCGAAAAACCGCTTACACAGAAAGTCGGCTATGGGAACGAACCCATATCCAATACGATCTGGGGGTTGAACGGCTCTTACAAAACCGACTGGCAATGGCTGACAAACATGGTTGACAAGATACCGCTGATTGACGCTTCAACTCCTTCGTCGGTGGCATTCTCCGGAGAAGTGGCGCAAATGATACCGGGACATCCGAGCGTAATTGACCAGGATGAACAGGGGGTGTCTTATGTCGATGATTTTGAGGGAACGCGTTCTGCAATCAGCATCATCTCTCCTGCAGCCTGGGCGTTGGCGAGTACGCCGAATGAATTTATTTATGGAAAAGATTCTTTCTGGGGAAAGGATGCCGATCTGATAGGGTATAACTTGAACCGTTCCCTATTGTCCTGGTTTTATATTGACCCGATATTTACACGACGTAACGACCGGAATGCGCCAAGCCACATCCGGAATGACTACGAACAGCAATCCAACCATTTTGTGAGGGAAGTGGACGAGAGTGAAATTTTTAAAGAACGCGAACCTCTTTATGGGCAAATAACCACGCTGACCACGCTCAACCTTTCCTATTATCCGAGAGAACGCGGACCCTATAACCTGGATGTAGACAGAATGGGTGAAGACGGTTATTTGACAGAGCCTGAAAATCGCTGGGCGGGTATCACACGCCGGTTGGATAACAGTGATTTTGAAAAATCGAATGTAGAATACATTGAGTTTTGGCTGATGGATCCGTATGCACAGCCCGGTTATAACGAAAGCGCTTCGGGAAAACTGGTTTTCAACCTCGGCGATGTGTCCGAAGACGTGTTGAAAGACGGACGCATCTCTTTTGAGGGCGGTTTACTGGCTGACGGCGTAGCCGATGCTGACATAACCGTGTGGGGACGCGTGCCTAAAATCCAGGCTGCCAACGTTGCGCCGACCGGAGATATTGGACGGGTAGATGTGGGACTGGACGGATTGTCAACGGAGAACGAATTTATGTTCAACCTTTCTTACGGAAAATATCGCGACGCCATTGATAAACGTGTAACAGATCCGGATGCCCGCAGCAGATGGGAAAATTCTCCGTTTTCTCCGTTTAACGACCCGGCAGGGGATAATTTTCACCATTACAGAGGATCCGATTATGACAGGGATGAAGTCTCTATCCTGAACCGTTACAAGTATTATAACGGACTGGAAGGAAACTCAACCCCGACGGAAGATGAATTTTCTGCCGCTTCCTATCAGCTGAATACGGAAGACTTGAACAACGACCGCACATTAAGCCAAAATGAGCGCTATTATGAATATGTTGTCGAGATAGACAGGAATAAGTTGGAGAATACTGCGGAATGGGAGAGAAACTTTATTGCCAATATGGTTGAATCCGAAGTAGAACTTAGAAACGGAGATCGAACAGCCATTAAATGGTATCAATTTAAAATTCCGGTAAGGACGCCGAGAAAACGGATAGAAAACGGAATCTCCAATTTCAATTCCATCCGCTTTATGCGTATGTACCTGACCGGATTTTCGGATGAGACCCACTTGCGTTTCGGTACGCTGGAATTGGTGCGTACCGAATGGAAAGCATACGAAGAGGGTAAAAATGACGGAGAAGGTAAATTGGTCGAGAATGCCGTTCCTTTTTCCGAAACCGGAAAGATCGAAATATCTTCGGTGAACGTTGAAAATGACGGTTCGAAATTTCCGATTCCATACGTCCTGCCTCCGGGCATTTCACGTGTGACCGATCCGAGTCAGATGCAACTGCGGCAAGAGAACGAACAGTCCATGCTCCTTCGCGTAGACAGCCTGGAGCCGGGAAGTGCGCGTGCCGTTTATAAGCTCACAAGCATGGATATGCGCCGTTATGAGCGCTTTAAAATGTTTGTTCATGCCGAAAGCATGTTGGACAGGAATCCGGTTGATAACGGTAAACTTTGGATATTTATCCGCTTAGGATCGGACTTTACTCAAAACTACTATGAATACCAAATCCCTTTGACCATAACGCCAAACGGTTCTGAGAGCCAGGCTGAAATATGGCCGGAGCAGAATGCTTTTGACTTTCCGTACAGCGTACTGACCGATCTGAAACTGGAAAGAGACAGAAAAAAAGCCGCCGGAATGGCAAGTTTCAATAAAAGATATTCGGGAACTCACGGGCAAAATTTGACGTTTATTGTCGGAAACCCTTCGATAGGAGAAGTCACCAATATGATGATAGGGATTGTGAATCAGGACGGTATGACCACTCATTCGGCTGAAATCTGGGTAAACGAAATGCGGATGACCGGTTTCAGCGAAAAAGGCGGATGGGGAGCGCTGGCAAATCTCGGTATCGTATTTTCAGACCTCGGCGCGATGAATTTCGGCGTGCGCAAAGAAACCGTAGGATTCGGAGGAATTGAGCAAAATGTAGACGAACGCCGTTTGGATGACTATACGGAATTTAACGCCTCAGCCTCGGTTCAGCTCGGTAAGTTTTTTCCTGAAAAAGCAAAAGTAAACTTACCGTTTACCTATTCGTATTCCAAAACGACCCTCAAGCCGGAATACGACCCATTGAATACCGACTTGAAATTAAAACAAACGCTGGATAGCCAGGTAGACGGTTTTGATGAAAAAGGTGAATTAATATCTGCAAAAGAGAAGCGAAAGAGAATTGAAGAACGTTCCAATGATGAAACCGAATATCAGAGTTTTGCCCTCTCGAATGTGCGGGTAGGCATCATAAGTAAAACGCCAATGCCTTATGACCCGGCAAATTTTTCGTTCAGTTACAGGTATACGAAAGAATACAATACGCGTCCGGAAGCCGAATATGACAAGCGGGAAAGAACGGAATGGATGTTCAATTACGTCTATTCGCTGAATCCGAAACCGGTAGAGCCTTTCCGTAGAATGAAGCAGTCTCAGTTTACCCGGTTGATACGCGATTTTAATTTCTACTATCTGCCGAAACAGCTGGCTTTCAGCACATCCATGAATCGTAATTATGCAGAATTACAGCTAAGAGATTTTAATCTGCCGCCCGGTGAACGGGTTATGCCGAGCGAAGAATTTCCGTTTCTGAGTTACGATAAGGATTGGACGTGGGACAGATCCTCGGATATCAAATTTGATTTAACCAAAAGTTTACGATTGAGCTTTACCTCATCCATGAACTCGCTGGTTCCGCAAGTTATCCGGGTTGATAGCGGATATATGGATATTCCTCAAAATAAATGGTACTTGGAAAAGATCAAACACTTAGACTGGTATGATGAGTGGAAGGAAACGGTTAACAAAGATTGGGGTATCTTTGGAAAATTTGCCGGTTTTGGCGCTGTTCCGTTCAGGTACAACCAGCGGTTTAACGTCGCCTATACCATTCCGGTTAACAAACTTCCGTATCTGGACTGGGTAACGGCTAATTCTCAATATACGGCTGATTACACATGGGACAAGGGCGTAGAGCTGACAATGGGCGGCGACGAACCGGGTTCTTCGTCCGGAAACTTGACCACAGGCGCAAGGTTGTGGAATTTAGACGGCAGGTTGAATATGGAAACGCTCTACAACCGTTCTGCGTACCTGAAAGAGGTAAACAGAAAATACTCCGGGCGAAATACGACTGCCAAAAAGAATGAACCGGAAAAACCGAAAACGTATGACCGGAAAAACATTCGTCTGCGAAAAAATACGCCGTTCAGGGTATCGCACAGGCTAAATTCCAGTAAGCTGTCCATATCGCTGAAAGATAAAGACGGCAATGACTATCCGGTAAAATATTCGGTTGTCGATGCCAATACGATCAATCTCGAACCGACAGAGGATATTTCCGATTTAAACCTGACCGTTACCACCATCGTGAAAGAGCGGACAGCGTTTGACAATGTGCTGGAAATTGCCTCTCGCGGGTTGATGATGGTGCGAAGCATTAACGCCAGTTACCGTTATGGCGATGCGCTGTCGTTGCAGGGCTACATGCCCGAATCCGGCTGGTTGGGACAGGATCGGGATTTGAACGCGCCCGGATATGATTTTACCTTCGGCTTTTTCAAAACAGATGATTTCCTGGATGATGCTGAAAAATACAACTGGTTGAACACGGAAGCGGCAAATGTTATATCGCCGGCAGTACGGACCCGTACGCGCGACTTCCAGATCCGTTCGTTAGTCGAGCCGTTGCCTGGTTTCAAAATTGACTTGAACGGTACATGGATGCACAATAACATTGATGAGAATTATTCGTTTTCCAATCAAAATACAAGACATGTTTATTCCAGGTCAATCGTTGCGATTGGGACTTCTTTTGTTAAATCGGATAGCCATTCGCTCTTCTCCGAATTTAGAAATAGCCGTGAACAGCTTGCCGCTCAGATGAGAAAAGAGAACAATGTTCCGGCAGGTACGGACATTTCAAATTCTCCGGACGTTATGATTCCTGCGTTTTATGCCGCTTATACGGGTACGGATATTAAAAATAACCGCGATATTATGCCGGGTATTTTGAGCCTACTGCCAAACTGGCGCGTTACTTATGACGGCTTGTCGCGTTTGGAATTTTTCAAGCGGTATTTCAAATCCTTTATCCTGACGCATGCCTATCGAAGCGCCTATAGCCTCTCCATTTCTGAAAGCAGTTTTGGATACTATACCGGAGCCAGCCTTTACAATTCTGATGCAGGACAGTACGCTAACGGCAGCACTTCCGGAAATCAATATGGCGGAAGCCAGATGATGGGACAGTCGTCCGGCAGTGACGGTATCAGTATCAACGAATCGTTCATTCCGTTGATAGGAGCCGAAGCAAGCCTCAAAAACAGTTTGATGCTGAAAGCCGAATACCGGAAGACGAGGAATGTGGTTTTGGGTATACAGGGCAGTCAGGTGGTCGAATCATACAGCGACGAGTATGTCATTGGCGCCGGATACCGGATTGACGATTTCGGTATGATTGTCCGTCTAAACGACAACAAACAAAAGAAAGTGAAAAATGACCTGAACATCCGGGCTGACCTTTCTTTTAAAACATCGGACGCATTTGTTTATCGAATCGAAGAGAATTTTTACTCTCCAAGTACCGGATTGGATTCGTATATTATTAAATTCTCCGCCGACTACGTATTCAGCGAAAGCCTGAATATCCGTCTCTATTATGACTGGACGAGAAGTATACCGAAAGTTTCGACAAGCTACCCGACCACAAATATTAACTTCGGAGTAGGATTCCGGTTCTTGTTGGTTAGATAGATATTAGTAACGGTTTTTTATAAGTAAGTGATTAATATGGCATATATGGCAAAAAATATCAACAGGCTGTTGATCTGTACAACTCTTTCTATGGCATTATTGACCTCGTGTGATAAAAAAAGTGGGGACGGACGCAATTCCCTGACCGACGGTAACCGGCTTATTACGCTTACCGTGGATGAATCCTATTGGGTAAGCATAACCCCCCCATCGTTTACTGATATTGCCGACACTGCTGCCTTGAAGTGGGAAAGCGCCTCGCCGGATATAGTCTCAATAGATAGCCTTTCCACCATCGTTTCTTTCGAAAGGAAACCGGATGCAGCTTTGGGCGTTGACCCAATCAAATGGGACACGATCGGAATAACCGTTACCACATCTGCCAAAATAACGGCAAAAAGAGAGGGCGAAACCACCGTATCGGTATCACACAGTACAGACAAATGGGAAGGAAAAAACTGGATAATCAATGTCCGCCCCGGCAGTTCGGGTGGACTAACCGAAGATGATGGCGTTGTACTCAACGGCGTAACATGGGCGACGCGCAATGTAAATACCCCCGGATTTTTTGTTGCCAACCCGGAAGATTACGGATTTTATTATCAGTGGAACAGCCATACGGGCTGGAGTGTAACTTCCGCTAAAAACGGTTGGGATGAATCTTGGAACGGAGATGACACTATCTCCTGGATAAAGATAAACGATCCTTGTCCGAAAGGTTGGCGTATCCCTACCTATCAGGAATTGGATACGCTTGCCAAAATAGACAGCCGGTGGGAAACTCGTAAAAATACCGTCGACAACAGAGAGGTTAATGTGAGTGGACGCGTGTTCGAAGATGGCTCCAATACTCTCTTCCTGCCTGCGGCAGGCTATTTGAGCCGGGAAGGAACCTATTATGAAGACCACCTCGGCGGATTCTATTGGGGTGGTGAAGTTTATTCGGATGGCGTAACTTACCGCTATCCTTACTGTTTCAGTTTCGGAAGCAGCGAGATGAAGGTAGGCGATAATTTTCACTTCGTCGGTTTTTCGTGCCGCTGCGTGAAGGAGTAACAGAATTTCTCTTCCTTTAATTGTCATTTCTGCATAAAAAATTATTTACTCCCAACGGGACGATATTATACAGCACAGGATGCAATCCTATATTCATATTATATGTTTCCAACTGATAAATATTTAGTTATGAATTTAAAAAAAACATTCGGATTTCTACTTTCATTAGGAGCTATGGTTGTGCTCTTTGCCGCTTGCAGCAGAGATATTGAGCCGGGAGAACCGGGAGAGCCGGAACGTCCGACGGATAATTCCGTTTACGCGCTCTCCGTTGACCAGGACTATATATTCGGAGTCTCCATGTCGGTATCCGGTACGATTGACAGTCTGATTGTTAATTGGGAACCTGCCGGCTCTTCCTTAGTCAGTATTTCCGAAGATTCGCAATTTGTTACCTCCGAAATGGTAATCGGACAGGACGGGGAACTTGTGGAAATATTTAATATAAACACCATTGCCAACGTGAAGACCATCAACAGTGGTTCGGAGACGCTCGAAGTATCCGTCTCTTACCTCCAAAACGGCGAGTGGTGGACATTAAGAGCTGTTCCGCGAAGCTTGACTATACAGAAATATGATTTTAACGCAACCCATGACGCAGGCGTAACAATCGGCGGCATAACGTGGGCAACCCGCAATGTGGGCACATCCGGCAGTTTTGTTGCCAATCCCGGAGATCCGGGATTGTATTACCGGTGGAACAGCAAAGTAGATTGGAATGGTTTGTTCCCTCCGTTAAATGCAATTGTTCCGTGGAGCGCCAGCCGGGATTCTGCATCTTATCTTACCGCATGGGACAAAATAAACGATCCCTGTCCGGAAGGTTGGCGCATGCCCGTACAAGAGGAGTTACAGAAACTTTTCAGTGCCGGCAAAAAATGGGAATCAAACGGGCTTTGGATTTTCGAGGACGAAAATCTGCTCTTTCTTCCCGCCGCCGGATACCGCTACGAGCGCGATGGAATACTGTATCTTGACGACATAAACGGAACCTATTGGAGTAGTTCCACTATCGACACATATACCGCTTATGCCCTAAGCATCGCCGATACGGAGGACAGCAAACCGCACAACAGCAGAAACGATGTCGGTATCGAATACGGATTGTCTTGCCGGTGTGTGAAGGCGGAAGAATAAGGCGCGAAAACGCAAAAGCGAAGAAAATATAAACGTTTACGTTGGGGGAATGGCGGCTTCATTAAGAATC
>QMCD01003864.1_pt1 | contig 10494 bp, 7 predicted proteins | sample 1821841 | NCBI WGS metagenome assembly QMCD01 (sample SAMN01991225, study PRJNA193472) | Termite gut metagenome, whole genome shotgun sequencing project. | isolation source: worker | host: Macrotermes natalensis
AAGCGCGTGAAGCGATTGACGAAGGTGAAGCGGCGGAGAGTGAAAAAACGCCGGAGAAAGCGATCGGGGCCGAGACGGCGGACATGCCGGACGTTTCCGGCGCTCCCGAGGTTCCGGAAGTCCCGGACGCTTCGGAAACAGCGAAGCCGGCAAAAAGCATGACTCCTGAAATCGAAACAGCGGTTCAGGCCGGGGACGAAGAACTTGTTGCCGGAGATATCGGGGCAGCTGTGAAACTAAAAGATGTTCGTACTGGTAATACATTGAATGCAAAGGGAGTTGATAATAAGTTCAATTTTATAAAATATCCTGATCCTAAATACCGTCGCGCAATTAAGGCTGAAAATGAGAAAGATACCGAAAAAATGAATGAAGTATTGCAGCGTATGCGTGAGGAAGATCCGACATGGGTTATTGAGAATTCGAAGGAATTGAAACAACTTATAGTATCGGGACAAGGTGAGTTCCATCTTAAAACGTTGAAATGGAGGATAGAAAACAACGATAAAATTTCGATTGTCTTCTCAGAACCGAAAATTCCTTATCGTGAAACGATCACTAAAGCTGCACGTGCCGATTATCGCCATAAGAAACAATCGGGTGGTGCCGGACAGTTCGGTGAAGTACATCTGGTTGTAGAGCCTTATACTGAAGGTATGCCAATGCCTGAAACATATAAGTTTAATGGACAGGAGTTTAAAGTGCAGGCACGTGATACTCAGGTCTATGATTTAGATTGGGGAGGTAAACTGGTTTTTGTAAGTAGTATCGTCGGTGGATCGATCGATGCCCGCTTCCTGCCTGCAATCCTCAAAGGTATTATGTCGCGTCTCGAGCAAGGGCCTTTAACCGGCTCATATGCCCGTGATGTACGCGTAGTAGTTTATGATGGTAAGATGCACCCGGTAGATTCTAATGAAATCTCATTTATGCTGGCAGGACGTAATGCGTTCAGCGAGGCATTTAAGAATGCAGGCCCTAAGATTCTTGAGCCTGTGTATGATGTAGTTGTATCCGTTCCGTCAGATAGGATGGGTGATGTAATGGGTGATCTTCAAAATCGTCGCGCCATGATTATGGGTATGGAAAGTGATAAAGGTATAGAGATATTAAATGCTAAAGTACCATTGAAAGAAATGTCAAACTATTCTATTTCACTTAGTTCGTTAACCGGAGGTCGTGCGTCGTTTACGATGAAGTTTGCAAGTTATGAACTTGTCCCTTCCGACGTTCAGGACAAGCTATTGAAAGAATACGAAGCTAGTCAGAAAGACGAAGATTAATATTATCTGGAATATTTATAGAGCCGGCAAATTTATTTGCCGGCTTTTTCTTTATATAAGGAAAAAATAGACCAAGATTCCCTTCAATCTTGTATCTTTGCACGAATTAAAAATACAGAGATGAAAATATTGATACTTGGAGCCGGAAAGATGGGTTCCTTTTTTACAGATGTATTGAGCTTCGATCATGAAGTTGCTGTTTTCGATATAGATCCAAAACGTCTTCGGTTTGTCTATAATGTGGTGAGGATGAGTAATCCGGAAGAGATAACGGAATTTAATCCGGAAATCGTTATTAATGCTGCAACTGTGAAATATACAATTCAGGCTTTTGAAATGGTCCTCCCTTATCTGGATGAGGCATGTATATTATCCGATATTGCCTCTGTAAAAACCGGATTGAGAGAATTTTATCAGAAGACCGGACGGCCTTTTGCTTCTACACATCCGATGTTTGGCCCTACATTTGCTAACTTGACTGACTTAAGTACTCAGAGTGCGATTGTGATATCAGAGTCAAATCATTGGGGGAAGATATTCTTTAAAGATTTATACAGCAGTCTCAAATTGAATGTATTTGAATACACATTTGAGGAGCATGACGAAACCATTGCTTATTCACTGTCCATACCATTTGCATCTACGCTTGTCTTTGCTTCTGTAATGAAACACCAGGATGCGCCTGGTACAACATTTAAGCGTCATATGAATATTGCGAAAGGGCTTCTGTCTGAAGATGATTTTCTTTTGACTGAAATTCTTTTCAACCCATATACTCCGGCTCAGGTAGAAGGGATTCGTGCTGAGTTGAAACATCTTTTAGAGATCATTGAGAAAAAAGATAGTGCCGGGATGCTTAAATTTTTGACTAAAGTAAGAGGTAATATTGCTGAAAAAGGATAACCGATAAAGATTTAAATAAAGAGACCACACTCTGACATTGTCATTGTGCGGTCTTTTCTTTGAGCTAATTTAACCTTAATCTACCTATTAACTCTGATAACCAATCCAATCTCTATTTAGTATGTGTGAATAGCCACGTAGCTAAATCTTTTTCTTGAAATGCATTGTCCCAACTGTTGTGATTAACTCCTTCGTATTCTGTATATTCTGTATCACATCCCAATTCTTTCAGGTTTTTATATATGTCTCTCGAATTTTGTGCAGGAACAACAGAATCATCACTACCATGGAAAATCCATACAGCAGTATTCTTTGCATATAATGAAAGCTTGCTTAAGTCAGCTCCTCCACATATCGGAAAAGCTGCTGTAAATGTCCGGGGCATTCGCCACAGTAGTTCTAAAGTGCCCATACCTCCCATTGATAGTCCTCCTACATATACTTTTCCTGTATCTATCTTTTCTGAAGAAAGCCAATATTGAATGAGTGCCATGAGGGTATTCATCGGTTGAGTGGGGCTATCTGAAACACCAAAAGTTAAAGTCATTTTATTATCTATCTGATGACGCATTACGTTTGCCCAATAGCTATCAGTAGGGCATTGTGGTGCTATTACTATAGATGGATGTGCAAGGTGGAAATTATCAATAAGGAATTGCTTTCCATGTGTTAGCTGTTTTTGATTGTCATTGCCCCGTTCTCCTGCCCCGTGAAGGAATACAACTAAAGGATATGCTTTTGTTTCATCATAGTTCTCCGGATACATGATTTGATATGGTAAAGTATACCCATTTATCATAAATGACGCATTCTTGAACTGAGCATAGCTAAATAAGGAGAAGATGAGGAAGATAAGTGTAAAAATACTTTTTTTCATAATTATTACTTTTGAGATTGCAGTTCTAAAGATAATTATAATACTCCGGTTTATGATGATTCGATGCTTTATATATGTGGTAGAATGATGAGGTGTCTTGCTTGGGGTATATGGTATCATTCATGGCATAATTGAAAAATGAGGGTGTGTCAAAAGTCATTTTCACTTTCTTTTTGTCATGTTGAACGGAGTGAAACATCTCGTGTCTGGAGAGTCGAGATCCTTCGTTACACTCAGGATGACAAAGAGGCTAACACTTTGATAGCGCTGTTTTACTTTTGACACACCCTCACGAAAGTATTTAATTTAATGAGGGAGATGTAAAACCGAGTTTTTTCAATCCCTTCTGAACATCTGGATGGCTCATGAAGAGTTTCCAAAGTAATTGAGAACGGTAATTCTCTATCATGACAGCTATTGGTCCTTGATCAATGGCTAGGTAACGTTGTGGGTACCAATTGTCCGTTTCACTAAATGCATCGTAGAAACCATATTGCCCCCATACTTTATCTCCCATACGATATAAGTTCCGCATTACTTTGATTGATTCTTCAGGTGTATATACAATAGATGACAGTGCGGCTGTAGGTGAAATTACTCCCATGTCACCATGTTCAGATGGTTCGTGAGCTGCATATCCATTGACTGAATAGCTTGCTGTCAGTCCCCAGCAATTTTCACCGTATCCTTTAAATCCTTTTGGATTGCGTATGCAATAGTCTCTATTTATCAGGGTATAGTTTTTCATTTCCTGATAATAATTGGCATATTTATCTTTCAATCCGGTTGGATTTAGCCCCAGAAATGAATAATGCGCCCAGAATAGGGGACCGATACCAGTGTTGCTTTGATAACGCATATTTAAGTTATAGCCTTCTAACTCATGTGGTGCGATGATTTTTCCATTTTCGCCCCAACCTTCGTGATAGACCTCTGCCGGAACCCCATGTGTTGGGGAACATGCAGCCAGAATATATGTGATAAGACACTCATTGTATCCGCGAATAGGGAAATTCATTTCCCATGAGTGATTCGGGCTCCAGTGCCAGTATAGAACGTTTTGTCCGTTACGGTGCCAGTTCCAGTCTACATTACGCCATATTTTATCTATACGGGATGCAAGTGCTTTTTCTGCAGCTGAGCCACTTATGTAGTATTGATGCACTGCTAGTAATCCTTGCAATAGGAATGAAGTTTCCACAAGGTCACCTCCGTTGTCTCTATCACTAAAGCCTACTACTCTTCCGGTTTCTCCATTCCACCAGTGCGGGAAAACGCCGTGAAAAGAATCTGCTTTTTCGAGGAAACTAACTATTTTAGTCAGTCTCTCCAGACCTTGTTCACGCGTCACATAGCCCCTGTCTATTCCGGCAATAATAGCCATAATGCCAAATCCGCTTCCTCCGGATGTAACTGTGTTCTTATCATGTTGTCCATAGTCTCCATCTACATGATACCGTTCACGTGCCATTCCGCTCACAGGTTCAGCACCTTCCCAAAAATAGTTGAATGTCCTGCGTTGTACACTATCAAGTAGGGCTTCATCTGTAATAACCAACTCTTCATTAGCTGGTTCTTTAGTAGAATTGCTGACTTTATTGTTACAGCTAATTGTGCAAAATAACAATATTATAAAAATAAGAGAGACCTGTATTTTTCCCATATCCTTTCTTTTTAGTAAAAAGAGACTATGACTATCGATAGTCTCTTTTCCAGTTTTTTAAAGCATTTAGTTTAATGTGAATCGAGCTGATTTAACATCATGACTATTCCCTCCAATCATTACATCAAAATCACCTTTCTCATAAACATAATCAAGGTCGTAATTGTAGAATCTCAACAATTCCGGTGTAATCTTAAAACTAATATTCTTTGATTCACCTGCTTTAATAAATATTTTTTCAAAACCTTTTAGCTCTTTTACAGGGCGCGTTACACTACCTACAAGATCGCGTATATAGAGCTGAACAACTTCATATCCATCGTATTTGCCAGTATTGGTTACGGTTACTGTAGCAGTTAATTCTCCTGTACTGTTTATTGTAGTTGAACTTAATTTTACATCACTATAATTGAATGTAGTATAACTTAGCCCATATCCAAAAGGATAGAGAGGATCATTACTTACATCCAGATAGTTACTGCGAAATTTCTCAAACCACTTACCTTCTCCTAATGGACGACCTGTATTTTTATGGTTATAGAATAAAGGAATTTGTCCGACATTCTGCGGAAATGTAGCAACTAGTTTTCCACTAGGATTCACATCTCCAAATAATACATCTCCTATAGCATGAGCGGCTTCTGTACCTCCAAACCAAACATTCAATATAGCAGGAACATTCTGATTTTCCCATGTTAAGGTTAATGGACGACCAGTGAATAATACTAACACAACAGGCTTTCCTGTTTTTAGGAGTTCTCTTAGTAATTCTTGTTGTACATCAGGTATACCGATTTCTGTACGGCTACTGGCTTCACCGCTCATCTCTGATGATTCGCCAAGTGCAGCAACTATTACATCTGCATTTTTAGAAACTTCTAATGCTTCTCTCAGCATTTCTTCATCGCTACGTTTTTCCTGATCTCTATGTAAAGTGCGTCCAAACATGGTTGCATTTTCTTCATATTTGGCATTGCTTATCAGGTGACTACCTTTTGCGTATACAATCTTTGCATTATTTCCTGCTACAGCCTGGATTCCTTCCACTACAGTTGCAGGTTTTGTTAGATCTACAGCAACACTCCATGTACCCGGCATATTGGAACGCGTATTAGCCAACGGGCCAACTACAGCAATAGTTCCTCCTTTTTTAAGAGGCAGGGTATTATTGGCATTTTTTAATAATACAAAACTTTCAGAAGCTATCTTACGAGCTACATCGCGATGCTCTTTTGTAAAGATTTCTGTTTTTGCACGATTGATATCGCAATATTTATATGGATCGGTAAATAATCCCAGTTTATATTTTGCTTCCAGAATACGGCGACATGCCTGATCTATTTCAGCCTGTGTTACTTTTCCTTCTTGTAAAGATTTTCCGACTGTTGAAAGACCTTCACTTACCATATCCATATCTATTCCTGCTTTTAAAGCACGGGCAGATACTGTTTGTAGATCACCTATACCATGATCAATCATTTCGCTGATACCAGTGTAATCGGTAACAACAAATCCATTGAAGCCCCATTGTTTACGTAGAACATCAGTCATCAGCCATTTGTTAGCAGTTGCAGGTACTCCGTCTACTTCATTAAAAGAAGCCATTACGCTACCAATTCCTGCTTCCACTGCAGCCTGATATGGATACATATATTCGTTAAACATACGGATGCGGCTCATATCCACAGTATTATAGTCGCGTCCGGCTTCTCCTGCTCCATATAGGGCATAATGTTTTACACAAGCCATAATGTTAGAGTTTGAAGCATACATTTTATCACCTACACCCTGATATCCACGAACCATTGCCTTAGCTATCTGTCCTCCAAGAAAAGGGTCTTCTCCGTTCCCTTCAGAGAAACGTCCCCAGCGAGGATCTCTGGAGATATCTACCATCGGACTAAATGTCCAGCAGATACCATCAGCACTGGCTTCTACTGCTGCAATACGTGCAGATTGCTCAACTGCAGCCATATCCCATGTTGCAGCCAATCCTAATGGAATAGGAAATACTGTTTCATATCCATGGATAACATCCATACCGAAGATCAATGGAATCTTTAGACGACTTTCTTCTACAGCAACACGTTGAACTTCTTTAATCTTTTCTACTCCTTTTATATTGAATAGTCCTCCGACTTGTCCTTTCTTTATTTTCTCAGCAATATTGCTGCTTTTAGCCTGTCCTGTTGTTATGTCTCCTGAACTAGGCAGATTAAGCTGTCCGATTTTCTCTTCCAGTGTCATCTTATTCATCAAATCATTGATGAATTTGTCCATTTTCGGGTCTTTACTCTGACCATATACATTGCCAATAATCGCAAAAGAAGCCAGAAAGACCATTAATAATTGCCTTACTTTCATTTTTACCTTTTATTTCTGTGATACCTAAACTAATCTTTTACCTTAAATTAGTAAGGGCTATACAACTAGCCCTTACTACTAATAATGTGATAACAAAAAACAATCTTATTGATAATTCGGGTTTTGTTTCAAAACACCGTTTGATTTATCTATTTCAGACTGAGGAACCGGTAGAAGAGCATGTTTATCCTGGTAATTCGTTTTACCGGCAGCATGTAATACTTCTTTAGCTGTACCCCAACGTACAAGATCATAGAAACGATCCGGTTCAAGAGCTAATTCCGCTCTTCTTTCACGTTGAATTGCTTTTCTCAATTCTACTTGGTCTGTTGTAGTTACTTCCGGTAATATGCTGGTGCTTGCTCCTCTTGCATGAGCTCTTACCATTTCCAGATATTTTAATGCATCTGTAGTATTTCCCAATTCGTTAGCTGCTTCAGCACCCATCAGAATAACATCCGGATAGCGGATAATACGAATATTTACCCAGAAACCTTCTCTTGAATATTTTGCTCTCATAGCGGGGTTAGTATATGCTTTCTTATTAAAGTATGCACCCATTGCTTCAGATACAGGAGATTCTCCGTAAGGTTTATTTGTGTTTTCAGGTGTAATTTCTTCTCCCGGTTTTCTAAAATAAAGCANTTTTCGAGGGTCACCATCTTCAAAAGCTTTAGCTACTTCTTTTGTAGCCATGTGCCATCCCCAGCCGAGGTTCCATTGACCTGCACCTCTGACGCCTTGTACCTGACAGAATTGACTACCGATATCTGTGCTTCCCGGTTTAGCTGCAGTAGATGTACATTGTAGCTCAAAGATTGATTCTCCACAGTTTTCTCCTGCATCTGTAAATACCTGATCTACTGCTGTATTCAGATTATATATGCCTGAATTGATAACTTCTTTAGAAGCAGCAAGCATATTCCCCCAGTCGTTACGCATCATATATGTTCTTGCATGTAAAGATTTGGCAGCACCCCAGGTTAAACGACCTACGTACTTTGTTTCCCAAGATTGAGGCAGATTAGCTTCTGCAAAAGTAAGGTCAGTATCAATCAGTGTATAGATCTCAGCAGCAGTATTCTTTGGTATATTTGCTTCAGAAGCATCTTTGATAGGGAAATCAATTTTAGGAACATCGCCCCATGCTCTTACTAAGTTAAAATAGCAATATGCTCTAAAGAATTTAGCTTCTGCTTCCAGGCTAGCAAAGTCTTTATTATTTATCTTTTGAAGTGTATCGATAACATTATTACAATCATGTATAATTGAATAATTGTGGTTCCAGTATGTGCCTAATATACCATTTGAAGGAGTATATTCGAAGTTGTCCCAGAAAGCAGCATTATCGGGTCCGTCATTTTCTGTACTTCCTTTCTCCGAGTCTTCGGAACGGAACATATGTACTGCAAAAGCAGGTATTCCGGCTGTTATGTTATAACTTCTCATCTTTGAATAGACACCAAATACTTTTGCTTCCAGACCTCCGCTGGTATCATCATCCTCAGTAAAACTTCCCTGAGGACTCTTGTCCAAGAAATCGCTACATCCGACAACTGATATTGCTAAAATAGCAATTATTGCAGCATATATATATTTATTAAAAATTCGTTTCATGATAATTTATTCTTTAAAATGTAAGATTTAAACCAAATGTATAAACTGCAGGCATAGGATATGGATTAGAATCGATGCCAAATGCTGTGGCAGATCCTCCAATTTCCGGTGTATAACCTGTATTGTTTTTCCATGTTTTAGGATTCTGAGCATTTACATATACTCTTAGGGATTTCATTCTTAGTTTTTTCAACATGTCTGCACCAAAAGTATGTCCTAATTGTATGTTTCTGATACGGAAGAAGCTACCATCTTCTACAAAATATTCTGATGGATAATCTTTTCCATTGATTGCTCTTTTTCTGTTTAATATCGGTTCGGTATTCGAAGTACCTTCACCATGCCATCTGTCCATTCTGCTTTCAAGATAGTTGAACTGAGACCATTCATAAATATTCCATGTACGATATATTTCGTTTCCTTGAACACCCATCATATCAACAGACAGATCGAAATTCTTGTATCCAACATTCACCGAAACTCCATATGTGAAATCCGGAGTCGGATTACCAATTTGTGTTCTATCTGCAGTTGTGATTTCTCCGTCACCATTTACATCTTTAAATTTAAGATCTCCAGGTTGTACTGTAGTTAGTTTGTTTACAGGAGAATTAGCAATATCGTTATCTGATTGGTAAATACCATCAACTTTGTATCCGTAGAAATATCCGATAGGGTAACCAGCCTGAGTATAAGACATCATTGGAAGACCGGATGTACCATCTGTAATTGTATATCCATCCTGAACCAGTGATATTACTTTATTTTTGATTGTAGTTAAGTTTGCACTTACTCCGTATCTCCAATCAGATCCGATTTTGTCATTCCATGATAAGGAAAGTTCAACTCCTTTGTTTTCTATTTCACCAAGATTACCCAATCCAGGAGTAGTTCCGGTTATACCTGGTACTTCTGCCAATAGGTCTTTCGTATTTTTCTTGTAATAAACTCCTTCAAAGTTTAATCTGTTTCTTAAGAAATAAGTTTCGAGACCGGCCTCCCATGCTTCTACTTTTTCCCATCTTAGGTTTGCATTAGGAAGATATTGTTTTGAATATCCCGGGATAATATTGTCTCCAAATACAGCAGAGGTTGTATTTGTAAGAATTGGTTCTGCAGGATATACTCTACTCATATTCTGATTACCTAAAGTTCCCCATGATCCTTTCAGTTTCAAATAATCAAGGAAAGTGACATTTTTCATGAAGTCTTCTTCTGTCATTACCCAACCTGCTCCAACAGAATAGAAATTTTGCCATTCATTTCCTGTATAGAAGAATGCTGATGATCCATCGCGACGGAATGAACCATTAAAAAGGTATTTGTTTTTATAGTTGTATAATGCTCTGAATAGGAATGATACTGTAGAACGTTCCCATTGAGTACTACCTGTTGTAGATGCATCCGGGTCTCCGATGCTCACAAACCATTTGTCCGGATCATTTGCTATAGGAAGACCATTTCCTTCGCCACGTTTTGCTGTAACGCTGGATAAGCTGTTGTAATATGTAGTAAAACCTGCAGTTGCTGTAATGTTGTGGTTGTTAAAGCTGTTTGTATAAGTCAATAAGTAGTCAGCCTGAACCTTCGTTTCATTTTGTTTTTGTTGTTCTACTGCTGTTTTACCATCTCCCATTACTACAGATTGTTGTGTGTCTACGTCATACAGAGTTCTTTTAGGAGTGTATAATCTGCTGTCATATGATCTGTAATCCAGTGAGTACATTACACGGAAGTTGAAATTCTTGAAGAAAGTTAAATCCCCATAGATATTACCAGAAGCTCTG
>QMCD01002388.1_pt1 | contig 10492 bp, 5 predicted proteins | sample 1821841 | NCBI WGS metagenome assembly QMCD01 (sample SAMN01991225, study PRJNA193472) | Termite gut metagenome, whole genome shotgun sequencing project. | isolation source: worker | host: Macrotermes natalensis
AAGCTTTTGATGCAATTTTCCCTGCCCGCCATAGTGGGCATGCTGGTCAACTCGATCTACAACGTTGTGGACCGCATATTCATCGGCAACAGCCCCGAAGCCGGGATGCTCGGCCTCGCGGGGCTGACGGCGGCGTTCCCGCTTATGATGATCGCGCTCGCGCTCGCGACGCTTTTCTCTGTCGGCGGGGCGACGCTCTTTGCGACGCGCCTAGGCGAAAAGCGCCCGGACGAAGCGGCCAGGGTGCTTGGCAACGTCGCGCTCATGCTAACTGCGAGTTTTACGCTGTTATCCATCATAGGGCTCGCGTTCCTCGACCCGCTGCTTAGGCTTTTTGGCGCAAGCGAAGAAATCTTGCCCTTTGCGCGCGATTATTTGCAAATTATTCTCATAGCGACGCCAATACAGGGCATCGCCTTTGGCGGCAACCATCTCGCGCGCGCGGACGGCAGCCCTATCGTTTCGATGATGAGCAGTGTTATCGGCTGCGCCTTCAATATTGTCTTCGACCCGATTCTGATTTACGGGTTCCACATGGGCGTAAAGGGCGCGGCTTTAGCGACGATAGGCGGTATGCTCGTTAGCACTGTTTGGATGTGCGCCTACTTTACCGGCAAACGCTGTACGATTCGCTTCCGTTTTAAATACATGACGCCCCATTGGCCGACCATAAAGCGCGTCTGCCAAATCGGGATGCCGAATTTCTGTATGCAGTTTGCCGGCAGTATTCTTACAGGTACGTTCAATAATACAATAATGTACTACGGCAATCTTGCGCCCGTAACGGGCAATACGGCGCTTTCCGTCTTCGGCGCGTTAAATTCGATCCAGACGCTTATCGTCATGCCAACCGTCGGCATCGTACAGGGCCAAACGCCGATTATCGGCTACAATACCGGCGCGAAAAGGCCCGAGCGGGCGTTGGAGACGTGGAAATGGGCCTGTATCGCCGCGACGGCCTGGGGTATTTTGGGCTTCGCGCTTACGCATCTATTTCCGGAAGCGCTTATGCGCATGTTCGGCTCCGAGCCGACGTTTTTGGAATTCGGCGTCGTAGCTATAAAAATCTGGTTCCTCTCGCTGCCGCTTATCGGCTTCCAAATGGTTACCGCAAGCTACTTCCAGGGCATAGGGCAGTCCCTGAAGTCCACGCTCCTAACTCTTTCGCGCCAGGTACTGTTCGTTTTGCCTATGATCTTTATCCTGCCGACGCTATTCGGCTTGAACGGCGTATTGTACGTTCCGCCTTGCAGCGACGTATTCGCAGTAGCCGTTACCGCTTTTTTTATGTGGCGCGAGCACGCCCGGCATAAGAATGAGCATATTCCGGCGATCGAGAAGGTTTGAAGAATGTATTCTTAGGACTCTGAAGACTTTGAAGAAGAAGGAAAGCAGAAATGCTTTTTTTCTTTATTGCGAAGTATGCGCAAACTCCCAGGCGGCTTGCGCAAGGTCAATAGCATCATTCCCCTTGTAGAGGCTGTCCGCGGGAATCTCTTCAATACGCAAATCGAATAATGTTGCCGCAAACACGCATGCCGTCAGAAATCCTCCCGCTTTATTCGGATGAGGCCCGCGGGGATCAAATCCGGTGATTAGCGATACTCCCGGTATTTTTTGATACGCGTATTCCCATGCGTCGGCTGCGTTTACTAAAACGGCATCGGTTTCATCGGCTGCCTGCTTGTACGATTCGGTATTCAAGTTTAAACGCTCTTTATCGTATGCCAAAGCTGAATTGAATAACACGGGGATAACTCCGTTTTCCCTTGCTTCGTCGCTCAGCAGCCGAACGTCGCCGATGAATCCCTCTAAATCATTCCTGATTTGGTCGTCTTGAAAAACGACATAATCGAATCTTCCGCTCCGCATCTCGCTGATCGCGTTTTTCCTATGCTCTTTTAGCGTCCCGCCGCGATTTGAGTGTCTGGAAATATCCTTGTATGTAATATTGACGCCGCGCTCTCTCGCAATTGTTTGTAACTGTTGCGGAAGATTGCCGACAAACACATCGCTGGTGCCTACAAATAAAATGGATATAGAGTTCTCTGAACTTGCCATATCTTCGGTTTTACGCAATATAATGATATCCGACAAAGCAGCCCAAGTAAACGCTAACGCTAAGACCACCATTGAAACGGCAACAAAGACTATCCGCCGTTTTAAACGTTTTTTCTCCACTTACTCCACTATTCCTTTCATGGCTTTTGTTTATACCATCTTAGCATAAATAGATTTATGCTGCCATGAAATCTATAATATTAGTCGGCAATCTCCCGCCCGGCTGCGCCGGGCGGGAGATTGCCGAATCTGGTATACGATGATCAGCGCACAAACATTGTAGGGGCAAACCTTGTGTTTGCCCGGTTTCAGGGCAGAGACAAGCTCTGCCCCTACAGAAATACGAATTAATCATCATATGCTTAACACAGCTTGCGCATATCCTTACGCTTTACTGGAAATACTTAGCCTATGGCTGCGCCTGAATTTTCCAATAGGCGCAATCGACGCCTAGGTTCGGGGGCGGATTCGCATCACGCCCCTGACCCAGAGGGAGACAGCGGCATGGGAGCTTTTTTTACACGCGATTTAGGCATAGACCTTGGAACCGCCAATACGCTTGTATTCGTGCGCGGCAAGGGTATCGTTTTGCGCGAGCCTTCGGTCGTAGCCGTGCGCAACGGCAACCGCCGCGAGGTACTCGCCGTCGGCGAAGACGCCAGGAGCATGATAGGCAGGACGCCCGGAAATATTGTCGCTATACGCCCGCTAAAGGACGGCGTTATCGCCGATTTTGACATCACGGAAGTTATGCTGAAATATTTTCTTAGAAAAGCGCTTTCACGCTCCGTGATGTTCGGATTTCATCCGAGGGTAATTATATGCGTGCCGGGCGGAGTGACGGAGGTCGAAAAACGCGCCGTCGAAGAGGCCGCGAGGAGCGCGGGCGCGCGCGAGGCGCATCTTTTGGAGGAACCTATGGCGGCCGCTATAGGCGCGGGGCTGCCCGTCGAAGACCCGATGGGCAATATGATCGTCGATATCGGCGGCGGTACGACGGAGGTCGCCGTGCTTTCGCTCGGCGGGCTCGTAACATGCAGGTCGCTGCGCGTGGGCGGAAACCATTTCGACGAAGCGATTATCGCGTATATCCGCAAGGAATTCAATCTAATGATCGGCGAACGCATGGCCGAAGAGACGAAAATCGCCATAGGCTCGGCATACGCAGGGGATTGCGATGGCGAAATGGACGTGCGCGGGCGCGACGTGCTTCTGGGGCTGCCTCAATCGCTGCGCATTACGGGCGCGGAAATCTATGAAGCGCTGAAAGAGCCTGTAATGGCCGTGGTCGACGCTATCCGCAAGACGTTGGAGCGGACGCCGCCGGAGCTTTCGGGCGATATCATGAAGAACGGCATCACTTTAACCGGGGGCAGCGCGCTTTTGCGCGGGCTGCCGCGGCTGATAGCCCAAGAAACGGGCATGCCCGTAACGCTCGCGGCCGATCCTCTCGACTGCGTCGTCATGGGCGCTGGCGAGGCGCTAGAGGAGATACGCATGCTGCGCAATAACCAGATGACTCTGATTCCGACGCAGGAGAGCGTGTAGGGACGCCATATATGGCGTCCATGATTATAAAACCGACGTTTCGATTGTTCACGGACGCGATATATCGCGTTCCTACATGCGTCGATAAATATGAAGCAATGCGTTTTCATAGAATCGTCATATTTTTGTAGTATATTTATGCTATAATAAGGTCTATTAGTATGGGTTATCCCAACGCGGGAGGCAAAGAAAGCTGCAACCGTTATTCAAAAACCGGCCGGTGCTCATCACGGTTATCGCGGTAATCGTCCTAATCGCGCTGATCATCGCGACTTCCGGCGACAATAGCTTGAGCATGCCGGAATCGATCGTCGGGAGCGCGGTTACGCCCGTTGCGGACGCTGCCGCCGGGGCAACGAACAGCGTCGCCGGTTTTTTCGCGCGCGTCTTCCGAACGACCGATACCGACAGGGAGCTTTCTTCGGCGTTAGAGCGTATCGCGGAGCTCGAAGGAAGCGTGTCCACGATGAACGAGCTGCAAAAAGAGAACGCGCGCTACAAAGAATTACTCAACTTTAAAGACTCCATGCCGGAGCTCGAGATGGCGGCGGCGCGCGTAACGGGCAAAAACCCCGGCGTTTGGTTCGATATGTTTACGATAAACGCCGGCCGCGCGCAAAATATCGAGGCGGGCATGCCCGTCGTAACTTCGGCGGGGCTGGTGGGCTACGTCCTGGAGGTCGGCGCGCTGTGGTCCAAGGTTATCGCCGTGGTCGACAGCGAATGCTCCGTTCCGGCCATAGTCGAGCGCACGCGCGACGACGTTATGATACGCGGTATGCTCTCTACCGGCGAAGAATCGGCGCTTTGCCAAATGTACAACCTGCGCTTCGAAAACGACCTCGTCCCGGGCGACCGCGTTTTGACGAGCGGGCTTGGAGGCGGCTTTCCAAAAGGGGTGCTGATCGGCGAAATAATCGAAGTAAACCGCGTAAAGGATGAATCGGGCGCGAACGCGACCATACGGCCGGCCGTGGACTTCGCGCAGATCGAAGAGGTGCTGATAATCACGTCCGAAATCAGCGGCTCGGGGGAATGAAGCTCGTGGGAAGAGGAGCATAGGCGATGAGAGCGTTCGTAATGTGCCTCGCCGTAGCGCTGAGTTTTCTTATCGATACAATCATCTTCACACGGCTGAACTTTTTTGGCATACGCCCGGACACGCTCCTGATTTTGGTCGTTATTTTTTCGATACTCGGCGGAGCGTCGCGCGGAGTAATCGCGGGCGTCGCGGGCGGTCTTGCCGTCGATATCCTCTTCGGAGTATATATCGGGCTGACGTCGCTTATGTACCTTATCGTCGGCGTACTCGCCGGGATTTTCTATAAACGGTACTATGCGAACAATATCCTTTTACCCGCTTTCGTCGTGGGTGCGGGGGTTATTATAAAAGAGTCGCTTACGGGGCTTTTCCTCATGCTTTTGGGCTCCGAATTCAATTTCGCGCTGATGCTGGTGCGCTATGTCGCGCCGACGGCGCTTATGACGGCGGGTATTTCGATCCCCTTGTTCCTACTATTCCGGTATTTATTTGCCCGGCAGACCAAACGCAGGGCGCGGTACGAATGATATGTTTGAAAAAATAAAAAGTCGCTACGTAATCTATGGGGTTCTACTGCTCGCGATGTTCGTATTCATGGGCGCGGGGCTGTACGACCTTACTATCGTCCACGGCGAAGAAAGCTTAGAGGAAGCCAATAAGCGGCGGCTGAGCGAAATCGCGCTGCAAGGCCAGCGCGGGCGCATTCTCGACCGCAACGGGCTGCCTCTGGCATACAACCAAAAATCCTACGATATCGAATTCTACAGGGATCCGTCTCTAAGCCAGCCTTACGATTACGCGCGCTATACGCGGATACTCATGGAGACAATACGCATAATCGAATCGGGCGGCGGCGAGACGATATCCACATTCCCGATCGTTCGCGATGAAAACATGAATTTCGTTTTCTATTGGGGCGATATCTCCGCCGAGGCGTCGGCGACGCGCGAGAAAAACTGGCGGGCGAACATGTTTGTGGACACGGCGAATTTCAAACGCACTCCGGAGCAAATCTATAGATATCTGCGCAGAAAATACCAGATTCCGGATGAGCTCGGCTACGACGAAACCCATAAGCTGCTCTCTATTTGGCAGGAGGTTTCGCTAAATACGTGGGTTGCGTATAGGCCGGTACCGGTCGCTTACAACGTGCCGATCGAAACCGTCGCGCAGCTTGAACTAAAGTCTATAGAGCTCGAGGGCATTCGTGTATCGGAGGGCAACGTACGCATCTACCCCCAAGGCCAGTTGGCGGCGCATTCTATCGGCTACCTCGGGCGCATAAACGAAAGAGAAAGCATAGGGGCGTTTATAACCCAAGGCTTCGTAACGGAAGAACAGTTCGCCATGCTTGAAGATGATGAGAAACAAGGCCTCGCCGCCTATGAATCCCTCGGCTACAATCGCGAGAATCTGATCGGCAAGACGGGCATCGAGCTGACGATGGAGCCGTATCTGACGGGCAATACGACGGCGCAAGCCGGCTGGGAGCTTGTCGAAATCAACAACCAGGCCAATATCGTCCGCTCGATCGATCAAAAAGCGCCGGTGGACGGCCACGACGTCATGCTTACGCTGGATCTGGATCTCCAAAAGGTCGCCGAGGCGGCGCTCGAGAATAACATCCTCGAAACCCGCGCCCGCCAGGAACAGCAGCTGCTCGACGACCCTGGCGCCTACGATAACGCTTTGACCATTACGAACAGGAAGCTGTCCGATATCAGGCTTGCCGAATATGGCGCGGTCGTCGTAATGGACGTGAATACCGGCGAAGTGCTCGCCCTCGCGAGCTATCCTTCATTCGACTTAAATCTTTTCACGGGAGGCATATCTCAGGAGGATCTCGACGCGCTGACGAAGGGCGACGCCGAGCGCACAACGCCCCTATATAATAAAGCCATTCGCACCAAAACGGCCCCCGGCTCGACGTTTAAAATGGCCACCGCGATCGCGGGGCTGGAGGAGGGCGTAATCACGCCGACGGAGACGATAAGCGACGAATCGCCCTTCTGGAAGTACGACTCCCGCTACGCAAACCGGTTCATAACAGGAGCGAGGCCGCCGTCCGACGCGCCGAATTGCTGGGTTCGCCATCCGTCGGATCACGCGAACCTCACGGTCGAGTACGCGCTGCGCGATTCGTGCAACTATTTCTTTTGCGAGGTTGCGTACAGGCTCGGTATCGACAAGCTGAATATGTGGGCCAGCAAGCTTGGCCTGGACAGCCTGACAGGCATAGAGCTCGACGGCGAAACGCGCGGGCAGATCGGCGGCCAGCCCGTTTTATACGACAAAACCGTCGAGCTTTCGGCGCAGAGGATTTCCCGCCCGATACTCGTCGCAAACAATATCCGCGACGAGCTGAAGCAATTCTGCAACGAGCTGAATCTCGACGCGGCGACGGAAGAAATAGAGGAATGTACGCTGGCGCTTTTGCAGCTCGTCGATCCTAACGAGCTGGAAATCGGCCCAAAGGTACGCCAAGTCATGAGTGAAAAGCTCGGCATCCCCGTGGCCGTTTCGGAGCAGCAAGGCTGGCACCTGCGCATCACGAGCCAGCTAGGCCAAATCCGCTGGACGGCGGCCGAGACTGTACGTACGGGCTTCGGCCAGTCCATCACGCTCGTTACGCCCATCGCGGCGGCGCGCTATATCTCCGCGCTCGTCAACGGCGGAACGGTGTATAACGCCAGTATCGTGCGCCGCATAGTCGATACCGAGGGCAAGACGGTTAAAAACTTCGAACCGACGGTATTTCAGGAATTAAACGCCGATCCGGTTAATATGGAGCAGATCATGCTCGGCATGCGCGACGCCGTTTCGCCGGAGGATTCCGTTACGCCGGGCGGCTCCGCCGGCGCGGAGTTCGCGGACTTCGTCTACAGTACCGAAATTGGCGGCAAGACGGGCACTGCCCAGATGGGCGGCTCGAGGGCGGCAAATATCGACCTCGAAAACACGTCCTGGTTTGCGGCGTACTGCCCGCGCCAGGAGCCGGAAATCGCGATCATCGTCTACATTCCGAACGGTTGGAAGGGCGCAATGTCCTCGACGGCAATTAGGGATATCGTGCAGTTCTATATGGATAGAAAAACGAAACAAGCGCCGGATAATATTCCGGGCTCCAATACGCTCGTAACGGGGTGATTAACGCTTCCTAATGTATCGATAGTAAATCCAGATTTTACAGGATTTATTCAATAAAGTCAATGCGCCGTTTGCCTCTTGAACATCCAATCTTACGTATTAAACCCGCTCGATAGCGCGTAGAGCACCTTACCGCCCGCGCCGGCGATTATCAGCCATTTACCGCAAATACCGATAACGCTCACGCGCGCGCCTGTATCAAGCGTGGTGTAGCGGCTCGACGAGCTTTCGCTCATCTCCGTATAGACGGGAATACGCGCGTTCGTCGAAGCGATAAACGGCTTGTTAAACGCGGTTTTAACGTCGTCTATCGGGATATAGCCCGTCTGGCCGTCGAATCTTACCCTAGCGAAGTTGCCCGAATAGCCGAGCACCATAACGCCCTTGCCCTTACTAAGCGTGCCTAGCTTTTTCCCGCTCGTAGAAGCCGAGTCGTAGATCGTTACGCTCCTTTGGGTTACGCCAACGCCGGCGAGCGGATCGGCTGAAGAAGAAGACGTTCCGCCTGTGATGGACGTGCCGGCTGAAGTTGTGCCCGGGTAGTACGTGCTTGGATAGGTCGTACCCGCATAGGAGCTGGTCGAAGGATACGTTACTCCCGGATAAGCGGACGGAACGTTGTAGGTCGTCATGCCCGATGCGGAGGGGTAGTTCGTACCGCTATAGCCGGTATTCGAATTGAATCCGGACTGTATGGCGTATAAGCCTAATGGCGTTAGCGTCCAGGAGCCGCTGACGCCGCCGTAAGTACCGTAGCTATAGGAGCCGCTGCCGCCGGAGGAGCCGACGGAAGTAAAATACGGGGTTACATAGACGTCGCCGTACGGCATTTTGAACGTGACGGTTGATTGTCTCGTATTAACGCCCCGCACGCCGTTAAGCTCCCAGTGGTTGAACGTGTAGCCCGAATAGGGCACGGCGGTAAGCGTAACATCGTCGCCGGGAAGCGCGAGGCGTTGGTTGGCGTAAGCCTGGCCGCCGGATCGGTTCTCAATATATACGGTATAGCGGGTGGGAGCGGCCTCCGCAAAATGGAAATATACGCTTATCACAGAGGGAGAGTCGTTTCCACGATACGCCGAAATTGTGATATATTTGGCTGAGTCCGCGGCCGCGGTCGGCGTTCCGGATATAATGCCCGTTATATCGTCGAAGACGATTCCGGGCGGCAGATTTCCCGAACCCGTCAGAACAAACCGTTCCGGTTTTTGATTGCCCCTATTATAATCGTTTACATCGTAGTTCTTTATGGGCTGGCCGACCGTTCCCGTAACGATAAACGCCGAATCGAACGCCATGAAGTTTACATTTAGCACACCATAATTATCGGCGCTAGTGATTGCCGTTTGCTCGTTCGGAATTTCTATTGTACAGCGGAATTGGTATGCGTTCATTGCGGTGGTAACGCTGGGAAGCGTAAGCGTCGTCGTCTGGTTTGAGCCGATAGCAACGCTGTAGCCGCTCGGCACCGCCGCCCATACCGTTCCGTTATAGTATTCCCATGTGATATCTGCTAAGCTTACTATTGGCACGTCTTCGGAGTCGAGATATTCGTAGCTCGCTGTGAATCTTACGTTGCTTGCGCCGATTTCGACGGTTTGTACAACCGGATCGATAATTGTGACGGCGAGCTTCGGGGCGACGCCGAGCGTGATTGCGTTGGATTCTTTGAGGATATTGTTCTCGCCGTCGTATAAAACGTATTTATACCTATCCCCGGCCACCGGGTTTGTAATGGGATATCTTAAGCCCGAAGCGGCTGGAGATATATTGTTGAAACCAGTTTCGCCGGATGGGCTTATCTGCCATCGATACCCGGCTTCGCCAGGCATGCCGCCCGTAATGCTGGCTTCGAGCGCCGTGTTTTGCGTTTCGCCGTCTACCCAAGGGAAATCAGGGCTGGGCGATATTGTAATCGTAGGCAGCGCATAGACGTTCAGCGTTATCACATAGGTTTGAACCCTGAATATACTGGCGTACGTTTCTTCGACGATATAACACTGGTATTCCATATCGTCGCCGTCCAAACCGGCGGTTACGTCGAGGGTACAAGAAGTCATATCATCGCTCGGATCGGCTCCGCTTATTGGGCTGCTCCATCCGGTTTCGCCTTGTTTCCGGGAGCGCCATTCGAATGTTTTCGCTTCCGCGTTTGCAGAAAGGGCTACTGTTAACGTTATGGGATCGCCTTCATAAGCGTCTATTGTCGTGCTCGAATTGCTTTCGTCGACTAAGTTCGTCGCTTCGGCGTTTACTTCGAATTGATCGCCTCTGGAATCGTCCGGCCCTATTGTATCGGCCACGGCGTCGCCGTCTTTTTGCTTTACGATGCACCCGAACATCATGCCGTTTAGCACCAAATCGGAGCCGGAAAGTATATCTAAAACACTAGCCGTTTCGTTATCGATATTGACCCATGAGGAAGGGTCGCCGCCATTTTCGTTTGATTGCCATTGGAACTCAAATTCCCCTTCTACATAGGGGATATCGCCGCTCGCGTCAAAAGGCACGGCGGTTAGCTTCAGCGCCCCGCGCTCGACTTGATCGCCGCCCCACACTTCATCGATCCGAACACCTTCCATGGGAATAGCTATCGCCAACGCATTGACCGGCTCATTCGGCTCCTCCGCGGGCGCTTGCTCCGCAGGCGGCGCTTCAACAGGCGCGGCCGGGATTGGCTCCGCAGACGGAACA
>QMCD01006308.1_pt1 | contig 10492 bp, 12 predicted proteins | sample 1821841 | NCBI WGS metagenome assembly QMCD01 (sample SAMN01991225, study PRJNA193472) | Termite gut metagenome, whole genome shotgun sequencing project. | isolation source: worker | host: Macrotermes natalensis
TCATCCTGTGTCTCCTGTGTTTTATATGCGTTAATCCCTGCCTCGCAGGTAAACCCGCGGTTTTATAATATCACAGGAGACACTTCATATTGTCTAAGGAAAAAGCGGCTCTATGTTCTTTTTTTTCAAAAACTTCTGTCAAAAGCAAAGCAATAAAAGTTTCAGTGCCTTACATAGTGTGTTGTGTATCAATGTTGTGATGGAGGAAATGTATTATTTCCTGTTAAAAAGCAGTATAATATGAATCGAAGGAGCGGAATCATGGAAACATCTCAACCGAATAATCTCTCAGCTTATAGTTTTGAAACAGTCTGGGCAGCTTTGCAGGAAACCGACCGCATAATGAAGGATAATGCCAAGCGGCAGGAAGAGAGCTGGAAACAGCAGGAAGAAAGTTGGAAACACCAGGAAGAAAGTTGGAAACAGCAGGAAGAAAGCTGGAAACAGCAGGAAGAAAGCAGAAAACTGCAGGAAGAAAGCAGAAAAAAACAAGAAGAAGAAAACGCGAAGTTTTATAAGCAGCTCGGTTCATTAACTAATCTTTTTGGCGAATTCACCGAATACATGGTTGCTCCCGCTTTACGTGATAAATTTGCTGATTTCGGCTTTGATTTTCAAAAATCAAACCGGAATGTAAGCATCAAAGACAAAGTAAATCAAATCTTTATGGAAGTTGACATTATTCTGGAAAACGGCGATAAAGCCATGCTTATCGAAATAAAAACCAAACTTACCATAGATAAAATACATTATCACTTAGAACGCCTGGAAAAAATGCGCTCTTACGCGGATTTACACGGAGACAAACGCAGATTTTTGGGAGGCATTGCGGGCGTTGTTGTACCGGATGAAGAAAGAAGTTATGCGTTAAATCAGGGCTTGTATTTAATTGAACCTGCAGGAAACACGTTTAATATCACCTCTCCAAAGGGCAATCCTAAAGAATGGTAATGAGGCTATTATTTTTCTCGTTTTTCTTTTAAAACAGGCGCGAAATCGCATGAGCTTGTGCAAAACTAACCGAGTTTTGCAACAAGCTCGTTTGGTATAAGATATTCCCGCCTGATATTCGACATCGATGCAAATAGCAGCCGCTTTGCGTCTTCTTTTCCATTCGTTAAATCATCCAGTTTTTTTTGATAAAGTTTCCGCTCTCCGTCCGCGCCGTAAGAACAGGAACACGTTCCGGCTTTCCATCCCATTGATTTTACAAAGTCCCTTATCGATTGTTCCAGAACCAAAGCCAAAGGCCGGATCACGGTGAGCGGATATTTTTCATATTGCAATTTCGGAATCATCGTCGCGATTTCACCTTTTTTTGTCATATTCATCAGTAAGGTGGTAAGAATATCGTCAAGATGATGTCCAAGGGCGATTTTGTTGAAATTATTTTTTATCGCGTAATCAATCAGTTCCGATCTTCTGATCGTGGAACACCAGTAGCAGTTCATGGAATGTCCTTGTTTCACGCTTCCCATAATCGAGACATGAACCGTATGTAAAGGGATGTTCCATTCATCAAACTGCGTTTTAAGAGCTTCCGCCCCGCCGGCATCCATTCCGCCGCCGGGCACATCACCCGCAATCCGCAGAGCTTCGAGTGTAAAGTTTGGATTTTTCCAAACTTTCCGCCGCGATAGAGCCCAGGCCAAAACCGTGGAATCCTTTCCTCCTGACGCTCCCAGAAGAATGCGGTCTCCTTCTTCGATAAGGTTGTAATCTTTTACCGCTTTCGCGATTAATTTTTCGATATTGGTAAGAGCCATTGTTTCAGTATCTTATGGGGAAATGAAAAAGATGACAAGACAGCGGCTGATGGGAGTCCCTTCCGGCTCGGAACATCGTGTTCCTCACCTCCAGGCCGTCTACGCTTGCTGACTGCGGCATCCTGCCGCCTTTTCCTCTCATTTTGATCGGCGCAAGCTCCGTTTCGACTCCCATCAGGAAGTTAAATAAAAAAGCTTCCCCAAAAAAGGAAGCCTGGAATTAAGCGGCTGATGGGAGTCGAACCCACGTCTCCAGCTTGGAAGGCTGGGGTAATAGCCGTTATACGACAGCCGCAAATATGTTCACATTTTACAGAAAATGCCGGGTGAATGTCAACTGATTTTTTGATAATCCTGGGAATGAAAATAAGAAATCCATTTGTGTAGAAAGATGCCAAACGGCGTTAACAGCGTGTATTATCCTTTTAAAAGATGTTAAAACATAGTATAATCTTGCCATGAAATTTCTCCGCTTGTGTTTATTAGCATTCGTTCTCATTATTCTTTTTGTGTCCTGCGCAACGGGGCCGAAGCGTACTGAAGTTGATGAGCTTTTCCGTGACAAAGCGCCGCCTCATGAATTCGCGGAACTTGCCGCGGGAGGAACGGCGTATTTTTCCGTCGATGTTTCTGAAATGCGGCCGGTTCTTGACAACATAAGCTTTGGAGACATGAACGGAAGCGATGCTGAAGATGTTCTTAACATGACGGAAACAGGTGTCATCGGAATTTACCCGGAAGAAAGCGGACGGAAATTTATGATTGCCGCGAACGGAAATTATCCTGTTTTTTGGAGCAGTATAGCCATGACTTTTAGTTCCGCGTGGAAAAAGATAAAATCCGATACCGGCGTAAAATATTGGCGCTCGGAAAGGCAGAATCTCTCCTTAGCGCTTTCTCCCCAAAAAGCGTTTGTTTCGGATGGCGAACCTTATGTGGAAATGTCTGTTTTGAGAACTGCTGTTGTTGAAGTTCCCGAAAACTATTTTGAAATCCGGCGAAGTTCTGTTATAGGAGACTTAATTTTTGAAGTTCCGCAGACTGCCGTCATGGCAGGCTGGATTGATAAAGCCGGAACGAAGATAAATCCCTTTCTCGCGAATATTGGAATCCCCATCCAGATTCCGGCGGACCGCCTGCTTTTTGCTTTTTATAAAGTAACAGAATCGCCGCCGGAAAATCCGCTGTACGATGGAATCATTTATCTTGAAGTTCCCACCGTAAGCCAGGCGAGGGCGGTCGTTACGATATTAGGTTTCGCGAGAAACTTTGCCGCCGCCATCGATGATTCACAGCCGATAGGAAAAATCCTCACATTACTGTTGTCGAATCAGCCCCGTTTTGAAGGAACTATCATCAAGTTACATGCCGGAACTATGAGCAGCGAAGAAATGATACTGCTTTTGAGTCTTTTTTTAAAGGAAAGATAATTTGAGGCAGTTGCAAAGCTCTGTTTTTGCGGCAAGTTCTTCATTGAATAAATCAGCGTTTTTTGATATATTGTAGATATATCCCAAAGGAAAAAATATGCCAACGTATGAGTATGAATGCAAAACCTGCGGACATCATTTTGATGTTTTTCAAAGTATGCAGGATGAACCCTTAAAAATATGTCCCGAATGCGGAAAGGAAATCCGCCGCCTCATTTTCGGCGGTTCAGGTGTAATCTTCAAAGGTTCCGGTTTTTATGTGAATGATAAAAGTAAAGGCTCCAGCAAGACTGGTTCCGCCAATGCTTCCCCAACGGATTCCGCGCCCGCTTGTAAAAGCTGTCCCAAAGCCGATTCAGGGTGCGGAAGTAATAAGGCCGCAGGATAAGTCCCGCGAATCGGTATGAAGAAGGGGAATCCGCGTTTTTTTTGCGAACACTGCGGCGCGGAAGTTCGCCGCGATGTTGAACGCTGTCCTTCCTGCGGAAGAAGTTTTACTTCTGTCCGCTGCCCAAAATGCTCATATACCGGCGATGAAAGTCTCTTTACGAACGGATGCCCTGAATGTGGTTATTCCGCTCATTTTGATGATTGGCCGGGTTTCTCTCCGCTTGAATCAAGGGAAGTGTCTCAAAAAAACGGTCCGCTGCCGCTCTGGGTTTATTTGCTGACTATTACCGCTTTCGTTACAACGGCGGGAATCTTTTTGTATCATCTTTTAAAATAATCTTTTCGGGAATTACAACGCAACCGGAACAGGACTGCCGCAATATCCGCAAAAGGTTTTTTTCTCGTTCTGGGTCAGCTTGCTTGTAAGTCCGCGGATTTTTGTTTCGTAATCTTTTCGTTCAATCAAAATTTTATTGCAGCAGGGGCATTCTGTGTCATTGTTGAATCCGGGAGTATTTCCCACATAGACATAGTTTAACGATTCCCGCGCCCGTTTTGCCGTTTTTATCAGGTCCGCTTCTTTGTAGGGCCTGTCCTTCCATTTGTAGCTGGGATGATAAGCCGAAATGTGCCAGGGAATATCCACGGATAAATCACCGATAAAATCGATCATATCCTGCGTTTCTTTTTTTGAATCGTTAAAATCCGCGATAATGAGCGAAGTTATTTCAAGATGTATCTTTTGATGGAAACTGTACTCGATAAAAGATTTTACCGTATCAAGGCTGCCGTGTAAAACCTTATGGTAGTTTTCTTTGGTGAATGCCTTTAAATCTACGTTTACCGCGTCGCAGAAAGGAAGCAGTTCATGCGCGGGTCTTTTGTTGATGTTTCCGTTTGTAATCAATATGTTTGCGATGTTCGCCTTTCTGGCTTCTTTCATAGCTGCCAAAAGATATTCAAAATGAACCAATGGTTCGGAGTAGGTGTACGCAATCTGCGCGTGTCCGCTTTCTCTGGCGGCCTTAATTAAATCTTCCGGCATCATCGTTTTTGTTATGGCTTCCACATTCCGTGATATATGCCAGTTTTGACAGAAAGGACAATCCATCGTACAGCCTAAAAATCCGGCTGACAGAATTGAGGAACCGGGCCGCCAATGGTAAAGCGGTTTCTTTTCGATGGGATCTACAGACAAAGCGCTGATCTGCCCGTAAAAGGGGAGCTGCGTCCTGCCGTTTTGATTGTATCTTACCTGACAGAATCCGCTGTTTCCTTCCGGAATATGACAGTTATGCGGACAGAGACTGCAAATGAGTTTTTTTCTGTCGCCGGATAATTCAATATACGCCGCATTGACTTCCATAACTTCCCATCCTTTTGTAAAAGATACAAGGATTACGCGATATGCAACAGGTCTAACTATTCTCCTTCATTTTTTTAAATTTTATTCTTCAAGATGACAGGTTCCCCAACTTCAAAGGGTTCAATAATGATACCGCGGGCTCCCTTCCGGATCCATAGTTTTACCAGGCGCAGGCTTTCTCCGCTTTCGGTAATAAGAGCATGAAGGTTTTCTATATGCACAATATCATTTACATTGAACTCAAGCATGGAAGGGTTTTCTCCCATGGGATCGTTAATCAAGAGCAGTTTGTATTTTTCCAGCGGATGCTGCCGGGGATGTCCGCTGAAAGGAACGGCATTTTGCGGAGGAACATCCGAACGTTTTGTCAATTCGTAAACAGGCAGACTTTCAAGAAGATGAAAAATATCCATGCAAAACTCCTATAATCAACATCCCCGCCGCAAGCAGCGAGGTATGTACCCTTCGCATACAATCAAAAAATAAACAGTAGAGATTACTTCAAAACGATCTCGATATACTTTACTATATACTATAATTTAAAATTTACCATATCAAAAAAAACGATAAGCATAATCTTACGTATCATTTTTCGTGATTTCTCCGGTCATTATTACAGCCCTCGAAATTGATAGATATTCGAGGCTGTTGCAAAACTCCAGTTTTTGCAACAGCAACCTTTAAAAAATGCATGTTTCGCAGCCTTTAGGCGAGAAAATGCAGGAGCTTGGGCAAAAAAAACTAACCGAGTTTTGCAACAAGCTCATTCGTAATATATTTTTGCTATGAAGATGATGAGTGTCTTGCGCCTGAAACAATCAGTTGTCTTGCGGATATTGCGCGCGCGGTCAGCCGATGGGATAATTGAAAATTGATTATATGAAGAAAAAAATACAAACAACTTGACAATGCGCGTATTTTTCTGTAGTAAATAATTATCCGGCGTATACCGGAAACGGTCATGGAGGTTTTTATTGAGTAATCGCGCGCATGTATCTGGCGAATTTATTTTTGCTTTGTTTATGGGGATTCTTATCCTTCCGCCGCCGATTGCCGGGAAAAGCGCGCTATGATTTACATCAATGGCAAAACAGCGCGCCCACGGTGATCGGAAACGATTGCGGCGGGCGTTTTTTTTTTGCCAAAAGAAGGGAGAGATATGGAAACATCTCATCAACTCAAAACGGAAAAGGCGGATAACACTCCGGTCCACAAAGAATGGGCAAATCCGACCCCCGCGGGACTGGTAGCGCTGGCGGCAGCCTGCGTCTGCTTTTTCGCCATGCTGACCGGCCGTGTATCGGCCTCGGCCATGCCGCTTATCGGCTGCTGGCTGCTGGGCGGATTTGTTATTCAGTTTGTCGTCGCGCTGCTCGATCTTAAAAGCGGTAACCTTGCCGGCGGCAACACATTTCTGTTTTTCAGCGCGTTTTTTATGCTGGTGAGCGGGCTGGAAATGTTGTTCAAATACAACGCCATACAGGCGGGTGCGCCGTTGGACGGAACAATTGACGGCTACGTATGGGCGGCGCTGACCGTGGTGGTGTGGCTGTGGACGCCGGCCTTTTTCGCCAAATTCAGTCTTTTGTCGATCATCGTCCTATTGCTGGATGTCGCGCTGCCGTTTATCGCGCTCACCGACCTCGGCACGTTGCCGAAAAGTTACGCCCATATTTCGGCGTGGTCGTTATTGGCCGCAGCCGCGGTAGCCATTTACCTCTGTTCCGCAATGGTCGTCAACTGGGCTTTCAAGAAAACGATTTACCCTCTGCCGAAATAATGCGGGTTTATCCCCGGCCTCGTCACGGCCGGGGTTCCGCCGCGAAAAATCTCTGCCATGCGGTATGGACTTGTCTTCCCCGTCTTGCTCTCGAAAACAAAAAACATTCGTGATATATTTTCTTGATGAAATTATTTGAACCCTTACAAATCGGAAGCCGTGTTTTAAAAAACAGGATTATGTTTCCGCCGGTAAATTTTTGTTTTGAGAATGATGATGAATGTCTTGCGCCGGAAACAATTCAGTATCTTGCGGACATTGCGCGCGGCGGTGCCGCTTATCTTGTGCTTGGTGAAATATATCCTGTTGAGGTAAAGAAAAAAAGTCCGAAGATTACGAGTGATCATCATATCGATGTGTTTAAAACATTATGCAATTCGATTCATGAACACGGAGCGTTGATAGGCGCTCAAATATATTACCCTGACGATTTTGATATTAGAATGATGCCGCGTGAAATGCTGATGCGGATCCGCGCGGATTATCTTCTTGCTGTTGATCGTCTTGTGCTTGCGGGATTTGATTCAATTCAATTGAGCGGCGAAAGGTTTTTAGGCAGCATGAGTTCCTCTCTTATCAATACACGGAACGATGAATACGGCGGCAGTCTTGAAAACCGGATGCGCTTTGCCTTGGAACTTATCGAGGAGATAAAAAAGCGTCATCATGAAATTATTCTGGAGTACAAACTCGCGGTGACGGATGATCCTTCATGGAAAGGCTTAACTTTGAATGAGGCAAAGCAAGCTGCGAAACTTTTGGAAGCGGCGGGTCTTGATCTCATCCATGCGGCGTTTACAAATCCATCGCACGGAGAGACGGTCCCGGCTATGGGGATAAAACCTTACGGCTGCTTTACCAAAATTGCCGCCGAAATAAAAAAAGAAGTTTCGATTCCGGTTTCGGCTGTGGGAAGAATTATCGAAGCGCAGACGGCGGAAGCGGTTCTTGAAACCGGTCAGGCGGATTTGATCGCGCTTGGACGAGCGTTGATCGCCGACCCTCTTTGGCCGGAAAAAGTTTTAGAGAATAAACCGATTCGTTATTGTGTGTCTTGTAATAAATGTCTCGATAAAATCGCGGACGAAAAAAAACTTCGGTGCGGCCTTCATGCGGGAAGCGGCGCGGATAGATTTATAAAAAAAGAAAGTCCCCAAAACATTATTGTCACGGGCGGAGGACCCTCGGGAATGGAAGCCGCAAGGATTGCCGCCTTGCGGGGACATCATGTTACGCTATATGAAAAAACATATCGGCTGGGCGGACAGATTTTGCTCGCGTCGGTTCCTCCGAGAAAAAGAGAACTGCTCCGCTTCGTCAATTTCCTTAGCGATGAATTGATCCGGCTGAATGTAAATATACAGCTTGGCAAAGAAATTGATGAAGATATTATCATCGCGCAAAAACCTGATCATGTTATTATCGCGGTTGGGGCAATGAGCGTGTCGCTTCCCGTGGAAGGAGCCGCTCTTCCCCATGTGTTTGATTCCTGGGATGTGCTTGCCGGACGTAAACAAGTTTTCGGGAGAACAGCGGTTATCGGCGGCGGACTTGTCGGTATTGAAATTGCCGAGTATCTTTGTACAGAAGGGAACCGGGTTTTCATTGTTGAGATGGAAGATGCCGTAGGAATAGGGCAGTCGCCAAGTATATGGCCTGCGATGATGGAAAATTATAAGAAGCACGGCGTACAGTTTTTCGCATCTCATACATTGAAACGAATTGTAAAAGACGGGATTATGTGCGCCGCAAAAAATGGAGAAGTACGCATCCCCTGCGATAGTGTTGTGATGGCGGTTAACGGACGCTCACGAATGTTTCCGGTTGATAATATCAGAAAGGCGGGGATACAAGTTGATATGATTGGAGACTGCAAGCAAATTGGAGACATTGAAGCGGCGGTACATTCTGCGGCGGATTTATTCGTAAGGTAAAGGAAAATGATGATGGATTTAAATGATAGAATCTTTTTTTTCCAGGGAACTGATTTAGTTGTGCCGGAAAAAATACAGGACGAAGATATTATCCGAAGTTCTGCCGCCGGTCCGGTTGAATGGCAGAATGATCTTCTGAACTTTGCTGCGCGAAGCGCCGCTCCTGTTACGCCGGAAAAAATTCGTCTGTTCGACAAAAGCAGTTTTGTTTCCGCCGCATTGCTGGATGATTCGTTTCTTTTGTCTGATGAATGGAAACGGGTTTCCATTCGATCTATCCTTTGTTATGCCGAACGGAATGATTTTGGATTTTCTTCCGATGTTGAATTAATTCTCCGCGCGTATCACATTCTTCAATGGAAAAAGAACACCGTATTCTGCGGACGCTGCGGCGGAAAAAATAAAGATTCTGAAAAAGATATTTCACGGATTTGCGGTTCCTGCGGAAATATTATTTTCCCAAGAATCTCTCCGGCGGTGATCGTATTAATTACTAATGAAGACGATCATATTCTCCTGGCGAAGAACCGGAATTTCAAACATCAATTTTACAGTCTCATTGCGGGCTTTGTTGAGGCGGGTGAATCTTTGGAAGAGACTGTTGTAAGGGAAATAAAAGAAGAAGTCAACATCGATGTAGATTCGGTTCGCTATGTTCTTTCACAGCCGTGGCCTTTCCCTGATTCCATCATGTTAGGATTCTGCGCAAAGTATTCTGGAGGAGCGTTGAAGCCTGACGGAGATGAGATCCTTGATGCGGGATGGTTTTCGCGCGGAGAACTTCCAGAGATTCCAAATCATGGATCAATCGCAAGATATATGATTGATCAATGGCAGGAGGGAAAAAGTTTATGACATGTCATCATAGTGAGATTGAAGAATGAAAAATAATTTTATCAATGTGACTTTAGACAACCTTGAGCAGGAACATTTGTGCTGTATTATCCGCAGTAAAAAATTTCACCCCGGCATTGATGCAAAGAAGCGATGGCTTTCCGAACGGATTAAAGAAGGTCATGTGTTTAGAAAGCTAAACGAAAAAGCTGTCGTCTTTATTGAATATGCTCCGCTCGAAACGGCATGGGTTCCTGTCATCGGAAAAAATTATTATTACCTCTATTGTTTATGGGTTACCGGTGCAATGCCCTTTTGTTTTTCAAAATGTCGAAATGATAAAACAATATTGTGAGGCGAATGCGGTTCCTGTTTCTTTTATGCAAGTGGATACACTGCAAAAAGCAAAAGAGCTTCCTTGCGTTTTTAATAATTGGGCGGTGTTTTATAAAGGGAAGTTTGAAACGGTAAATCTTTTGGACATCGCTTCCTTAAAACGAATACTCGCAAGATGAATTTGTTTATGCTATTAATCGTGCTTTCAGGCTGAATGAAAATGGAAGTTTTTTATCAAAAAACGGATAATGATACAATCCATTCCCAAGATTTTCCATTCCGCCGCCGTTAAAAAATAAACGGTCATATTCATTGAAATATTCTATCTTTAGTCCTTCTTTTGCCAATGGATTAATGATATCGCTGACTTTATGCATCCATTCATAATTAACACCCATTGTATTCTCTGTGCAATAATCGTTCATTTCCTCGAAGCATTCCGACTCTCTGATAAAATACGGATATGTTATCTCAAGTTTATTTTCACTGAGCTTATCCGCGTCAAACGTCATAAAAAATGGATGCGAATCAAACACATACAAAACGCCGTTTTGTTTCAATAAATGTTTTATCGTTTCCGCCCATTGAGCGAGATCAGGCAGCCAGCACAACACACCTTCCGATGTAAACACCATGTCATATTTTTTATGATGATG
>QMCD01006012.1_pt2 | contig 10486 bp, 7 predicted proteins | sample 1821841 | NCBI WGS metagenome assembly QMCD01 (sample SAMN01991225, study PRJNA193472) | Termite gut metagenome, whole genome shotgun sequencing project. | isolation source: worker | host: Macrotermes natalensis
GGTTTAAGACCTAACCATCAAAGTATAAAACTCCACAACGCTCGTTTGAAAGGACTTTTGAAAGCCTACATTGCTCGTGATTTGTATGGCGATAATGGATTTTATCCGATGTATTTACCGTTGGATGAGGATTTCAAGAGGGCGATGGAAGTCTTGGGCGGCAATTCTTAATTTTTTTGTATCTTTGCAAATTAAACAACTAAACAATAAAAAAACAATGGCAACAACTGCAGATTTCAAAAATGGCTTATGCTTAGATTTTAACAACGGACTTTGGCAAATCGTCGAATTTCAACACGTGAAACCCGGAAAAGGCGCGGCTTTCGTGCGTACAAAACTGAAAAACTTACGTGATGGACGTGTCTTGGAAAACACATTTCCGGCCGGCTCGAAAGTGGATACCGCTCGTGTGGAGCGCCGTCCATACCAATTTTTGTATAAAGATGATATGGGCTATAACTTCATGCACAGCGAGACATTTGAACAAATCATCATTCAAGAACACCAAATCAATGCGCCTCAATTTTTGAAAGACGGCTCTAATGTTGAGATTACCGTTCATGCCGAAACCGAAACACCGTTGCAATGTGAACTTCCTGCGTATATCGAAACCGTTGTAACCTATACCGAACCTGCTGTGAAAGGTAATACATCGACGAATGCAACGAAAGAAGCCACGATTGATACCGGCGCAACTGTTCGCGTTCCGTTGTTTATCGATGCCGATGAAAAAATTAAAATTGATACGCGCACCGGCGAATACGGCGGACGCATTTCCGATAAATAATCGAAAAAAAAACTCTAAAACGGAATCCTTATGAAATTTCCGAAACCTCACACCCTCGCTGAATTGGCCGATTTTTTAGGCGCTAAAGCGATTGGCAGTCCTGATTTTATCATCAACGGCATGAACGAAATTCACTCTGTTGAAGCGGGCGATATTACGTTTGTAGATCATCCGAAATATTACGAAAAGGCGCTTAATTCGGCGGCTACAACGATCTTGATTAACAGTTCGGACGTGGCTTGTCCGCAAGGCAAAACGTTGTTGATTTCACAAGATCCGTTTGCGGACTTTAATAAATTAACACAAAAATTTCGCCCGTTTACGGCTTGTTCCAAGGCCATTTCAGATAGTGCTGTGATTGGCGAAGGCACGATTATTCAACCGAATGTGTTCATCGGAAATCATGTAAAAATCGGTAAAAACTGCGTCATTCATGCAAATGTAAGTATTTATGATCATACGGAAATCGGTGATGATGTTGTGATTCATTCCGGTGCAGTGATTGGTTCGGACGCTTACTATTTTCAACGCAAACCGGAAGGCTATCGTAAATTTTTATCAAGCGGAAAAGTTGTTTTGGAAAATCGTGTGGAGATTGGTGCCAATACCTGTGTGGATAAAGGCGTTTCCGGAGATACGATTATTGGAGAAGGTACTAAAACGGATAATTTTGTGCAAATCGGACATGACACGATTATTGGTAAACATTGTTTGATTGGCTCACATTCTGCGATTGCAGGCGTAGCAAAAATCGAAGATGATGTTGTGATTTGGGGACAAGTTGTGATCAACAAAGATTTGGTTGTTGGAAAAGGCGCTGTCATCTTAGCTACATCTGCTGTTGATAAATCCATCGAAGGCGGAAAGACCTATTTCGGAATGCCTGCCATCGAGGCCCGTAAGAAATGGCGGGAACTCGCAGCACTTCGTAATTTGCCGGATTTGCTGACTAAGTTGAAATAAGAAATGACAAAAAAGCGGCTTTTACAGAGAAGTGGTATTATTCAAAAAATTATAGATGAAAGAGCAAGCTAAAAATAATAAACTCCAAATCCGCAACAGCACGACCGAATTCTTGATTTTTACCAAACAGGCAAATGGAGAAATGATTGAGGTAAGACTTCAAGATGGTACGGTTTGGCTTACTCAAAAACTTATTGCCACATTATTTGACGTCGATAGAAGTGTCATTACCAAACACTTGTCGAACATCTTTGAATCAAACGAATTACAGGAAGAGTCAGTATGTGCAAATTTTGCACATACTGCCACAGACGGTAAAAATTATCAAACCAAATTCTACAATTTAGATACGATAATTTCCATTGGTTATCGAGTCAATTCGCAGCGAGCAACTGCATTTCGCCAATGGGCAACAACCGTGTTGCGTGATTTTGCTTTGCGCGGCTATGTTATTGATAAAAAACGAATGGAAAACGGCGCGTTTTTAGGTGAAGATTATTTTGAACATTTACTTGCCGAAATTCGTGAAATTCGGTTGTCGGAACGTCGTTTTTATCAGAAAATTACTGACATTTACGCAACAGCGATGGATTACAATGCAGAATCGCCCATAACCAAAGATTTTTTTGCAAAAGTTCAGAACAAAATGCACTTTGCTATTCATAAACATACTGCTGCTGAATTGATTTACAAACGTGCCAATCATGAAAAAGAAAATATGGGCTTGACTTCGTGGGAAAAATCGCCGAATGGTAAAATAGTAAAAACAGACGTTTCAATCGCCAAAAACTATCTGACAGAAACCGAATTGGAATCACTCGGAAGAATTGTTAACGGTTATTTGGATTTTGCTGAAGAATATGCCAAGCAGCACATTCCGCTTACAATGGAAGATTGGGTTAAACATTTAGATTTGATTTGTACCGTCCTATTCAAGATAAACTTTTTGAATCGGATTTCGACAAATTAGTAAAAATAATTGAATAAAAATGCAACACTAATCACAAATTCCGTTTCAACGGAAGGGAAAACAAATTTACGTTATGAATGAAGAATTAAATCAAGAACCCCAGAACGTAGAAGAATCTAAAGTTTCAGGAGAATCCGTATTATCAAATTTAGCCGAAGTCGAGGCTTTGGAGAATGCCGCTGTGCACGAGGAAAAAATCGAAGAGATACATGCCGGTGAAGAGCACACGGAGAGCGAACACGAAGAACATACAAACGAGGATAAACGCCGTTTGCGAGAAGAAGAGGAGCGCATTAAACAAGAAAATTTGAAGCTCAAACTTGAAGCATTAGACGATTTGCGAAAATTAATTGATTCAGAAGAAAGCCTGAAAACGACTTACGATGAATTCAAAAAACTTCAAGAAAAGTGGCGGGAAATTGGCGCTGTTCCAAAGAATGAGATTAATAATCTTTGGCAAAATTACCATTTTTTGGTTGAGAAATTTTTCGACAAAGTTAAAATCAACAAGGATTTGCGCGATTTGGATTTAAAGAAAAATTTAGAAGCCAAAATTGAGCTTTGCGAAAAAACCGAAGAATTATTATTAGAATCGTCTATTAACAAATCATTCAAGTTATTACAAGAATACCACGACCAATGGAAAGAAATAGGCCCTGTTCCGATAGATAAAAAAGAAGAAATTTGGGAGCGGTTCAAACTCGCATCCGACACGATTAATCAGAAACGGCACGAACTTTACGAAACGCAACAAGCGCAAGCGGAACAAAATTATTTGGCTAAGCAAGCGCTNNNNTTAGAACGCACCAGGGAATTGATCGAACGTCCGTTAGAAAGCATCAATCAATGGAACAAAGCGAATGATGAAGTCAACGATATTTTGAATCTTTGGAAACACATCGGGCGTGCCACTGCTGCAAAAAATGAAGAGATTTGGGCAAATTTCAAAGAACTTTTGAACGCCTTTTTTGAACGCAAACGGTTGTTTTTTACACAAGTAAAAGATGTACAATTGGAAAATCTCAACCGAAAAATCAATCTCTGTATTCAAGCCGAAGCCATTGCCGAACGAGATGATTTCAAAAAAGCAACTGAAGAAATTTTAGCGCTCCAAAATGAATGGAAATCCATAGGGCCTACCGCAAAAAAACATACCGAAAAAATTTGGAAACGCTTCCGTTCCGCTTGTGACAAGTTTTTCGAGAAGAAAAATGCGTTTTATAGTGAAGCACGAACACACGAAAAAGAAAATCTGAAATTCAAGCAACAACTGATTGAAGAAGTCAAACTTGCAACATTTACAAATGTGGAAAAAGCACAGCAATTGCAGGCTATCAAAGATTTTCAAAAACGTTGGACGAATATCGGACATGTTCCGTTGCGGGAAAAAGATCGCTTACACAACGAATTTCGTCAAGCCATCAGCACGTTAATGGAGAGTTTGCATATTCTTCCGGGCGAACTTCATGCCTCTACTTTTGCAAGTAAATTCACGAATATTCAAAAACCTGAAGATGCGGACACATTGTCGAATAAAGATGTTTTTGCACTGCAAAGTAAGATTGGAAAACTACGTGAGGATATTTTACTTTGGGAAAATAATTTAGGATTTTTTAGCAAATCAAAAAATGCAGACATCTTGAAAAAAGAGGTCGAAGAAAAGGTTCAGCGCGCCAAACAAGAATTGGCTTTATTGCAAGCCAAAATGAAAATTATCCGTCAACGATGAGAATCGACATCATCACATTATTCCCCGAAATGTTTGAAGGGCCGTTTGGACATTCCATCGTGAAACGTGCGCAAACAAAGGGTTTGGTCGAAATACATCTGCATCAACTTCGGGATTTTTCAACCGACAAGCACCGTCGTGTAGATGATTATCCATTTGGTGGAGAGGCGGGCATGGTGATGATGATTGAGCCGATTGTGAACTGTATTGAGCAATTATCTAAGGAAAGAACGTATGACGAAATTATTTTCACAACGCCGGACGGTCAACTTTTTGATCAAAAAGAAGCCAACACGCTTTCATTAAAAGAAAATATTATCATTCTTTGCGGACATTACAAAGGTGTTGATGAACGCGTGAGAGAACATTTCATCACAAAGGAATATTCCATCGGTGATTTTGTTTTGTCCGGTGGTGAAATGCCTGCCGTTCTAATCACAGACGCTATCGCACGTTTAGTTCCCGGCGTCATTGGCGATGAAACTTCGGCGTTGAATGATTCGTTTCAAAACGATTTGCTCTCCTACCCTGTTTATACACGTCCCGCAGAATTTCGCGGTTGGAAAGTGCCTGAAATTTTACTTTCCGGACATGATGCAAAAATTCGGGAATGGCAACAAGAACAAGCGATTCAACGAACAACAGAACGACGTCCGAAATTGATTGAATAATCTTTTTTTTGTTTTTTTCCATTTTTTTTTGTATCTTTGTAGGTTATTGATTAAAGTAATGAGATTGAACCGGAATATTATTTGGGGAATATTGGTTATCCTTTTTTCTACCGCTGTTGGACAAACTGTTTGTCCGACTGTTCCGGATTTTATGGATTTAAATTCGCCGTGTGTGGTTTGTAATTACGGAAACACAAGCAATCCGTTTTTATACACAGGCCTTGCAGATATGCGCCACACGAGGATTACAGAGCAAGGTTTCGATGCAAATACAGGAGGTAAGCTACCACTCATTCCCGAAGGCGACAGCGTGTCGATCCGGCTCGGAAATTCGCAAATCGGCGCAGAGGCGGAAGCGATTACTTACCACTTCAATGTTCAGCGAGACAGAGCCCTTTTATCTGTTCGGTTTGCGGTAGTGTTCGAAGATCCGGGACATGCGCATAGCGAACAACCGCGTTTTATGGTCAGAATTTTGAACAACGCCGGTAAATTGGTGGAAACCTGCGCCGAATATGATGTTACGGCTTCGGCCGGCATTCCCGGATTTGAAACCTATTCCGGTATGGGAGTGCCTGTTCGATGGCGGCCATGGACGACCATTGCGCTGGATTTATCGGATTACATCGGACAAGACATCAAAGTGCAATTCGTCAACTACGACTGCACGTTACACGGCCATTTCGGCTATGCCTATTTTACAGCGGAATGTTTGCCGAGCAAACTTGATTTAACGGTCTGCTCAAACGCCAACGACACGATAGAGCTAAGCGCACCACCGTTTTGCGAAGCCTATCTATGGACAAACGGCGACACCACTTCATCAACAAAATTTATTAAGCAAGGCAGCGATCCCATTACCGCAAGTTGCTTGATCACGTCCGTTACAGGTTGTGAATTTACATTAAATGCCTATATTTTCGACCATAATCCATTCGCCAATGACACTGTTATTTACGATACGATTTGCGAAGGCGAGCCATACACCAAGAATTATTTTAACTTATTGCCCCAATACGGTCTTGGCACATCCACGCATATCAACAGTTTTTTCGATATGGTTAATTGTTCGGGAACCATAACTGTATTGCTAAATTTAACGGTTATAAAACGCTATTATCATATTGAAGAGGCTATTTGTTACGGTGAAGATTATATTGACAATGGCTTTACGATTCTCAAACCTGCCGTGGGAATTGTGCACGACACGTTGGTTCTCTCAAATCCGCAAGGTTGCGACACTATACGAGTTCTAAAGCTTATCGTCAGCTATTCAAACCTTTCGTTTCCCGAGACCATTTTAGGCAACTCTGAGCCTTGCTCGGGAGAGGTGGAAACTTACACCTTGCCCGATGCGGAATTTTTTACGAATTTCAGTTGGACTGTTCCTCATGACGTCCATATTATCGGTGCTGCAAATGCGGCAAAGATCGTTTTACAATTCAGCGAAGAAGCCGTTGCCGACACACTCAAACTTTATGCCGAAAACGGCTGTGGCAGTGGACATTTGTCATTGTTTGTCGAGCCACACTTATCGTACTATTTATCGTTTTCAGATTCCATTTGCTCCGGCCTGCCCTATACGAAAAACGGATTTAATATCCCTCGTCAAGACAGTGCCGGATTTAAGATTTTTTCGCAAATATTTACAACGCAAGACGGTTGTGATAGTGTTCGATCGTTATATTTATACACATTTCCATCGCCTATGGTTGAGATTCGATCATCGGAGGATGTAATTTGCGAAGATGATTCCGTAGAACTTCGTGTGATTTCGGCAAGTGGAAGATTTGAAATTTCGGAGGTAAAGATCGGCGACATTTTGTGTGCCGATGGAAGTATTTTAGACACCGCCGAATTCAAACTATCCGGAAAAACGGCCGAAGGCGTCGTGTTTTGGATAAGTCCTGATGAAACACATTGTTGGGTTGCAGATTTAGATGAATACCATTTAAGGTTTGGACCGACTGCGAATTTATTATCCGGCGTTACCACACTTACAAGTAGCCCGATATTTGACACGGCCGGCTACCAAAACACGTTGGCTATAAGGAATTCGGGCGATGCTTCGACATATCCTTCTGCATGGGTTGCGGATTTTGACAACGGCTGGTTTTTGCCGGCCGTTACTCAAGCGAGAATATTATTCGGAAGTATCCCATTCATTAATGAATCCTTTGCTATCGCAGGAGGCACGCCATTCAGCATGCATCTTTACCTTGATCCGTTGGCTTTTCCGGTTTCCGTAGTTTTGCAATCATCAACACAATATAACGAGAACAATATATGGACCATCGTGCCGAGCGGCCACCTGTTTCCTAATGACCCTATTAACGGAACCAAATCATTTTCTTTGTTAGTCCGTTTCATTCGATACGTAAATTTAAACCGATGATGAAACGATTGCTGTTATATGCTCTGTTTTTGGGACTTCACTCATTAGGGATAAGTCAAACATCTAATACAAAAATAGGTGATTTGATTACGAATCCGGATGGGAGCAAAGGAATTGTTTTTTGGATTAATTCCGAAAGAAGCAAAGGCTATATGCTTAATCTTTTGGAATATCCTTCTTATACAGCGTTCGGAACGTCTTATATTACGCCGGAGACTCCGGAATTATTGAGGAATGAGATCTTTTTTGATATGAATGGCTTTGCCAACACGCAATATTTGAAAAATCAAGTGGACTGTAACTTTACCAATAATATCGCTTGTATGCCATACGTGGACATAGACAATGGTTGGTTTATTCCGTCTGCAGGAATTTGGAATTTGTTTTACAATGCTTATCCGTTTATTCGTGAAAGAATGGTCAATGATTATGGCGCTGATCCTCTATTTTATGTCTATTGGAGCAGCACACAAGCCTCTGCATCTGACGTATGGGGTCTGGATTTTGATTTAGAAGGACATTTCGTGTCGGTTCCAAAATATGCGAGCATTAAACTACGCACGGTTCGAGAATTTTCCATGCCACCTAAAATGGCGTACGATACAACGCTTTCATATCGTTGGCATACAGGCGATACGGTTTTGAATTTCTTCGCAAAACCAAGTTCTGATTCGCTTTTCTCCGTTACTGCGACATCTGTCGAAGGGTGCGCCACCACTGCAAATAAGCAAATCTTTGTTGTTTCGACAGGCTCAACAACTACACAACTTTTTGATACGGTTTGTGCAGGTTATGCTTACAAACAAAATGGCTTTGATTTACCGGCCGACAGTAACCTGCTTGCAGGCACAACCACACACACCAAAACGTTGTCGAACGGCCTTTGCGATGTTTCCATAACATTGCATCTAACAAAAACAAAAACCGATTCCACTGCAATTACAGATTCGTTTTGTGAAGGAAAAAGTTATGTTCACAACGGTGTAATCTACGAATCGGCGGGAGATTACGTGCAATTCCTCACTTGTGAAAATCAGTGCGACAGCATTTTACATCTCAAACTATCGTGCAAATATCCAAAATTTTCCGATTTTGCGGACACTGCTTGTGGGCACTATGTTTGGAATAATCAATACTATTACCATTCGGGCATATACTCGCAAACCTTTGTCGCTACTAATGGTTGCGACAGTATAGTCAGAAAATCCATCACGATTTGCAATGCTACGCAACAGTATTTGTATTTGGATTCTTGCGACCGGATTACCTATAACGGCGTATCGTTTTTCAATGATACAACCATTACGGATACCCTTGTAAACTCTAATGGTTGCGACAGTTTGCTAATTACTAAATTAACACTTCTAAAATCCGGCTTTGACACCGTGAAACCCAATCCCACCGGCTGCGACAGCGTGTATTACCGAGGCCAATATTATCATTCGTCAACGGTTGTAGATACCTTGATAAAAGTAGCAACTTGCAGCACGTTGGAAACGGCGTTTCTTACGGTAAATCCCTCGTATTTTGATTCGCAAAATCTACATGGTACGGATTCGTTGGAATATTTATCGAAAGTTTATTACCGTGACACAATCTTAACTTTATCACATCAGACCACAGCAGGTTGCGACAGCATTCACAAGGTAAATATCACTATTGATAAATCGCCTGAACCACCTGTGGATTCCATTGAATCAGAGATTGTCGTGTATTGGCACAGAGTGTTGGCCGTTCCCAATCGAAAAAACTTGCCCGAATTGCGTGAAGCCACGTACTATTGGTACAAAGACGGCGTGTTATTACCACAAAGCAACAAAGACTGGATCGAAGTCGGACAGCCCAGCCCATTCCCGCCGGAAAATACCATGTTTCCATCCATTACGCCGGAAAAGAAATTTTGTATTTAGAACGAATTTTTGATAAACCGTTTGGTGTTTCTGTTTATCCTAATCCGGTTATTAATGGACGATTGTCAATTATGGTCCGTCATTCCCGCGAAGGCGGGAATCCCCCGATTCAAGGGATTGACTTCGTCGAGCTCCGCTCCGCTCCGGTTGCGGGTCAAACCCGCAATGACGGAGAAATAGCAATTAAAATCTTTGATTTGAATGGCAAATGTATCTATGTGGCAAAGCCCAATTCTCAATTCTCAATTGTCAATTCTCCATTCATCATCAACCTTTCCCATTTACCCGCCGGCCCCTACATCCTACAAATCCATTTGGATAATCAAACTATAGAAACCATAAAAATTATTGTAAAATGAAAAAATAATTCTCAATTCTCAATTCTCAATTCTCAATAAAATTTCGTATCTTTGCAAAATGCGATCACCAAAAATCCTCTCCCTGTTCCTCTTTGCAACGCTCTCATCCGTTGCTGCCGGCCAAACCATTTGCCCGACTACGCCGGATTTCATGAATTTGACGGACTCGTGCGTGGTGTGTACTTACGGAAAAAGTGATTACGCCCAACCGGGGAATCCGTTTGCCGACACAGGCATCGCATACCAACGCCACACTTTGATTACCACGCAAGGCCTTGACCCATACACCGGAAATAAACTACCCTTCATTCCTGAGGGCGACAATATGTCTATCCGGCTGGGAAATTCGCAAATCGAAGGAGAAACGGAAGCAATCACATACAGTTTCAGAGTGGAACCCGATAAATCCCTGCTGTCCGTCAAATTCGCCGTTGTATTCGAAGATCCCGGACATATTCACGAAAATCAACCACGTTTTATGGTTCGGATTTTGAATGAATTTGACGAATTGGTGGAAACCTGTGCGGAATATGATGTTGCGGCAGCGGCCGGCATTCCCGGATTTGAAACCTACCCGGGCATGGGAGTACCTATCCGGTGGCGCCCATGGACCACCATTGCACTGGATTTGTCGGATTATATCAATCAAAACATCAAAGTGCAATTCATTACTCACGATTGCAATCAACTCGGACATTTCGG
>QMCD01008271.1_pt1 | contig 10473 bp, 8 predicted proteins | sample 1821841 | NCBI WGS metagenome assembly QMCD01 (sample SAMN01991225, study PRJNA193472) | Termite gut metagenome, whole genome shotgun sequencing project. | isolation source: worker | host: Macrotermes natalensis
TTTTGCGCCCCGCCGGAAAATGCAAAACCCTGAATCTTACTCAGATTCAGGGTTTTACTCGATATTGCATCTCGCTTTTGCGGAAGGAGAGGGATTCGAACCCCCGGAAGCTCTCACTTCAACGGTTTTCAAGACCGCCGCAATCGACCACTCTGCCATCCTTCCGGGCGCGAAGATAGTACAAGCCGGGCGAAATGCCAAATTTATTTGAGTGTTTCCGAGGCGCAGCCTGTCAGAGCGCGTTCGGATTTTTCCACCAAAGCATTTTTTTTCACTCGAAAAGACTCCGGGAGGAGTCGGCGCGGGCGCGGTCGAAGGCGCGGTCGCGCTCGAAGAAGAAAGAGGATTCGCCGAACGCGGGTTCCAACTGGTCGAACCATGTCGCCCTGGGGTCGTATTTCGCAAAGAACGGGATGTCCACCCATCTCGGGTCGCGGCCCTGTAAAAAGCGCAGTACGAACACCTTTTCGCCGCGTATCTGCGACACCCCCAACAGTTGTATCTTTCCCGGTGTGTCGCTCATGCTGGGCCCGCGCACGGTTCGACACACTCCGCTCACCGACCGGTAGGCTTTGCGGAATATCTCCCAGCAACGTTCCAGAGGCAATTCAAAGAAGTTTTTCGCGCCCGTGTCCCGCGCCACGAACATGTAGTACGGTATGCATCCCAGGTCTACCTGCCTCCGCCACATCGCGGCCCACGTTTCGGGCGCGTCGTTTATGTGTCTCAGCACGGGTGACTGCGTGCGTATCTGCGCGCCCGTTCCCCGTATTCGCCTGATTGCCGCGGCCACGGCTTCCGTCGAAAGTTCGACGGGGTGGTTGAAGTGTGCCTGCAACGCGAGATTTTTCCCTGCGGCGGCCACGCGCTCGAAAATACGCATTATGTCGTCGGAGTCGCCGTCGGTCAGAAAACGATATGGCCAGTAGGCGAGCGATTTGGTTCCTATCCTGATCGTGCGGATGTGGCCGAACTCGGGTGCGAGCAGCGGTTCGATGTAGCCCGCCAGCACTCCCGCCGACATTGTCATCGGGTCGCCGCCCGTGAAGAGTATGTCGGTCACGCCGCGGTGGAGTCGCAGGTAATTGAGCAGCAGGTCGATCTCCTTCATCGCGAACCGATAGCCCGTCATCCCCGAGAACTGGGGCCAGCGGAAACAGAACGTACAGTAGGCGTGGCAGGTCTGTCCCTGCGACGGGAAAAACAGCACCGTTTCGCGGTATTTGTGCTGTACGCCTTTGAGTCTCTCCTCGCCGAACACGGGGACGTTGTGCTCCTGTCCGGCGGGGTTTGGGTTGAGCGACAGCCGGATGCCGTCTATCGCCTCTTTCAGCCGTTCGGGCGGGGCTCCGGTCTCCATCAGTTGCCTGACGTACAGGTAATGACGCCGGTCGAGCATCTGCTTTCGCGGAAAAGTGAGCGTGAAGATCGGATCGTCGGGCACGCGGCTCCAGTCGATCAGTTCGTCGGTGACGTAGTTGTTGGTTTTGAACGGCAACACGCGCCCCACCACCTCGACAGCTTCCAGTGCGTCGGGAGTGAGCGCCGCCACTTGCGGTATCTGGCGGTAATTGTGCAGGGCGTATCCCTGATAGGATTTCGGTGTCATTTTCGCAAAATAGGAAAAAACTGCCGGAAATCCAAAAAAAATGGCAGAAATAGTACGGGAAAATTTCAAACAACCTCTTACAGATCGTCGAGACGGACGAGGTTGTTGGAGATGGCGTAGACCGTCAGGCCCGAGGTGCTGTGGATGTCGAGTTTGGTCGAGATATTACGCCTGTGAGTGCCCACGGTATGGTGCGAAAGGTGCAGTTTGTCGGCTATCTGCATGTTGGTCATGCCCTTGACCACACACACTACTATGTCTTTTTCCCGTCCGCTGAGAGGCCCGTGGCGTCTGACCGGACATGCCGAATCGTGTCCTGTGCGCAGTATCTGCTCGCGTATCTCCGCCGCGGAGTCCCACGGCGAGACCACGTCGTCCCACAGGTGGGCGGTCGGGCAATCGCCCGGCCAACTCCGGAGCATCACGCATCTGGCGTCGGGGAACATCTTTTTGATGGCAGAGGGAGGCATGAGGGTCGAAAAACCGGGGCTGATGATAAAGATGTCGGGACTGTTGTTCACATGGATGTCGCGCAGCGACTCCGCCCGGCAAACCTCCGTCACGGATACGCGGACAGATCCCGCGGCAGTCAGAATTGAGCAAAGCCCTTTGCGGATCACGTCCGAGGGTTCTGCGATCAATATGTGTATCTGCTCCATCACGTAACTGCTTTTTCCGTTTGATCGTCCCGATCCTTTCCCAACTGAGCCACCATTCGCGCCAACAGCACCTCTTCGACCTTGTTGTGCATTTTCATGACCGATTCGCAGGATTGAAGTTCGAGTATCACGTCGTTCATGCGGTGGGTATCGTGTGCGGGGTAGTATTTTATCAGCAGTCGCCTCAATTCTATCAGGCGGGCCATGATCGGTTCGTGTACGTTTCGCTGCAACTGCACTTCGTCACACTTCCGATCCCGGATCCCTTTTTCGGTCAGAGAGCGTGCACAGGCAAAAATCGTCTTCTCCTCCAGCGCCACGTGTTCCCGCAGACACTCCACCAGTTCGTCGTAGTAGCGGATCATGACTTTCAGCAGGTCGTTCTCGAGGTTTCCCCACGCCAGTATAAGGTTATTACGGATCTCGGGGAATCTCAGATCGAGGTAGTACCTGTGGGTGCCCACCAGTCCGTCGAGCAACGCCTGAATCGACACGTTCGATATGTCGAGCTCATTGGGATCGTTTCCGTCTATGGCTGTGTTCACAACGACGAGAAATGTCCCTGCATCGACATTCGCCTCCTAACCTCGCCTATGGTCTTGTCGCCGATCCCCAATTTAATGCCTAAACAGCTCATTATCAACAACACTCTGTTGTCGTTCTCAATGAGTTCGCACATTGTGTCTTTCGGGCCGAAAACTCTTCTGTTTTTCATCGTCGTTCAGGTTGAGCAACACAAAGATAATTATTTTTGTTATATTTGTATATCAATATACCCTGATCACGGTATTGATTTATTACACGATAATCTGTTTCTTTGCAAATTGAGAACATATATGGTTTGATCGCCCCGTTTCCAATGAATATGGGGCCGTGCCGACAACCCGACAGAGAAGGACGCTTGCTATGATTTTGCAATAACTCCGGAGACACCGGCCCGCGTTTCGGCGGGTGGAAATCACTTCGGATCCATAATAGTACGATGTCACATAATTTATTGCACAACCCGGAACGTTACAAGAGTTGTTTTTGCAACAAGAACGACGGTAACAATATTGTAGAATTACTCGAATTTCCCGCGGAACAAACGGGGACGGCTAACATTTTCCAGCAGGAGATAGTCTTCGTTGTCCGCGGTTACATCCAGATAACCATCGAGGGTTTCACTATCGGCCGCAGATTGAAAATCGGCGAATTCGTATTCCTGCCTGCCGGGGCGCGTTTGACATACGAGGCATTGCCGGACACCGCGATCCTGATCGTTCGTATATCGGGAGATGTTCCGGAGTGCCCCGTCTTCAGGATGGACGGTGTGACGGGAAATATCACTATCCAACGCGATACGACCGGCCTCCACGCCCTGAAGGCCAACAAACGCGTGGACAACTTCATTTCGGAGTTGCTGGAGACCATATCGGACGGTTTCCTCTGCCGCCATTATCTGCAAAGCGAAGCCAATCGCCTGCTCTTCATTCTGAATGCGTACTATTCCGAGGAGGATCGCGTGAGATTCTTCGCCCACATTCTCACTCCCGACATTAAGTTCTCGGAGTTCGTGCGGATGAACCACATGAAGTACCGCACGATAGGCGAACTCTCGGGCGTGTTGTGCATGACCACGCAGGCGTTCTCGAACCGCTTCAAGAGGGTTTTCGGAATGACGCCCCACAAGTGGATGCTGCGTGAGAAGGCGCGACACATCTACAACGACATTTGCAAGACCAATATGCCGCTCAAGGAGATCGCCCTGAAGTACGATTTCCCGTTGTCATCCAACTTTTTCCGCTTCTGCAAGCAGACCTTCGGCGAGAGTCCGGGCCGGATCCGCAAAAATCTGCACAGGATCAGTGAGTAACGGTATTATAAAAGGATCCCGCCTCGAAATCTCGAGGCGGGATCCCTGTTTTATCCGGCTAAACCCTATCTCGGTTCGATGTTGTAGACGTTCGGGGTCAACTTGTCGTTCAAATCCATCTGAGCCTGCGGGATCGGGCATATCAGATTCGTTTCGTTCAACTTGAAGCCCTTGCTTCTCATCACTTCGACGGCACGGCCCGTGCGAACAAGGTCGAACCAGCGTTTGTTCTCGAACGCGAGTTCCACGCGGCGTTCCTGTTCCACCATCAGCCTGAACTCGGCCTGACTGGAGGTGGAGAGGTCTTTGGGCGAGGTTTCCGTCGACTGGTAACCGAAACCGCGGCGGCGCGTCATGTTCAGATACCCGACGGCCTGTGAGGTCTTGCCGTTTTCGTTCAGCGCCTCGGCATACATCAGCAGTATGTCGGCGTAGCGGTAGACCGGATAGTTGTTGTTGGAGTCGTTGCCCGCATGTGGAATATCCCTGTATTTACGAATGTGGGTCGCGTCCGTCCATCTGTCGTCGTAGCGGTTGTCGTAATATCCCAGAGCCATCGACCAGTCCCGGCGAAGGTCGCCCTCTTCAAAGGCGTTCCAGATGTCGAGGTCGGGAAGGTTGTTGTCGCCGGTGCCGCCGACAGCCACGACATTGGTTCCCGAGTTTCCGGGCGCGTAGGTGTTGACCAGTGCGAAGCCTTCGCCGTAACCGCCCTTCTTGAACTGCACCTCGAAGACGGCTTCACGGCTGTTGTGGTTGCTCGGATCGAACACCTTTTCGTAACCGTCGCGGTTGAGCGAACCGGCGGTGTTTTCCAGCAACGAGTATCGGCCGCTGTTCACGATCTCTCCCAGAACGGTTTCGGCTTCGGTGTAGTTGTGCATGGTCATATGGATGTCTCCCAACAGGGCCCTGGCCGAACCCTTGGTGGCGTGTCCGCTGTTCGCGTCGTCGTAACTGTCGGGAAGACCGGCAATCGCCTCTTTCAGGTCGGTGATGATCTGGGCGTAGACTTCGGTCTTCGGAGTCCTGACGGCATCCAGCGACTCGGTGATCGAGATCTCGTTCAGCACGAGGGGCACGTCGCCGAACACGCGCAACAGGTCGAAGTAGAAATAGGCGCGCAGGAATTTCATCTCCAGTTTGTAACGCGCTTTCAGAGCGGCGTCCATTTCGACGTTGTCGATACGTCCCAACACGGTATTGGCCCTGTTGACGCCCCGGTATGCCGTATTCCAGATATTGGCGAGCGTTCCGTTCTCCGAAGTGAGGTAGAATTCGTCGAAACCGTCCTGGGCGGACACCGTACCCGACGACTGTTCGTGGGTATTGTCGGAAGGGATTTCCGCGAATATGTAGCGGCTGGTGAGCAGAGCGTCCTCCTGCAAAGTGGAGTAGGCGCCGTTAACGGCGGAGGTGAAGTCGGCCGGGGTCTTATAGTAATCCTTTTCGCTCAGGTTGTTCAGCGGGTTCTGATTGAGAAAATCGCTGCAAGAGGAGAAACCGGCGCCGAGCGACGCTATCGCGATTATAACATATTTTAGTTTATTTTAGTTTCATAGTTCGTCTGCTGTTTAGAATGTTACGTTAATACCGAATGAGATGGTGCGGGCCAACGGAATCCTTCCGTAGTCGCCGCCGGCGGATCTCGCGTCGTCCTGTTGATAGCTCGTTTCGGGATTAAAGCCCGAGTATTTGGTGAGGGTCAGGAGATTCTGCGCGGAGGCGTAGATGCGGGCACGCTGCATACTCAGTTTTTTCGCAAAGTCGGCGGGCAGGGTGTAGCCGATAGTCAGGTTGTTTATGCGCATGAAAGTGCCGTCTTCTATCCATCGTGTCGACTGGTTGTTGTTCTGTCCCGTAGGCTGCGAGTTGACCCTGGGGATCTTACCGTCACCCGGATTCGATTCCGACTGCCAGCGGTTGAGCATGACACGCATCTGGTTCTGGTTGCCCTCGCCCTGGGTGTAGAAACGGCGTGCGAGGTGGTAGATCTCGTTACCGACCACTCCCTGCAAGGCGATGCTCGCGTCGAAGTTCTTCCAGGTGAAGAACTGGGTAAGTCCCCACGTGAAATCGGGCATGTTGCTGCCGATGATCGTGCGGTCGTCGGCGTCGATCTTTCCGTCGGGCACGCCCTTGGGGCCGCTGACGTCTTCCCAGATAACGTCTCCCGCCTGCGAATTGGCGACGTGGGGATAGTCGTTCAACGAGGCTTCGGTCATAAAGATACCCAGCATTCTGTAACCGTAGAAACTACCGATGGGCTGGCCGATCATGGTTATGTTCGAGGAGCCGATACCACCGTCGGTGAGAATGGGGTCTCCCGACGGCCCGAGCGCCAGCACCTTGTTGCGGTTGAATGAGATATTACCCGAGATCTCCCACGTGAAGTCTGGCTTGCGGAACGGCACGCCGGTCACCGAAAACTCGAATCCCTTGTTCTCCATCGCGCCGATGTTCTGCATCGCCGAACCGAAACCGGTGATGGTCGGGATGTTCACGCTCAGGAGCAGGTCGGTCGTCTTGCGATAATACCAGTCGACGGTGAAGCCCAGTCGATTGTTCAAAAGGGAGATGTCGAGACCGATGTCGGTCTGGCGGCCCTTTTCCCAGGTCAGGTCGGCATTGGAGAAACTGTCCTGCGCAGCGCCGCTGACGACATTGCCCGTGCCCGTGCCGAACACGTAGTCCTGTTTCGACATGGTGCCGATGGCCGCGTAGTTAGTGACGGCGTTGGTACCCGTCACGCCGTAGCTGGCGCGCAGTTTCAGGTCGGAGAGCCACGAGACGTCTTTCAGGAAGTTCTCCTGCGAGGCGCGCCATGCGACCGAAGCCGAGGGGAAGTAGCCGAAACGGTTGTTGCTGCCGAAACGCGAAGAACCGTCCGAACGTATGGAGGCGGTGAGGTAATACTTGCTGTCGAAGTTATACTGCGCACGCGCCAGATAGGAGACCATTGTCCAGATGCTGCGATCCGAGGTGCCGTTCTTTACTTGGGCGAGGTTTATCGTCTGGATAAGGTCGTCGGGGAAGGTGTTACCGGTCAACTGCGTCATGCGATAGACATTCTGCTGTGTCGAGAACCCTGCGACCGCATCCAGACTGTGTTTGCCCCAGGCGTTGGCGTAGGATATGGTGTTCTCGTTCGCCCAGTTGAGGTTCTCCCTCGACTCCTCTCTCGCACTCCTTGCCGAGGCGGGCAGGGGAGCGATGGTGCCGTTACCGGGAATGGTGGAGGCGTAGAAATACTCCTCCCGCCAGTTGCGGACATCGGCGTTGATCGTCGATTTGATCGTCAGGTTCTTCCATGGTTTGATCTCCACGTAACCGATACCGGTCATTCGCATGGTCGTTTCGTAGTCTTTGATATGGGAACTTGCCACGGGGTTGGGCACGCCCGTCAGACCGTCGTTCGAGGTGGCGAACAGAGCCGCCGACGCCCACGTCACACCGTCCTCCATGTACATCGGAGTGATGGGTGCGATGGCCAAAGCGGCATTGACCACGCCGCCGCCCGACCAGTGCCCTTCGGGAACGTTGTTATTGATCATGTAGGAGGGTGCGATATTGACACCCATCTTGAGCCAGTCGTTGATCTTGCTGTCGACCTTGGCTCTCGCCGAAAAACGTTGGTGATCGTTGTTGATCACGATGCCCTTCTGGTTGAGATAACCCGCCGAGAAGAGATAGGAGGTGCGGCCGTCGCCGCCCGACACCGACAACTGGTAGTCCTGGATCGGTGCGGTGCGGAATATCTCGTCCTGCCAGTCCACTCCTTTTCCCAGAGCCGCCATGTGGGCGGGGTCGTCGTAGATGGCGGGGTAGCGGAAACGCTGTCCCGCCGGACGGTCGCCCAACGGGTCGGTGAGGGAGGCCGTCGGATAGACATCCAGATAGTGGTTGTTGAACGCCTCCTTGCTGAGCATGGCGAATTCCTGGGCGTCGAGCATGTCCAATTTTTTGGTCACCTGTTGGATGCCGACCGAAGCATTGAAACTGATGCTCGGTTTTCCCGAACGGCCCGACTTGGTGGTGACAAGCACTACGCCGTTCGATCCGCGCGAACCGTAGATGGCGGCGGAAGAGGCGTCCTTGAGGACTTCGATGGACTCTATGTCGGCGGGGTTCACGGCGTTGAGGTTCTGCTCGCCCAGTGGATACCCGTCGACGACATAGAGCGGCGAGTTGCCGGCGGTGATGGAGCCCGCGCCGCGAACACGTATCGTCGCCGCCTGTCCCGGCTGTCCGCCCACCTGCTGAACCTGTACACCGGCCAGTTTACCGGCCATTGCCTCGGTGGGGTGGGTGATCCTCAGATCTTCGATGGCCTTGCTGCTGACCTGCGACACGGCCCCGGTGAGGTCTCTCTTGCGAACGGTGCCGTAACCGATCACCACCACCTCTTCCAGGGCCTGGACATCTTCGGCGAGGGTGACGTTTATCATGGTCTGTGTGCCGACGGGGATCACCTGCGAGGTGTATCCGACCATTGAAAATTCAAGCGAGGCGCCGGAGGGCACATTCTGTATGGAGTAGGTTCCGTCGACACCGGTGATGGCGCCGATGGACGTGCCCTGAACCATTACGGTCGCTCCGGCGACTGGGCCCGCCGAGTCGCGAACCGTACCTGTGATCGGCGCCGTACTTCTCTCCGTCCTCTCCTGTTGCTGAGGCGGAGCATCCTCCCTGTACAGGGTGATGTGATAATCGGTGATAACGTAATTCAACGTGCCATCCAATACTTTGGTCAATACGTGGTCGATGGTGCTGTTCTTAAAATCGACGGACATCGTTTTGTTTGAATCGAGGTCTTTCACGTTGTACACGAACGAGAAATCGGAATTTTCCTCGATAGCCCTGATCGCGTCGTAAATGCTTCCGTCCTTTAATTCGAACGTAAATCGGACGGTCTGGGCATAACTTGCGGAGGCGAAAGCTCCTCCGACATTCAGAAACAGGAACATGGCCGTCATTTTCATGATGGCGATCGTTTTCCAGATCTTTCGAGATAGCATGCGGTTGGGTTTCAAAGTGCTTCCGCAGTATCCGGGCACTTTTTTTAACTGTTTTTTCATACTTTTGTAACTTCAAAGGTTAGACTAATTTACGATAGTTGATCACTGTTGAATAGAGTACGATCTTTGATCTTTGTTTCCACAAAGACCGAGTCGGGTGTGTTCGCAGCACTCCCGATTCTTTGTTTCAAGGTATTAGGATGTATTCATACGGTTTTAGTTACAGGTTATAATTTTAAAGGATTCTTATCTTCTCAGAGGGCGTATGTATACGCTGCCTTCGGATCTCAGGTATTGATATTTTGCCGGAGCCTCCAGCCTGGAAAGTATCTCGTCCAGGGTCTCCCCGTGACTGAACCGGGCCGTCAGGTGGACGTTTTTCAACTCCTCGCCCTCGATGTGTATGTGGGTGTTGAAGGCTCTTTCCAACGACATCGCTATATCCTGCAACGAATTGTTCTCGAAGACGAACGTACCCGTCATCCACGAAGAATAGAGTTCGGGGCGCACCTCCCTGACCTGAAGGGTGTGACTCTCCGGGTCGTATATCGCCTGTTGATTGGGCGAAAGCACCCTGTCGGCCACATCCGAATCGTTGTTCGGGGTGAACAGGGCGACGGAGCCCTCCGTCAGCGTAACCTCTATCACTTCGGCATCCTCCGACCCGGTGTGGAGATTGAACGATGTTCCCAATACCCGGACACGCATTCCATCCGTATTTACAATGAACGGATGACCCCTGTCGTTTGCAACCTCGAAATAAGCCTCCCCTTCGAGCTCCACCTGGAAGCCCTTTAGCTCGATGCCCTTCTTTTTGGCGAACGACGTCGCGACGATAGTCTGGCAGCTGCCTAAAGCGCAAAGAAGCGCCTCCACCGGCGTCATTCCCGTGTCCTCGCCGCCGGCCTCCTTTGGCTCGTCGCATATAAAGCTAAAGCTCCTGGCCTGCGCCTGTACTCTCATGCCGCCCTCAATTTTCTTAACGGTCGCTTTTTGCGTGGTTTTCATCGGTTACCCTCTTTTCCTGCAATGATTCAGTTATAATGCCCCGAATATTTATAAAGTATTATAGTATTCTATTGCCAAGTCAATATCATTCAAGACGCTTGATCGTGGGCATGCTACAATTATCAAAAACTGCGGGAGCATAGATGGAATCTGAAAAAAGAACGGTCCGCTTTGACGGCGGCTTGAATATCGAGGCGTATCATTTCGAGGGGATCATGCAAAAGTTCCCGAACCATTTCCACGAGCACTATGTCATAGGCTTCGTGGAGTCGGGGCGCAGATATCTGACCTGCAAAAACAGGAAATACACTATCGATGCGGGTG
>QMCD01008586.1_pt1 | contig 10473 bp, 6 predicted proteins | sample 1821841 | NCBI WGS metagenome assembly QMCD01 (sample SAMN01991225, study PRJNA193472) | Termite gut metagenome, whole genome shotgun sequencing project. | isolation source: worker | host: Macrotermes natalensis
GATAAAAGCATAAGAACAGATTGAGACTATCATTAGAGGTAAGAGCAGCTCATATCCACCTGTCAATTCTGCAATCAAAAATGTTCCTGTCAATGGCGCATGCATCACTCCGGCCATTACTCCGGCCATCCCCATCAGAGCAAAATTTTCTTCCGGTAATAAGGGCAGATATTGGCTAAACTCAGAATGATTCGCTGCATACGCAAATATAAATCCGGCGATACAACCGAGAAACAGCGACGGAGCAAATATCCCCCCCGTACCTCCGGCACCGTTTGTAGAGCTGGAAGCAAACACTTTCATTAATAAGACCCCACCTAGAAAAAGAATTATTGTCCAGCGAAAATCTTTAAACTGGAAGAACAAACTGTTGTCGAGTAATGCTCCATATTCCCTGTTGCCGCTGATCAATGCATTTATCGTATCATAACCTTCTCCATAAAGCGGAGGCATAAGGAATATAAGTATACTCAGCACAGTTGCACCGAGTCCGTATTTTTGCCAATAGCTAAGTTTCCGGAATATATCTTCTATCCAGTTCATCGCACGGGTAAAATAGAGCGATACCACACCACAGAATATACCAAGCAGGATAACCATGGGTATACGTTCCAGAATAAACACATCGGTATGCGCATAGCTGAACATAGCCTTGGTTCCCATTGTCAGATATGATAGTGTAGCAGCAGTCACAGACGTTACCAGAAGCGGCAATACGGTAAAAGTAGTAAGGTCGAGCAATAGTACTTCCACCACAAATACCAGTCCGGCAATAGGAGCCTTGAAAATACCCGCAATGGCACCTGCCGCACCACAACCGATAAGTAGCATCAGGTATCTTTGTTCTACCTTAAACAACCGCCCGAGATTGGACCCGATAGCTGACCCGGTAAGCACAATAGGTGCCTCCGCTCCTACCGACCCTCCGAATCCGATAGTAATGGAACTGGCTATAATGGAAGTATAAACATTATGAAGTTTGATAAAACTTTTGCGTTGCGAGATAGCATACAATATTTTTGTTACCCCGTGGCTGATATCATCCCGTACAACGTATTTCACAAATAAGCCGGCGATGAGGATACCTACAGCAGGAGTTATCAGATATATATAATTAGCTCCTTCAGTCACAAATTGAGATGTAAGAACATGTTGTATCAGGTGTATGAGGCTTTTCAGTATATATGCCGCCAATGCCGTAAATATCCCAATAAGGAAACTTACGAAAATGACCAATTGTTTTTCCTTGACATTCTTGGCTTTCCAGACAAGGAGGTTATTGTATATTTTATCAAATTTCATTTTTCAATCATTGAATCCCAAAAGTATAAAAAATAAGTTAGACTAATAAATATTTATTCAGTTAAGAATCGTCCTTTTTTAGGTTCGCATTTAGCTGTATTCCTGCTTTTAGGATACTTACAGAATGTACTCTAAAGTAAGAATGACCGAATTTTTGCCTTTTATGCTCAAAATATACAGGGTATTGAAATACTCTAACTCTATATTTGCAACATAAACTAGTATACCATGAAACAAGACATTGCGATCACACCTAAGAAGCGTATCAGTTCCATTGACGCCTTGAGAGGTTTCGCCCTGATGGGCATAATGCTACTGCACAGTATGGAGCATTTCGACCTCACATATACATCTGTACTTGATTCTCCATTCTGGCAATGGATAGACACAGCTGTAGACGACATCATCCACTTTTTGTTTCAGGGAAAATCTTATGCTATATTTTCCCTTTTGTTCGGTTTGAGCTTCTTTATGCAAATGGATTCTCAGGCAGAGAAAGGCAATGACTTCCGGCTAAGATTTGTATGGCGACTACTGATACTATTTGCACTGGGATATATCAACGGGTTGATATATATGGGCGAATTTTTCATCATATATGCCACTTTAGGGCTAATACTCATCCCTCTATACAAAGTACCAACAAAATGGCTGGCGGGCATCGCTATCCTTTTATTTTTGCAGATACCGCAGGTTATACAATTCGTTTCCCTGATGAGTAACAATGTACCCAATACCCCCGATGCATTCAATATCCGCATGAACGAACTATTCGAAAAAAGCGCAGATATGTTTATCAATGGCTCGTTCTGGGATATGATACGGTTCAACGCTGTGGAAGGACAAACAGCAAAAATGATGTGGTTTATAGATGTGTACCGTTATCTGCAACTTGCAGGGCTATTTATTGTCGGCATGTTGATTGGGCGTTACGGAATACATAAAAGTGAAGAAAAGATGATGAAGTATAGCAAGAAGGTATTGCCGTATGCCCTTCTGTGGTTTGCGTTCTTTTATGCTATTGTATTACTTCTTCCATTTTTTGGAGTCAAGGATTATGCGTTATCCGTAGGAAAGGGGTTGTTCACAACCTATGCCAACCTGGGTATGATGACAATTTATATCTGTGGCTTTACTTTGCTCTATTATAAGACTGTTGCGGGTAAAAATGCACTGGAAAGATTAGCGCCTGTCGGACGTATGAGCGTTACCAATTATATGATGCAATCACTCATGGGAGTCTTCATATTCTACGGTTTCGGACTGAATATGGCTGTATCATGCAGTTTCCTTCAATGCGCTCTTGCCGGATTAGCTGTCTGTGCATTCCAGATATTTTATAGCAACTGGTGGATAAAACGTTTCTACTATGGTCCGGTAGAATGGATATGGAGAATTCTGACATGGCTTAAACCTGTGCCTCTGTGTCGTAAAGCATAACATAACAAAGAAGGCATCGGTATCCCGGTGCCTTCTTCATATAACCTGATATAGGATTTACTTCTTCACATAATCTACAATCCAGTCACCAACTACTTCTGATGTAGAATGTTTTACTCCGTCTTTAGAAGCTATATCCTCAGTAACAACACCCGCATCCATCGAAGCAGCCACAGCCTGACGGATAAGTGCGCCTTCTTCATGCAAATCGAAAGCATATTCAAACATCAGCGCTGCCGATAATATTGTAGCCAATGGATTGGCGATATTTTTACCTGCTGCCTGCGGATACGACCCATGTATAGGCTCGAATACAGATGTATGAATACCGATAGAAGCCGATGGCAACATCCCCAACGAGCCTGTAATAACAGAAGCCTCATCGGTAAGGATATCCCCGAAAAGGTTTTCGGTTACAAGTACATCGAAGCGTTTTGGCCATTGAATTATCTGCATAGCTGCATTGTCTACAAACATATACTCGGTTTCCACATCCGGATATTGCTTTTCTATTTCCTGCGCAACCTGTCTCCACAAGCGGGAAGTACAAAGTACATTCGCCTTGTCTACTACAGTCACTTTCTTGCGGCGCATACGGGCGTATTTGTAAGAAAGGTGCAGTATGCGTTCTACTTCCTCGCGTGTATATACACAAGTATCGTATGCTGTATCCCCATCCTCGCTACGGCCTTGCGGGCGACCAAAATAAAGGCCTCCTGTAAGTTCACGGATACACATAAAATCGGCTCCGTCTACCAGGTCGGCACGTAATGGGGATTTGTGTATCAAAGAAGGAAAAGTAGATACAGGACGAATATTTGCATATAATCCCAGTTTCTTGCGCATAGCCAGTAAGCCTTGTTCGGGACGTACTTTAGCTGAAGGGTTATTGTCATATTTAGGGTCGCCTATAGCTCCGAAGAGTACAGCATCGGACGACATACACAACTCATGTGTTCCATCCGGATAAGGGTTGCCAACCTGGTCAATAGCAGTTGCTCCAACTACGCCATATTCATAACTAAGCTCATGCCCGAATTTTTCACAAATGGCTTCTGTCACTCTCAAAGCCTGCCCGATAATTTCGGGTCCGATCCCGTCGCCGGGAAGTACTGCAATGTTTAATTTCATACGATAATTTTGCTTTTAAAGAATGTATGGAAACTCGCATGACAAAATTATCATTGCCTTTTTATTGGCTCTGCCAATTTTACAATTCATACTCGTTTTCATATGTTTTACTTTAGGTAATTTTTAAATATATGCTTTGCTCCTTCTATCATCGAACCCGAGTATCTTTTCATACTGTCGGCAAGAGCTTTATTATGTTCTATTTTATTGCTTATGGATTTATCTGAAAGTTCATATAATAACTCCCTGTCCGAAGATAAATCATTTATATAATAATAATCATTCCCCAAACAGCCCAGTTTATCATCCGACGTAAAGTATATATAAGGGCGTTTGTCTTTTAAGAGATCAATTCCGAAGGTATTATATGCCGGTTCTTTATGCATTAATCCCATCAGAGTGGCATAAACATCAATTTGTCCTCCCAAATCCGACACAATTTTCGCCTCGTTTTCAAATAGCGGTGAGTAAATAATCAATGGGATATGAATTAATGATAACGGTATATCATATTCCGGCTCTCTCACGCGTCCATGGTCACCCAGAAATACAAAGATAGTATTATCATACCAATCTTTATCCGAAGCCTCTGTAATAAACCATTCTATACAATAATCTGTATAAGCCATGGCGGCCACATCTTCTGACGCCTCATTTTTCAGAAATTCTTCCGGCAATGCGTAAGGAGGATGATTGCTTATAGTCAACACATTAGCATAAAAAGGTATTCCTTCTTTATACACAGAATCCATTTTAGACAACGAATAATCAAACAGGTATTTATCAGAAACTCCCCATATACCTACTTGTGCCAATGGCGGATAATCTTTCACACCAAAACATTCATCGAATCCATTTAAAGGAAGAAAATAATCCAGATTATCAAAAGCCAGACTATTTGTTACAAAAAACAGATTTTTATAACCATACTTCTTCAAGTCATTTGGTAAACCGTGATAAACCGGAACTGCTCTTCTCGTATTCTTATACCTTTCATCGTCGTAACTTACATGATTTAGTTCGATAGGTGCTTTCATAGACATCACAACATCAAACATAGCAGGGAATCCGTACAATGTAGAAATTATACCCTGATTGGTATGAGTCCCCTGAGAATAAATACTTTCGAAATAATAGGATTTATCTTTAAGATCATTCAGATACGGCATTAAAAGTTTACCTCCAACAGAATCATTCAGATAATCAGACGAAAATGATTCGACTAATACTATCACAACATTGGGATGTGTTACTGTATCGCAAGTCATAATATCCTTCTTATAATAGTTTTTGTCAACAGCTTTAAATCCCAACTCTTCATTTATCAACTCTAAAGAAACATATTCATCCTCCAGGCTCATCGACTGTGCTGACACCGGAGTATTCAATAAATAAAATACAGGATTTACAACCATCTGACAAAGCATAAGCTGATTGCAAAAGTATGAATCGGCCAAAACCAATCGTTTATGTATTAATCCCCTTGCGCCAAGAAGACAAACTGATAAAATGCAAAATAGAATAGGTATCCAAATCTTAAATTCCCGGTTATCCATATTCGTTCTAAACCGTCTCAGCATACATTGTCCTATCTTAACAACAAAAAAGGTAAAGAGCCCAACTACAAACAGGTAAATCAATAAATAAGCGAATAAAGAATTATCTTCTACAATCATTCCATAAGTTTCGACCGAATATCCCAGCCAATTAAAAACAGAAAATCCAATATGCTTGTTAAAATATTGAAGATATGGAATATCTGCGGCAGAAATGGCAAAGACAATAATTCCGAAAATAATAAAGTATACATTTGCGACCCGGAGTATACTTTTATTAAATTTATTGAATAATGCGAGTACGGAAAGTATAATTAAAGGCACAACCATTATGTAGCACGTTATCACATTATCGAAACGTAGCCCTTTAGTAAATATAGCCACAGTATATGTTGTCCTCAAAGAGTCATCGACACTTTCCAAATATACCTTATTCTGCAAAAAAGAGAGAAACCTGAACAAACTGAAAATAATAAGAAACAGGATATGGACAGATAGGAGATAAGCAAAAGCCCCTATCAATTGATTATTCAATTTACCTTTTATCCTGTTCAACATCTTAATAATTCAATCCTTATTTTATTCAAAGATATCTGCTACAATAGACTTTCTTTACATCTCCTCTATCATATTCAGCATCTTCTCGGTAGCCTTAACTGCCGCCTCGGTCTGGTCGGCATCGAGCCCCCTGGTCTTAAAGCTCTTTCCATTAAATTCCCAGGTAATTACTGTTTGCACCAATGCATCGGTACGTCCACCCGGCGGAATATATACTGCATAGTTAGTCAGCGTAGGAGTAGGCTTATTCAGGCGTGAATATATCTTCCACAAGGCCTTTGAGAACGCATGATACTGACCGTCTCCGGGTGCAGTCCATTCATGCTCCTGTCCGTCGATTTCGATACGCACTGTAGCCGTAGGACGCAAACCTTTGGTGAGAAGAAATGCAAAGGAAAGTATTTTTATCCGTTTTTCTTTCTCATTATTTTTCAATACATCGGAAATAATATATGGGAGGTCGTCCTGAGTAATGATCTCTTTCTTATCCCCCAGTTCGATAACACGGTTGGTAACCTTCATCATATCCTCCTCATCGAGTTCTATACCGAGAGCCTCGATATTTTTACGAATATTGGATTTTCCTGACAATTTACCTAATGCATATTCCCGTACACGACCGAAACGTTCCGGGAACAGATCATTATAATAAAGGTTATTCTTATTATCGCCATCAGCGTGTATTCCGGCACACTGTGTGAACACATTGTCGCCTACAATCGGCTGATTGGCAGCGATATTTATTCCTGAATAACTTTCCACTACACGGCTTACCTTATTCAGCTTATCCTCTTTTATAGAAGTTTCCAATTTCAACTGGTCATGGAATACAGCGATCACACTGGATAAAGATGCATTTCCGGCACGTTCACCCAATCCGTTCATCGTCACATGCACTCCTTTTACTCCTACCTCGGCCGCCACCATTGTATTAGCTACAGCTAAATCATAGTCATTATGAGCATGAAAATCGAAATGCAGATTCGGATAACGGTTTATCATCCGGCGGCAACAACGCCATACGCTATGCGGATTAAGAACACCTAAGGTATCGGGTAGCATAAAACGCCTGATCGGTAAATCTTTCATTCCGTCCATCATAAAATACACGTAATCTTCGGAATTCATTATCCCGTTCGACCAGTCTTCCAGATAAACATTAACGGTTATACCCATCTTCTCAGCAAGCTCAACTTCGTATCTGATATCTTCCAGATGTTGTTCCGGAGTTTTTCTCAATTGCTCGGTTACATGCTTGTACGACCCCTTTGTCAAAAGATTTATAGTACGGCAGCCCGTGTCTTTTATCCAGTTGAGAGATGCACCTTTATCTATAAAACCTAATATTTCAATTTTATCTATATGCCCGGTTGCTCTTGCCCATGAAGCAATCTTCTTCACTGTTTCAAATTCTCCATTCGAAACCCGTGCTGAGGCCACTTCAATACGATTAACCCCCAGATCGACAAGAAGCAAATGTGCTATACTCATCTTTTCCTGAGCAGAGAACGACACAGTAGATGTCTGTTCCCCGTCTCTCAGGGTAGTATCCATTATTTAATAATGTGTCAATTTGAGAATGTGCCGATATGCCAATGAAATAATCCGCATATTAGCTTATTAGTTAATTAATTCATTAGAGCGTATGCTCTTTCTCGTATTCCTCAGTCATCTCTTTTTTAGAGAGCAAATAGTCTATATCATCCAGCCCTTTGAGCAAACATTCCTTTTTGTAAGGATTGATCTCAAAACTCTCCAATTTTCCGGTTGCATTATTTGTTATTGTTTGATTTTCCAGATCAATCGTCAAAGTGGCTTTCGGGTCTGCACTTACACTTGCGAATATTTCTGCCAGAAACTCAGGTGTAACCACTACCGGAAGCACACCGTTATTCAATGAATTATTTCTGAAAATATCGGCAAAGAAGCTCGATACTACCGCTCTGAAACCATATCCTGCTACTGCCCATGCCGCATGTTCACGGCTGGATCCACTACCAAAATTCTTTCCGGCAACAAGGATTTGTCCGCTATAAGTAGGATTGTTTAGAACAAAATCAGCTTTCGGACTTCCGTCTTTGTTATAACGCCAGTCTGCAAACAGGTTATTACCAAATCCCTCCTTGTCTGTCGCTTTCAGGAAGCGTGCAGGTATAATCTGGTCTGTGTCCACATTTTCGATCGGTAGTGGAACGTATGTTGATGTAAGTGTTTGAAATTTTTCCATTTTTCTTTTTATTCAAGTGAATGTTATATAAAGCTTTTTCCTCCTTGTCATTCTGAACGAAGTGAAGAATCTCTTTTTATAAACAAGAAATGCTTCGTTACTCTCAGTATGACAAAAAAGAGTAAAATCAGATTGAACGTGGATCAGTAATTTTACCGGTAATAGCCGCTGCTGCAGCTACGAGTGGCCCTGCCAAAATAGTACGCGCACCCGGTCCCTGACGACCCTCAAAGTTACGGTTCGATGTAGATACTGCATATTTACCCGCCGGAACTTTATCATCATTCATAGCAAGACATGCAGAGCAACCCGGTTGACGAAGTTGGAAACCAGCATCTGTAAGTATCGTATCCAATCCTTCAGCTTTAATCTGATCGGCAACTTTATGACTACCCGGAACAAGCCATGCGATAACATTATCTGCTTTTTTCTTACCTTTTACAAAGTTGGCAAATGCACGGAAGTCTTCGATACGTCCATTTGTACAACTACCGAGAAATACATAATCAATAGTTTTACCTTCAACCTTCTCTCCCGGTTTGAATCCCATATAATCCATCGATTTCTGGAAAGATATACGACCTGCTTCATCTATATCATCCAATGTAGGGATTGTTTCATTTATTCCCATACCCATACCCGGATTTGTGCCATATGTAATCATCGGTTTGATATCGGCAGCATCGTAAGTCAGTTCTTTATCAAATTTTGCACCTTCATCGGTCTTCAATGTTTTCCAATAAGCAAGTGCTTTGTTCCATTCTTCGCCCTTAGGAGCAAATTCACGGCCTTCCACATAGGCAAATGTAGTTTCATCCGGAGCAACAAGTCCGCCACGCGCCCCCATTTCTATACTCAGGTTACACAGCGTCATACGCTCTTCCATCGACATATTACGAATGGCCTCTCCTGCATATTCTACAAAATATCCGGTGGCGCCACCAGTTGTAAGTTTCGAAATCATATAAAGAGCTAAGTCTTTTGCAGTAACACCTTCTCCAAGTTTACCGTTGAATGTGATACGCATTGTTTTAGGACGCGATTGCAATACGCACTGTGATGCCAATACCATTTCCACTTCACTGGTTCCTATACCGAAAGCGATAGCACCGAAAGCGCCGTGAGTAGATGTATGGCTATCTCCGCAAACTATGGTCATACCCGGTTGAGTAAATCCGTTTTCAGGACCAATAATGTGTACAACACCATTTTTCTGGTGTCCCAAAGGGTAGTACATATCTATACCGAATTCCTTTGCATTTTTAGAAAGTGTATCCAGCTGATTCTTGGATATAGGATCTTTTACAGGCTTATCCTGATCGATAGTCGGCGTATTATGGTCGGCTGTTATAGTTGTTTTATCAGGACGAAACACAGATAATCCCCTCGCACGCAATCCATTGAAAGCTTGAGGACTTGTCACTTCGTGACAGAAGTGACGGTCGATATACAGCTGTATTGGCCCGTTTTCTACAGAAGATACGACATGCGCATCCCAGATTTTGTCGAATAAAGTTTTCATGCTTAAAATTCTATTTTTGTTGATCTAATTTTTTAATTAGTTTTCGTCCCAGATTTTGCCCCGGAACTTCGATTAATCTATATGTAATATTGGATATTATAAAACTCACAGCAAACAGGCATATATAGCCTAAAATAAAATAAAGACAAGCTGATAAGCTATCTGTTATTCTTCCTTCCACCCATTTGAAACAGCCAAACATATTAAAGACTGTCATCATAGCAAAATGTACCAAATAGAGACTAAAACTCACTTTCCCTATACTCGCCAGTATCTTATTCGAAAATAATTTATACGCCTTTACAGATAATATAATCAGTAATAGAAAGAACACAATGCTATACAAAAAATCATAAGATATGGACGTATAGCAATATATCAATATTGTTACAGCCAGTAAAGATAAAGACGATAGCTTTATTTTCATTATCGCTTCCTTATCTGCAATCAGCTGGTATGCCAACATTCCTAATGAGAATACAGGTAATTGCGCTATAATATAATACCCCAGAAAATTATTTATATCTGCACTCGTACCTCGTAATAAAAAGTTTGCAATCGTAGAAATCAACAATGTTACCAATGTGAATATTACAAACTGATTAATGTTCTTGAGTTTGGCAAACAAAAATGGAAATATTGCATAAAAAGTAAATTCCACAGTTATCGACCATCCTCCCGGTACATAGTGATGAATATATTCCGGAAAAAAGCCATTTATAAACAACAGGTTTAGT
>QMCD01002674.1_pt1 | contig 10470 bp, 7 predicted proteins | sample 1821841 | NCBI WGS metagenome assembly QMCD01 (sample SAMN01991225, study PRJNA193472) | Termite gut metagenome, whole genome shotgun sequencing project. | isolation source: worker | host: Macrotermes natalensis
TCGCCGGCCACTTTATACATATTGGGCACCATCAGCAGCAGCCCCTGCGAAGCGGTGAACGAGGTCGAGAGGGCCCCGGCCTGCAACGAGCCGTGGAACGCCCCGGCGGCGCCGGCTTCGGATTGCATCTCGACGACCTTCACGGTCTCGCCGAAGATGTTCTTGCGCCCCATGGCCGCCCATTCGTCGGCGTATTCGGCCATGGTCGAAGAGGGGGTGATCGGGTAGATGGCGGCCACCTCGCTGAACATGTAGGCGATGTGGGCAGCGGCATAGTTCCCGTCGCAGGTGATGAATTTTTTCTGTGCCATTATCGTTGGTTTAAATTTTTTGCGTGTCGCAAAGATATAAAAAAAATCCGCCCCGAACAACCGGGGCGGAAACGGAGGAATGCGAGGGATAACGTTCTTAGGAGAGAGCGCAGAGGTCGAGCGACGACAGAACTCTCACCGAAGGTAAATGCTTGGAGACAACGGACGCTACAACCGGCCGCCATGTAGTACACGGACGCCGGAGTAACCACCGTCGGCCTGAGCTGCAGGACGCGAGGCTGGCCTGTGGCAGCGCTACCGGAGGTGGAATACCAGCCATTTTGGCCGACGGCAGTGCCGAACTCGCCAGTGCGTTGGCGGACGTCGGCGGCCGGGTAGTAGCCTGCCGGGACGCGACCGGACTTCATGGTGAAGTCGGCCAAAGTTGTCAGCAGTCACTGAACTTGTGACAAAGATAAGAAAAAATCCACCCCGCCATTCGCTCATGTCATCCCGAAACGAAGTGAGGGATCTTCCGCTTATCATATAAGGAAGATCCCTCACTTCGTTTCGGGATGACAAACATGGCGAATGTGTGCGACACAAGGTCGCTTGTAAATGCTTGGAGACAACGGACGGACATCGGGTAAACGCGCGACCAGTCGGCAGCATTGTCTCGTGGGGCAACTTGCGACGCGGAGACAACCAAGGCCCATGCTTCGTTCGGCCGGTCTAAACTCGCGGCGCTCGCCCAGACGACCGAAGACGAGCCGACGGCGCCCAACAAACCGTCGAGCTGGCGAAATCCTCCGGCCGGGTAATAGCCTGCCGGGGCGAAGCAAGCAGTCACTTATCCACCGCAAAGATACAAAAAAAGAGGAGCCCGAAGGCCCCTCTCTTTTTTCCGATCGAACCGTCCGATTAATAACCGGGGTTCTGAGTAGCGGCCGGATTGCCGTCCATCGCAGCCTGCGGGATCGGGCGCAACAGCTTCTGATTGCCGTCCGGGCCGACGAAGTTGGCGGTGAGGCCATCCAGGTCGGGGTTGTAACGCACGGCGTGATTCACCAGCGTACCCGTACGCGAGAGGTCGTACCAGCGGTTGTACATGCCGAAGAGCTCGCGGGCGCGTTCGTCGAGGATGAATTCGACGCTCACATCGTCGCCTGCGATCTCGCGCTTCGCGTCGGAAGCGTCGATCGCGCGGCGGCGCACCGTGTTGATGTACTCCGCGGCAGCGGTGGAATTACCGGCCTTGAAGCTCGCCTCGGCAGCGATCAGATAGGTCTCGGCGAGACGGGCCAGATCGACGTCGCGCTGGCTCACGTCGTTCACGTCGCGGCGCTGCGAGGGATAGCAGTCGAACTTGATGCAGTTCGTGTAGAGGAAGTTAACCACGCCGGTGGCACCCTCGGGAGAGAGGCCCGCCAACTGCTCGGGGCTGATGTCGTTGACCATCATCCGATTGGCCGTATTGAGCTCTGCCTGCGAGGCGGTACTGAAGTCGATGCCCGCGTCGGGAATGTGACGGAAACGACCGATCTGATAGGTGCCTCCCGCGCTTTTCACCGAGAAGGGAGCCTGCGGACCGCCGGCCGGATCATTAGGATAGGTTTGCAACGAACCGGGATAATCCAGCGCAAAATCTTCGCGGGTAGCCCAACGGGTGTATTCGGGTTTCCACCAGGGGATCCAGACGCCGTTGACGTTCGTCTCGTTGCGCAGCTGCGCTTCGGTCTTTTCATGCGGCGCGAACGTGGTGTTGAAGACCACCATCTCGAAGGAGGCGTCGAAGCGGCTGTCGTTGTTCGCGTCGGCAATGTCCGCTGTGTTGAGCCAGTAGAAGTACTGGGTGGGGACGTACTGTCCGCCCTGCTGCTTGTTCCCCTGGGGCGCTCCGTTGAAGTAGCCGCCGAAGAATTCGCCCTGGTTGGTCCCTGCAGTCGGGTCTTTGAAGGAACCGGAATGCATGGTCGCGCTCCAAACCACCTCGTCGTTGCGCCACGCAAAGTCCTTGGCGTTCACGCCGGTGGCATACGCCACGCTGTAGTCGGGGATCAGGGGCATGTTGGCGATGGCCGCATCGGCGTAGCTCTTGGCCTGCGTGAAGTCGCCGGAGCTGTTGGTTTTCCAACCGCGGGTCAGATAGGAAAGGGCCAGGAAGTGGCGGCAGGCACGCTTGTCGATACGCCCATAGTTGTCGCCGGTGGCGCGATCCATCAGGCCCGGCAATGCCAATTCCATCTCGTCGATGATGAAATCCCATACCGCTTCCACGGTGGGACGTTCCAGCTCGGCAACCGGGGCTTCGTGCATCTCGACAACCAGCGGCGTGCCGCCGAACTGCTGCACCAAGTGCATGTAGTAGAACGCGCGCAGGAAACGGGCTTCGGCCGTCATGCGAGTCTTGTTGTCATACTCTTCGACCAGCTCGCTGTAATGGAGCGTCGTGTTGGCCGCGCCGATCCCCTGATAGAGGTCGTTGTAAAGCTCTTGCACCACGCCGTGGCCCGACGAAAGGCTCGAGTATTGCGCAAGTGCCGATTCGGGAGTACCGCGGCTGTTGAAGACGATATAGAGGTCGGTACCGGCCAGGAAGGGGGCAGGCTTGTCGAATATATCGTGCAGGTAGGAGTAAGCAACGTTGACGGACGCTTCATGCCCCGCCGGAGTGCGGTAGTAGGCATCCGCGGAGGGCGACGCCAAATTCTCTTCGTCGAGGAATCCCTTGCACCCGGCCAGCGACAGGGTCAGGGCTCCTAAAATTATATAAAGGAATTTTTTCATTGGTCAGTGTTTTTTGGAATTAGAATTTGACATTCAGACCGAACTGCCAGGTACGGATCGCCGGACCACCCAGGGCGTCGCGACCGGTAAAGCCGGCGCTGGCGGCCCATTCCGGGTCGAAACCGATGAAATCCTTGTCGGTGAAGCACCAGGGGTTGAGCACGTTCATATAGACGCGCACCTGCTTCAGGCTGACCTTCGAGGTCCACTCCTTGGGCAGCGTGTAACCCACCGTGATGTTCTTCACCTTCACGAACGACATATCCTGGAAGGTGCTCTGATGGTCGTCGCCGCCGGCTGCGGGGAAGTAGGTGCCGCCGCCGTTGTAGGAGGCCACGGTGCCGTCGGTGTTGGGCTTCAATATATCCATCGGATAAGCGGGCAGGTTGGGGTACTTGGCCGCCAGAGCGCTGTACCAGTCGCCGCCGGTCAAGGCCGAAAGCTCGGGCTTGTCCCAGGTTGCGGGAACGTAGTAGTCGCGTTTGAATTTGAGGCGGCCGCGGTCGTTGGTGTTCCCCGCGTCGTCACCCAAGTGGCGGTTGCGGGCGTAACGGCCGATGTCGGCGTAGACGTTGAGCGAGAAGTCGAGGTTCTTCCACGTGACGCTCGTGTTAAAGCTGCCCGTCCAGTCCGAGAAACCGCTGCCGGTGATCGTGCGGTCGAGAGGAGTGAGCGATCCGTCGCCGTCGAAGTCCTTGACGATCCCCATCCCTTCGGTGAGCTGGTGCTTGATGGCCAGCGGATCGTTCTTGGCGCGCTCGTCGTTCACGATGCCGTCGAAGATGTAGGTGTAGGCGACGTTGATCGGCTTGCCGATGAAGCGGCGTTCGGCCAGCACGTCCTCTTTTTTACCGTAGAGCTCGACGATCTTGTTGCGGTTGCGCGCGAAGGTGGCACCCATGCGCCAGTTCCAATCCTTGTTGGCGACCAGAACGCCCGTAACGCCCAGCTCGATCCCGCGGTTACGTACCGAACCGATGTTCGCTTTCATCACGTTGCCCGGCATACCCAACTCCATGGGAACCTTCTGGTCCATCAGCAGCTCGCTCGACAGACGGTCGTACCAGTCGATCGTGGCGCTGAGGCGGTTGCCCCAGAAGCCCAGGTCGAGGCCGACGTTGAACTCGCGGGACTGCTCCCACATGAGCAGTTTATTACCGACGTTGCGTTTGGTTTGGCCCGTGGCCGAAGTGGTACCGAAGCCGTAGTAGCGCGGATCACCCAGATTGGACTGGGTCTCGTAGGGCGATATCCCGCGGTTGTTACCTACGTAACCCCAGCTGGCGCGCAGCTTGGCGTTCGTCAGGGCGTCCAATTCCTCCATGAACGACTCTTCCGAGAGGCGCCATGCGACGGCCACCGAGGGGAACCAGTCCCAACGGTTGCCTTCGGCAAACTTCGAGGAGCCGTCACCGCGATAAGAGGCGGTGAGCAGGTACTTATCTTTATAGGTGTAGTTGACGCGGCCGATCACCGAGAGCATCGAGATCTGGTCGAAGTCGCTGGAGGAGGGCTGCTGTGCCGTCCCATTGCCCACGCCGTGGAAGGAGGGGGCCGAGAGGTTCCAGGCTTCCACCTGGGTCCAGTCTTCCTGCGCGAAGAAGACGCTGTAAACGCCCGTCGCGTCGAAGCGGTGGTCGCCGTTGGCGCTTTCCCATTCGTAGTAGGCGGTGTTGTCCCAGGTGTATTCCCAGTCTAACGAACGCCTTACGACGGCACGCGTCTGGGTGTGGTTGCCGTTGGTGCGGCTCCAGTCGGAGAGCAGGTCGTTGAACTCACCGCGACGGCTGGTGCGCAGCATCGGCGAGAATTGCGTTTTGAGCTTCAGGCCCTTCATCGGCGACACTTCGGCGAAAAGGTTGGCCATCACGTTCCAGGAACGCGTGTTGTAGACCACGTTCTGGGCGTCGATCAGCGGGTTATACTCGCTCGAGTAGGCCGTACCGGTCTTCACGGGATTCTCCGGCGTGGAGATCCAGGGCGAGGAGTTGTTCATCGGGAAGGGGATCAGGTTGCCTTCCTCGTCATAAGGAGGCGTGAAGGGGTTCAGGCGCATCAGGCGCTGAACGGCCTGGTTGGAACCGCGGTCGTTGTTGATGAACGACATGTTGGTGTTGAAACCGAGCGTCACGGCTTTTTTGATCTTGGTCTGGAAGCCGCCGCGCACGTTGACGCGCTCGAAGTCGTTGCCTTCATAGCTCCCCTCCTCCTTCGTGTAGCCCATGCTCATCGTGTAGGAGGTGTTGCCCTGGATGCCGTTCAGGTTGAGGAAGTGGTTCTGCGTGGCCGTGTTGGGGAAGGCGCTGCCGATCACATCGTAGAAATCCCCCTTTGCCCAACGCTCCACCACCAGCGGCGAGTGGGCCATGGTCATCCCGAGGTTGGCCCCCGTGATGGCGTAGGTCGCGCTGTTGTCTGCATTGCGGGTACGGGTCATGTAGGCGTACATGCGGAATGCCATCCAGTCGTCGCCATCCATGAAGTCGTCCGTGCGCACCACTTCGCGGATCCCGTAATAGCCGTCGTAGCTGATCGAGAGCTGCTCGCGGGAGTTCTGCGACTGGTTGGTGGTCACGAGCACCACGCCGTTCGAGCCGCGCGAACCGTAGATCGCCGCCGAGGAGGCGTCCTTGAGGATGTCGACGCGTTCGATGTCGCCCGGGTTGAGGAAGTTGATGTCGGGAACGACGATACCGTCCACCACGAAGAGCGGCTGCTGGGCATTGGCGTCGCCCATCGTCTGCTGCCCGCGGATCTGGATGGTGAAACCACCACCGGCCACCGATGAGCTCTGCGAGATGTTCACCCCGGGGATCGCGCCCTGGAGGGCTTCCATCACCGACGAAGCGCCGCGAGCCACGATCGACTCGTTGGTCACGCTACCCACCGAACCCGTCAGGTCGGTCGTTTTGCGCGTGCCGTAACCGATCGCCACGACCTCTTCGATCATCTCGGCCGATTCGCTCAACTGCACGTTGATGACCGTGCGGTTGCCGACCGTTTCGACCACTTCGTTGTAGCCGATGAAGCTGAAATTGAGGGCGCTCTGCGCGCCGGGGACGTTGATCGCGTAGCGACCGTTACCGTCGGTGGAGGTGCCCAGGAGATTGTTACCCTGCACCGTCACGGCCACGCCCGGAAGCGGCGATCCCGCGGGATCGCTCACCGTACCGGTGACCGTGATTCCTTGCGCGAAGGCCGAAACCGTGAGCGCCAGGGAGAGGATCAAACTGGTTAAAAATTTCATCGCAAATGATTTTAGGTTAACACACTTTTCAGTAAATAAAATGGGTTAGTGTAACACCGGGCCCGAAACGCAAACAGCCCCGGGGTGCTGAAAATAATCATTGGCCTGCCCTGCGGCGGGCCATGCATTACTTCATAGGCAAGTTGGTTTTTTAGGTTATTATTGAGGTCTGTTGGTTACGTTTTGTTTTGCTTTTCCCATCGGGAAAAGCAAAAAGGGGTACCCCTTTTTGGGCGATTTTTGGGTAAAATTCAATGCAAGATATAAAAACTTTTGAAAAACGTATTAATTTTTGATTAATTTTTCATTAATTTCCTTGTATTCGATTTCGCGCCGTTTCCCCTGATCTGCTTTCGATTTGATAGCCAAAGGCCGTTTTGCCGTACTTTTCGTAATTTCGCCGGCCTTTTTCGGAAGCAGAAATTGGCAGTTGCCGTAAAAATCCTACCTTTGCGTAATCCGTTGTCGCGCGAAGTGACATCAGCGCACGGTCGATAAGAAGCTGCCCGCTATACGCGCAGTCGGTCGAAAGAAACATGTTGCATACCTATTAATAATATCAAGATGAAGATAGCTATCGTGGGTACCGGTTACGTCGGCTTGGTAACGGGCACCTGTTTTTCGGACCTGGGCGTCGACGTGACCTGCGTGGACGTCAACGAGCAAAAGATCGCCGACCTTAAGAAAGGCATCATCCCCATCTACGAGCCGGGATTGGACGAGCTCGTCCACAAGAACATCAAGGCCGGGCGGCTCCACTTCGAGACAAAGCTCGAAGCCGTCCTGGATCAGGTCGAGGTGGTCTTCTCGGCCGTCGGCACCCCTCCGGGCGAGGGCGGCGCGGCCGACCTGCGCTATGTGCTCGAAGTGGCACGCCAGGTGGGCCGCACGATGAACGACTATAAGCTGCTCGTCACCAAGAGCACCGTCCCCGTCGGCACCGCCCAAAAAGTGAAAGCCGCCATTCAGGAGGAGCTCGACCTGCGCGGCGTGCAGATCCCCTTCGACGTCGCCTCGAACCCCGAATTCCTCAAGGAGGGCGACGCGATCAACGACTTCTCCAAGCCCAACCGCATCGTTGTCGGCGTGGAGAGCGATCGCGCGCGCACGTTGATGGAAAAGTTGTACCACCCCTTCACCCTGAACGGCCATCCGGTGATCTACATGGACATCCCCTCGGCCGAGATGACCAAATACGCCGCCAACGCGATGCTCGCCACGCGTATCAGTTTCATGAACGACATCGCCAACCTGTGCGAGCTGACCGGCGCCGACGTCAACATGGTGCGCCGCGGCATCGGAACGGACGAGCGCATCGGCAGCAAATTCCTCTACGCCGGCTGCGGCTACGGCGGCTCGTGCTTCCCCAAGGATGTGCAGGCGCTGATCCAGACGGGGCTCGAACACGGCCATCCTCTGCGCGTGCTGCAGGCGGTCGAGGCGGTCAACGAGGATCAGAAAGAGGTGGTATTCAAGAAGTTGAGCCACTACTTCGAGGGCGCCCTGAGCGGCAAGACGATCGCCGTGTGGGGCCTCTCGTTCAAGCCCAACACCGACGACATGCGCGTGGCCCCGTCGCTGCGCATCATCCCGATGCTGCTGGCGGCCGGATGTAAGGTGCGCGCGTTCGACCCGGTGGCCCACGAGGAGGCGCGCCGGGAGCTGGGCGATACCATATATTATGCGAGCGACATCTACGACGCCGCCGAAGGCGCCTCGGCGATCCTGATGCTGACGGAGTGGAAGGACTTCCGCATGCCCCACTGGGCCGAGGTGAAGCGCCGCGTGAAACATCCGCTGGTGATCGACGGACGCAACATCTACGACAAGGAACTCCTTCATAACGAGGGGTTTGCGCATATCGGGATCGGCACCAAATAGAATTAAAAATTAAAAATTACGAATTAAAAATCAGGCATTGGTCTTACCCGTAATTTTTAATTTTTAATTTTTAATTCGTAATTTATGAAACGCATTTTGGTTACCGGCGGCGCCGGCTTCATCGGCTCGCACCTCTGCGAAAGATTGCTCGGCGAGGGCCACGACATCATCTGCTTGGACAACTACTTCACCGGCAGCAAGGACAACGTGCGCCATCTGCTCGACTCGAACCGCTTCGAGCTGGTGCGCCACGACGTGACCACGCCCTTCCACGCCGAGGTCGACGAGATCTACAACCTCGCCTGCCCCGCCTCGCCGGTACACTACCAGTACAACCCGATCAAGACGACCAAAACCTCCGTCCTCGGGGCGATCAACATGCTCGGCCTGGCGAAGCGCACCCGCGCGCGCATCCTGCAAGCCTCCACGAGCGAGGTCTACGGCGATCCGCAGGTACACCCCCAGCCCGAGAGCTACTGGGGATCGGTCAACCCGATCGGCATTCGCTCGTGTTATGACGAGGGCAAGCGCTGCGCCGAAACGCTGTTCATGGATTACCACCGCCAGAACGGCGTGGCGATCAAGATCGTGCGCATTTTTAACACCTACGGCCCAAGGATGAATCCCGAGGATGGCCGCGTGGTCTCGAATTTCATCGTGCAGGCGCTGCGGGGCGAGGAGATCACGATCTACGGCGACGGCTCGCAGACCCGCTCGTTCCAGTACGTCGACGACCTGATCGAGGGGATGACGCGCATGATGGCCGCGCCGGGGGAGTTCATCGGCCCGGTCAATATCGGCAACCCGGTCGAATTCACGATGCTGGAGCTGGCCACGCTGGTACTCGAGCTGACCGGCTCGAAGTCGAAGATCGTCCACCGCCCCCTGCCGAGCGACGACCCGCGCCAGCGCCAGCCCGACATCTCCCTGGCCCGCAAGCAACTGGGCGGCTGGGAGCCGAAGGTGGCCCTGCGCGAAGGATTGGAAAAAACGATCGAATATTTCGACAAATTATTGTCGGTTTAAGAAAAAGTCGTATCTTTGCCGTCCTGCAATAAATAAAGCATCATGAAAAAGTGTGAAATAACCGGTAAGACGGCGATGGTGGGCAACAATGTCTCCCACTCGAACCTCAAGACCAAACGCCGCTTCTCGCCCAACCTGCGCACCAAGCGCTTCTGGTTGGAGGAGGAGAGCCGCTGGATCACCCTCAAGGTGTCGGCCAACGGCATCAAGACGATCAACAAAAAGGGACTGGCAGTGGCTTTGAAAGAGGCCGTGGCACCTAAAAAGGTATATTAATTGATGACAACGAAACTGCGCGGAGAGTAGGTCTATTTTGGACGATCGTGTGAAGATTCGGAGCGGAGCATACTCAAGTATGTGAGCACCGCAATCGAACAGGATCGTTCAAAAGAGGCCTGCTATACGCGCAGTCAACCTACACCGAACTACAAATGGCTAAGAAAGGTAATCGCGTGCAGGTGATCCTGGAATGCACCGAGCATAAGGAGAGCGGGATGCCGGGCACCTCGCGCTACATCACCACCAAAAACAAGAAGAACACCCCCGACAGGATGGAACGCAAGAAATACAACCCCGTCCTGAAGAAGGTGACCGTTCATCGTGAAATTAAGTAATCCTCAAGGAATTACGTCATGGCAAAGAAAGTAGTGGCCACGCTCAAACGTGAAGGCGTCGGCAAGCAGTTCACCAAGTGCATTAAGATGGTCAAGAGCGACAAGACGGGTGCCTACACCTTCAAGCAGGGCATCATCGCCAACGATCAGATGAAGGAGTTCTTCGAGAAGAAGTAACCCCCTTTCCCGCCATCTTAATACAAAAAGCCTGCCTTTTCAAGGGGGCTTTTTGTGTTAAGGTGGCTTGTTATTTCGTTTCCGACCGGCTGATTTAGGTTTTTGTAGAAGTATCGGCTTTTGAAAAAAGCCGTCGGCGCGCCGCCACCCCCGGTGGTGCGCCGAAACAAAAAGACGTTTCGGCACCCCACTGGCGGCACTCCGACTACTTAGCGTTGATCTAAGCCGGAGCAAAGTCCCGAACTCCGAACTCCCCTCCGCCGGCTGTTACTTAACACATTGATAACCATGGGACTTTTCGATTTTTTCAAAAAAAATAACGCCCCGGAAGCTCCGCAGCCCGAAACCGCTGCCGAGCAGGCGCAAGACCTCGAAAAGGGCCTCGAGAAGACCAAGGAGGGCCTCTTCGGGAAGATCGCCCGCGCTGTGGCCGGCCGTTCGCGCGTCGACGAGGCGGTGCTCGACGACCTCGAGGAGGCGCTCATCA
>QMCD01002395.1_pt1 | contig 10469 bp, 9 predicted proteins | sample 1821841 | NCBI WGS metagenome assembly QMCD01 (sample SAMN01991225, study PRJNA193472) | Termite gut metagenome, whole genome shotgun sequencing project. | isolation source: worker | host: Macrotermes natalensis
CTAAGAGAAACAAGATTATCCTGTGCTGTGCTTTCGCTTGCGGTAAAAAAAAATGTATTTTTATCTTTTATAAATTCACGAATCAACGTAGTTTTTCCAACGCGCCGTCTGCCGTAAATAACCGCAAATTCAAATTGATTGCTGTTATGCATCTTGTTGAGCTTCTCGAGTTCTAGTTGACGTCCAAAAAACATAGTATAAACCTCCAAAAAATTCTACTCTTGAGTATGATACTCTTGAGTAGAATTATATCAAGATGGCATAAAAAGTCAATATTTTTTGTTATCCGGCAACATTTATTTTTTTTTATAGAGCAATCTATATGTATTAAATGTATTATTTAAAAAAGAACCGTTACAAGGATGTCTAATAATGAGATCATCTACTACTTCAAATGTAATTGAATTAATTAACTGGCAACATTGTACAAATTCAATTAATACATTTTTACTATAATTTTCAAAACATGAATCCATAGGTTGACGAAAACACCATGTATCACAATTTTTTAGTATATCATAATCTATATTACAGTTATTATAGGGAAACCAAGTGCCATACTCATGATTATAATTTAGGGAATTCCTCACAGTAGAAAGCCAATTATTATTTCCCCTTTTATTCATTATTTTTCTTAAAGATTCAATTCTTTTAACTATCTCAATTGCATCAATTTGAGGCAAATGTGAAAATACACTTTCAGGATAACTGGAATCAATGGGATTTTTAATTATACAATTATTATCATAACTATCTTTTCTAATTGCATTTGCTGATAAAATGTCAAGCAAATCAAAAAATCGACGCCATAACCCTTGATGACTATCACAATACCGTTCAACACGATAAAAAACTACTTGTCCAGTCTTATCAATGAAATCAAAATAATATGTACCACTTTGAATATTTATTTCAGAATATCCAAAACTAAAAGCACGAAACATTAATTGTGAAGAAATATTTTTGTCAAGTTGAACTAAACCAAAACCCAAAATTTTCAGTAGGCAATTGGCTGAAAAAAATGCTGAATAGTAATAATGAATCAATTTCCATGCTATAAATTTTGATGACAATGTCTCATGATTGTTATTTAAAAGAGTTTCCAAAGATGAAGTTGAAAACCTGCTTATATCAAATGCAATTGCACTTAGTATATCATCTTTATCATATATATGAAGTTTAAAGACATTTGTAGCAATTGGTTCAACAATAATCCATTGCCATTATATAACCAACTTCTTAAGCCATTATTTTTTTGATTAGTTATACTATTAATTCCATTTAAATATAAATGTCTTAAACCATCGACTAAGTTAATATTCATATTATAAAACAAATCCTTTATTAAGACATTCTATGAAATGATCGTTAATTGCTTTAATTGATTTAGCAGATTCTATTTTCTTTATTGATAATCTGCTAAAAAATGCGTCAAGAACACTATTGAAGTTTTCTATCTCATATTCTCCATTTACTAATCTGGCCACGGGCGGAAATAATTGCATTATTGCTCGAAATAAAATAGGTTTTGTTATTGATGACACCCCTCTTTTTTTCATTCCGTTTATCATAACTATTAGATATAGGTTAAGGAATTGATAAACTTCACTAAGCTCTCTTTTGCCAAAAATATCATAAATTGGTTTTATTGCTGCATTAAAGGTAACTCTTGTTATTTTCCCTTTAGTTTTAGAAGTTGATGATAATAAACCTAAAAGGCAACTGTCTGTTGATGTGTTAAACAAATCAAAAATTTCTCTACAAATTGTCTCTATATCGTTTTCATATTCAGCTAATGACTTGATGTCAAGTAACAATTCTGTAGGGACAGGGCGTTGCTTAGTATTAATATCAATAAATAATCTTGTTTCTTCTTTACGTGCTAAACCATTATATATAATAACTGGTACTCTTACCGATGTTTCTGCTAGAGAAAACCCGAATACACGATGTTGCCCATCTATAATCAAGAATGCTTTTGAAATACACGAAAACTCAATGGTTCGATTCTTACTACTATAATTTAATTCCGCTTCTTTTTGTGCAGATAATATAATTGCCGTAGGAATGGAACTTGTTCCTTTATCTATATAGTCAGCAATTTCTTGAGCTCTATGTTCATCAAGTACTCTTTGGAAACCTTCTTGCGGGTCATCATCTCGAGCAGAAACAAAACATGTTTCAGCTAATACTTCACTTGGCATTGATAATGAATAGAATTTTGAATCACCTTGTGTTATTAAGCTACATGTATAACTCAAACGTTTAAATTCTTTATTAGTTGGCATAGTATAATCTCCTTTTCCTTGTATTATATTATATGTATTTAAATCATGTTTCACTTAAAAATAGTTGAATTTATCCATTATATATTAAGCCTTACCCTAATTAACATAAATTTGTAAACTCATACTAAAATAGGGGTTTCCAAAGGGGGAGTCCCTTTGGCACACCACTTTGCACAGCAAAGTGTAGTGTGTTATACGCTCTGTCAGCGTCGCCGTAGAAATACTGTGGCGAGATTACGAGATACAGTGCTACATGGCAAAAAAGCGGACAGGGCGTATATGAACCTTGGCTAGACAATGAAGCTCGGCCAACTTCGATGTGTTGACAAACCCCTCCTTTTTTGATTTAAGATGCTTAGTAGATTTGCAAAAATATTAGTTTTTGGATTTTTTGCATAAAAATAGTGCCTATGAGTTATCCTAGGCACTTTACCATCCGTTTTAGGTTTAGAGCGGTAGCTGATAAGAGACAATGATCCCTTGCTGCCTCTATTCCCCTCCGGTATAGAAATCTTAAGTTATGTGACCGTTTCTGTGCAGCGAAACTTCCTTCGCACCAGACCTGACGTAGATTTAATATATGCCTATGTAATGCGGTGTTATCCTGAGCCCGTTGTCTCCTTACGGTTTCCTCAAAGATATTCATCCGGACTGTCCGGCTGCGATGACTGTCACTTACACATCTGCCCAGCATCGGACATATCCGGCAGTCTTTCCGGTCGGCGCGGTAGGTCCGGCAGATGTTATACTCTTCCCGTTCAAGACTCCGCAATCTAAGTTTTTTTCCTGCTGGACAGATGAAATTATCCTCTTCTGCATCGTACTTAAAATCCTCGCGATGGAATTCTACCTTATAATTCACTCCGCCAGTCACTTTAGGTGTATGAAGTCTGATTCCCATATCCGACATGGCCTGATAGATCAGGCTTGTTCCATAGGCACCGTCAGCGCACGCCGTCTTAATATCAAGGCCAAGATGATGTTTCATGTATTCAACACGTTCCAAATAAGGCTCTGAGTCATTCATATTTCCCGGTGTCACAGCTACATCTACCACAATTCCATGAGCTGCATCTACACTTTGATGACTCAGATAGTGCATCCCTTCCGGTTTGCCGGGCCGGCGCATCATCCCGGCATCCGGATCAGTGGTATTCACGGTCTGTTCTGAGAGTTTTGGTTTTTTAGGCTGACTGGTACGCTTAGGCTTGATCGCTCCGGATTCTTCTAACCGTTTACGTTCTTCTGCTTCATACCGGTCTAAACGTTTCATATAGTCAGTCGCTTCTCGTTCCACCAGCATCTTAGTATTGGTTTTAAATGAAGCGCTGGCTTTGACATGGGTAGAATCGGTCAGTATGAGGCTCCCATCTACAATGCCTTTTTCCATACATAGCCACAGCACATGCTCAAACAAACGGCGGAACAGGTCTTTTCCGCAAAACCGGCGACGTCTATTCTGTGAGATAGTGGAGTGGTCTGGCACACGTTCACCAATATCCAGTCCGAGAAACCACCGGTATGCCATATTTACTTGTATTTCCTGTTCAATACGCCGCTCCGACTCAATGCCATATAAGTATCCTACCAGAAGATATTTAACAAGCATCACCGGGTCAATGCTGGGCCGGCCGTTGTCAGCGCAGTATAGAGTACGAACTTCGTTATAGATAAAACTAAAATCTACCGCTTGTGACAGCTTTCGTAGAAAATGATCTTTCGGAACTAAATCTTCAAGCGTAATGAAGTGCAACTTTATTTGTACGTTATCCCGTTGTGTCAGCATTTTACCCCCAATGGTTTTTCTTAATCATACCATAAATAGAGTTTATTGGGGGTTTGTCAACACATCGAACTTGGCCCGAGGTATAGGTATTAAAAAATGATATCGCTTGTATATAACCCCTGAAACGGAAAGACGTCACCGCTTCGGGAGTTTTTAATTTAATTAAAATTTTCGATATAGAAAGTTTACAACCTTGCTTATTGCCCCTAAATAACGGTAAATAATGTTGACATTTGTGTCTGGATAACGCTGTATTTACAGGATTTGTAGGCACCGATTTTGACCTCATAAGGGTTTTATAATCTTTTAGGGCAAAAAGACGTAGCAAATGTCAACATCGGTATCCTTGAAGGAGAAAAACAAATGGGAAAAACAGACCGCTGTGTCGTCCGTAATCAAGCCTACCGCAGAGCCGGAGCAGGGATAAGGGAGCGGCACAATGAACGTAAAAATATCAGTTATGCCAATGCCGACATAGACACGGCCCGTAGCCCTCTTAACGTCCATTATAAGCAGTTTGCCGGTTCTTATGCAGAAACCTTTGACCGGATGGTAGAAAACGGTGAAATCAGCACAAGAGGACTACAGAAGGATGCAAAGGTAATTGATGAAATGGTCTTCGATGTAAACAGTGCCTATTTTGAACGTGGCGGCGGTTATGAATACGCTAAACGCTTTTTTGAGGATGCCTATAAGCTGGCAGTAAAGGAAGCTGGGGGCGAACAATATATTTTATCAGCAGTCATGCACGCTGACGAACGGAATAAAGCCCTTTCCGAACAGCTAGGACGGGACATCTATCACTATCATTTACATGTAGTCTATGTTCCTATAGTGGAAAAAGAAATCAAGTGGTCAAAGCGTTGCCGAGATCCCTCGCTGATCGGAACGACAAAGGAAGTCATAAGGCAGGTCAGCCACAGCAAGAAATGGGCATCAGAAAAGGCTTTGGATGAAAACGGTTCAGTCATTCGGAATGAGAATGGCCGTGCCGTTTTGATTAATGCCTATTCTCTTTTACAAGACCGCTTTTTTGAACATATGCAGATGTCAGGCTATCGGGATTTTGAACGTGGAGAGCGTGGCAGTACAGCGGTGCATCTGTCTACACTGGATTATAAGATCAAGCAGGAATCGGAGCGTCTGGACGGACTGAACAGCGTAATTGAAGGCAAAGAAAAGCAGTCAGCGACTTTAGAAAAGACGGTGAGACAAACAGGGAAACAGCTAGACGGATTAGACAAACGTCTTTCTGTTACCCAGAAAGCCTATGGAACATATCAGGAACTTGAAAGCATGGGAAAGAAAAATCTGCTGGGAAAGTATGAATTGCAGCCGGATGAATATAATAAACTGCTTGCCCATGCAAAGACTGGCCTTTCATCAATGGGCATAACCGAAGACTTAAGAAACCGCCTAGCTGACACGCAGAAAAGCCTTAACATATATCAAAACCGTTGGCAGGAACTAAAAAACCGCACAAAGGATTTTCTGGAAGTGGAGCGATTTTTCCCAGAAGAGATAAGTGCCGCAATAGAATCCATAAAATATAAGCACTGGTCTGTGTCGATGACTAACCCCAAACACCACCGACACGAATTAAGGTAACATTGCCTATCCTGATCCTATATATCCCGATAGCATTAATAATATGGTGCTTTTTTCTCTACTATATGCTAAAATATTAAAATAACTCTAATGCGAAAGAGAAAAGAATATGGATATTATTTCTAGTTCAGAATTATTTATTAAAATAGTAAAAGCACTAAATAAGAGACCCTCGTTAAGAAATAAACTCCTTATAATTTTTGGATCTTTAGATTTTGTTTCTATAGCGATATTAGTTTTAGAGCCTCTCTTTTATTGGAATCCAATTTTTGAGATTGCGTCTAATATTTGCGCAGGAATTGCTATTGTTATGAGTTTGGGACTTTTTATTACTATTTGTTCATTTTTCCCCCAACTAATTATAACAACGAGTCTTATTGAAAAACTAGATCATTTAGCAGATGAAAGAATAAAAATTGAACATAAAATTAAAGAAGGAAGTAATGGAAATGTTCAAGAAATAATTAAGTTGAATTTGAACCAACTTGATGAATACTATACAATAAATAAATCCCAAAGTAAAAGCTCATATAGCTTTAGTATTTTTATGATTATAATTGGTTTGTTACTTGTTTTTGCTACAATAATGATAAGTTTTATGGATTCAGATAAGTATGTGATATCAATGATTACTGGCTTTGCTGGTTTAATTTCTGAATTTATTGGGGCAACTTCATTAACATTGTATAAAGAAAGTAATAAGCAACTAAATCAATTTATTAAGCGATTAACCTATTTACAAAAAATCATGTTAGCAATTGATTTGACGGAGAAATTACCTGATAATGAGAAGAATGAACAAATTTCTAATATAATCGAGGGATTATTAAATTTAGAAGTCAAAATGGAGTGATAATTAATATAGTTAAATCACTAATGACTTCGGGTCAAGTTGGCCCGGAGTTGCAAGAAATGGGCATCATATAAGGCTTGGATGAAAACGGTTCAGTCATTCGTAATGAGAATGACCGGGCCGTTTTGATTAATGCCTATTCACTTTTACAAGACCATATGCAGATATCAGGCTACTTAGCTTTGAACGTGGGGAGTGTGGCAGTACTGTGGTCACTGTCCGCACTGGGTTTTAGATAAAACAGGAAACGGAGCATTTGGATGAACTGAACAGCAATAGAGGGCAAAAAAAGGCCGAGATTCTGTAAAGAAGGTTAAGCAAGAAACAGCTATACGAATTAGACAAACGTCTTGTCATTACCCATAAAGCTTGTTCTCTAGGAAACAATGGGCTGTGGATATATCTTTATTTCGTATATTTTATGCGTATATCATAGGGGTGATTGTTCCGCTCACTATTGGTACGTGAAATAAAAAGCATGTCGTAGATAAATGTGGGTTGAGGATCAAGTGTGATACTAATACCAGACCAAATGGTCGGATCATTATAATTATTTCCGATCATTCGCTGATGAGTTCCATCTTCCCACCAACCATCACATGAAATAAGTCGTGTGGTGGGTTCCGTTATCATTAGAGAAATACGATGGTTCTGGTTTGCGGGGCAAGTGATTGTCCCTATGAATCTCTGTCCATATAAACCGCTACCGAAGTTATATTCCGTGCCAGAAACCCATAAATCTGGCCGGATAATCAGTGATTCGGCATGTATTTCACCCTGATCGCCTTTTAATCCCTGCGGCCCAGTTTCACCTTTTTCACCGGGTCTGCCTTGGATACCTTGGGGGCCTGCTTCGCCGGGGTCACCTTTCTGACCCTGCGGGCCTTCCGGCCCGGGAATGCCCTGTGATCCAGAAGCGTTTACTTCTGTATCTTCATTGCCTATAAACCAGTTTCCGTTTTCGCCGATTACGGGAACAGGAATCACTCCGTTCGCATAACCGTGCATGTTTACTGAATAATAGCCTTTTGACATATGTAATCTCCTTTTTATTTTCATACTTCATATGTATGTCCTAATACTAAAATATATTCAATGCAATATTAGTCACCTGACTTTATTAAAAGTAAATATGAACAACGAGAATAACTAATGACTGTTCTGAAAACATCGGGCCAACTTGACCCGATGTTCAGCACACATTCACATTTTTCTGTCAACTATAAAGAAACACACCGCATAAAATTAGTATCTCCCAACTCCTGTTCTTTGGAAGAGGCCGGGGGCATGGGGGCGGTGCCCCCGAAAATCATCAAAGCTACCAATAACCAGCATAGACGGTTTTGCCGTAAAATGAAGGGAACGGAAACGGGAGACAGTTTTCCTGTTCCCCGTTTTCGGCACCGCAATGTCACGGCAAAAATCCAGACAGTCAAGAGGTTTAAGGGTGGAGATTTTCGTAGCAAAGCGTAGAAAATACTACCCGTCCTCTTTACTGGCTGGATAGGCGACGCGGCGGCAAATGGGAAAACCCCGCAAATATTGAAAGGAGCATTTCTTTATGAATAAATCCAGCAATCAAGGACAAAAAACCATCTCCAATAAACCCACGATAGAAATTAATGTCACCCAAATATTTGAAGGAACCCAGACCCACAGGCAAGCTTTTATCAGCCTAATTATACAGAAAAACCGCTTAAACAAGGCCATCGGCACAATTGACAATTCTCGCTTTATTCTTCATACTAGAGGTAGGGAGACAAACTCTGATATACGCAATCAGAGGAGGATATAACATGAATCTTACTAATGCGTATATGGGAATGAAACACCCAACGGAAGCGAAAGCTGCTATTTATTGCCGCCTGTCAATTGATGATAACTTAGAAGGTGAAAGCGAAAGTATCAAGAACCAAAGAGCGTTATTGGAGCAGTATTGCGAAAGTCAGGGCTGGGAAGTGGTGGCCGTATATCAAGATGACGGCTATACCGGTTTAAACATGAACCGTCCTGATTTACAGCGGATGCTCCAAGCCATTGAACGTAAAGAAATTGACCTTGTTATCACAAAAGACCTTTCAAGGCTAGGCCGGAACTACCTTGACACGGGGAACCTGATTGAAAAGTTCTTCCCGAAAAACGGAGTCCGTTACATTGCCCTGAATGATGATTTTGATTCAGATATGGAACGGGATGATATCACCCCGTTCAAGAATATCCTGAACGAATTCTATTCAAGGGATGTGTCAAGAAAAGTCCATTCCTCTTACATGCTCAAAGCCAAGAATGGAAAGTTCACCGGATGCCTTGCCCCTTTCGGTTATCAAAAGGCAGACGAAAACCACAACCAGCTTATCATTGACCCTGATACCGCATGGATTGTCCGAAAAATCTTTGAATATGCCCGTAACGGACACGGCCCGAATTACATCCGTCGCAGGATGGAGGATGAAGAAATCCCCACTCCGACATGGTGGAACCGAAGCAAGGGACTGCGGAATAAAATCACAAAGTTTGAAATTGAAAACCCTGAACGGGGACATTTCATTTGGGACTTTACCACTATCAAAGAAATCCTTACCAATCCGGTTTATATTGGTGCGATTGCGTCACAGAAAGCCCATTACAAATTCAAGACCGGATGGATTAAAGACAAGAAATCGGATGAATGGATTATTGTGGAAGACATGCACGAGCCGATTGTTGACAAGGAAACCTTTGAGATGGTGCAGGGCAAGGTCAAGGGCAGAAAAAGGCCGGACGCATTTGGTAATTACGGTATCTTTGCAGGGCTGGTAAAGTGTGGTCAATGTGGCAGTTCCATGAACGTCCGAACAGCAAACACCAAAACCCACGAACGGATTTTTACTTGTTCAAAGTATAACAGATATGGTGTATCACATTGCAGTCAGCACCGCATGAAGCTGGATGTTCTTGAAAAAATAGTTTTAGAGCAGATCAGGCATTATGCAAAGCTTGCGTTGGAAAATGAGAACGAAGTCATAGAAGAAATTAGCCGTAACTATGTGGCCGAAGAACAAGAAGAAAATGACATCATTAAGCGTACCATTGCCGAGGACACAGCACGGATGAATGACTTGGAAAAGCTGATTGCCAAGTTGTACGAAGACTTGATAAGCCAAAGAATCAGTGAAGATAATTTCGGTCGGATACTGGACAAAAGCCAAGCGGAACAGCAGACATTAAAGAGCCGAATCAAGCTTAACAGTGAACGGATTGCCGATCAGGAAAAGGAGCAGAGCGACACTTCAAAATGGATAGAGATGATTAAGGATTATGCCGACATAAAAAGCTTAGACGCTACAATGCTGAATCAGCTTATAAACAAAATCGTGGTGCATGAAGACATAGACATAATCGTAATTAGACAGACTGTTGAAATCCATTTTAATTTCGTAAATCACGCGGAAAAGCATAATGTTTCACGCGTATAACCTTATGATTTACGCTAGTCTGGGATAATATCCCAATAGTTTTAAAACATCTACAAAACCAATAAAATCAGTACTTTCAAAGGTAATCTTCTTCCCTAATAATCACATTCAACTAATTAGATATGAAACAGGTAATGGCCGGCGGAGGTGTAATCCTGCTCGGCACTACCCTTGTCCCTATGCTCTCCACTCTCTTTTAGGTAACGGCCTATGGACTTTCTTACCGACTGGATCACGGAATTCATCAAGAACCTGCTGATCGACGGCATCATGTCGAACCTCTCCGGGGTTTTCGACAACGTAAACAATCAGGTCGGGGAAATCGCCGCGCAGGTCGGGACACCACCGGCGGCATGGAACTCGGGAGTTTTCGCCCTTATCCGCAGTCTTTCAGAAACGGTAGTGCTGCCCATCGCCGGTCTGATACTGACCTTCATCTCCACCTACGAACTGATCAGCCTGATCGTAGAGAAAAACAA
>QMCD01002396.1_pt1 | contig 10468 bp, 10 predicted proteins | sample 1821841 | NCBI WGS metagenome assembly QMCD01 (sample SAMN01991225, study PRJNA193472) | Termite gut metagenome, whole genome shotgun sequencing project. | isolation source: worker | host: Macrotermes natalensis
TTCATCGTCGGAGCGGTGTGCGGGCTGGCCGCGGAGGCGAACCCCGCGCCGCAGCCGGGTGATGTGGCGACGACGGACGGCAATGTGCTTGCGATCGACAATAAAAACACGTTTCCGGGCATGAATAATATGACATACAGCTCGGGGTACGCGCCCACAGTGGCAAACGGGGCGGCGCATATCGTGCTACCGCTTTATACGGTGGACCCGGGCGGGGAGCTTATGGGGGAGCAACTGCACGTATCGTTTAACCTCGGCGATACGGAATCATCGCCGTTCCAGTTTTTGAATTACGATGAGACGATAAGCCTGGATAAAGCATCGGGCAGATATATTATAGATAAGAGCTTTGCGCTCGCGGGCAGGCGCGTGATGGGGCGGTATCCGCTTGTGGTGAACGTGGACGGCAAAAAAAGCGACGGGACGCAATTTACGCAAAGCTTTACCGTGTACGTGACGATTACGGACGGCATAGACCCGAACGCCACGCCCACGCCCGAACCGACGCCGGAGATAGAAACACCGAGCGAAGAGCCGCCCGTTCCCGAAGCGAAGGTGCTTTTAAACAGCTACACGGTTACCCCGTCACCCGCCGTTGCGGGGGAGGAAGTGCTCGTTTCCGCGGAAATACTGAACACCAGCGAGACGCAGGATATTTCCAACGTGAAGGTGACCGTGACCGGCGAGACGACCGACCTGATGCCGGTGGACAGCACGACCAGCTATTATTTTAAGACCATAGAAAGCGGAAACTCTGTGTGGCTGGACTTTAAAATGAAGATTTCGCCGGGGGTGGAGCCGAAGCCCCTGCGCGTGCTGCTCAGCATAAAATATGAGGGGAATAAGGCGACGGCGTACAGCGCGGAAGAGAATATACTCATCCCCGTGACGCAGGAAATCCGGCTGGAATACGACGAGCCGCAGTTCCCGGCAAATGTGAACGCGGGCGATACCCAGCAGGTGAGCATGAATGTGATGAACATGGGGATCGGCACCGTGCACAATGTGCGCATGGAGGTAGTGGCGGATGCGCTGCTGCCCGAAAAAACGGCGTTTATAGGCAATATTGCGAGCGGCGAGGCAAAAAAAGGCGAGCTGTACGTGTTTGTGGGAACAAAAGACATGGCCGACGGGGCGGATGTGGTGGAGAAATACGGCGATGTGAGCGGAAAGGTGGTACTGACCTATGAGGATGAGAACGGGCAGGTATTTACCGAGGAGTTTCCGTTTGAAACGACGATCAACCCGCCGGTGATCATGCCGGAGGAGCCGGAGGAGGAAGAGGAAAAACCAAAGAACCAGGGGCAGTGGTGGATATCTATTGTGGTCGCGGGGGCGGTCATCGCGGCGATCGTAATCATCCGCTACGTGGTAAAACAAAAACAGAAGCGGCAGAGGGAAGCAGATGAAGCCGATTGACCTGATAAAATTCGCAATCACGGGATTAAGGCGGCGCGCCGCGCGGACATTTTTGACCGTGCTGGGCGTGATTATCGGCACGGTTTGCATTGTGCTTATGTTTGGCGTCGGCCTTTCCAGTTACGAACAGTTTGAACAAAGCATGATGGAAAATCAGAATTTAAAGGAGATCGTCGTCTATTCCGATTCGAGCGGCGGCGGCATGATGATGGCGTCCGAGGCGGGCATCGGGCAAAGCACGGGCATAAACGACAGCACGGTGGCGTCGCTTGAAACGTTGGAACATGTGGATGTGGTTTCACCCGTGATCCAGTTGCCGTTGACGCTGAAAGCCGAACGCTACAGGGGCACGTTCTATGTGCGTTGTGTGAAGCCGGAGATACTGGATCTTGATTTCGCGGAAGGCGGCATGTTCCTCGACCAGGGCGCGGTGGTGAGTTTGGTGATCGGCGGTTTTGAGCTGCAAAATATGCAGGACCCGGATAACCCGCCCGTTTTTTCCAGCTATGAGGAACAGGAGAGTTACAAGCCGGATATTGATTTGCTGAACACGGAGATGGAAATGACGCTGGGCTACGACTACGGCGAAGCGATGGCGGGCGAAGACGCACCGCCCGCTTCGCAGCGCTACCGGGCGAGAGTATCGGGTGTGACCAAAAAAGATTACAGCGACGGCGCGTATTACAGCTATATGGATATCGCGACGGCAAAGAGGCTCATTGCGGAAAACAGGGAATTGGCGCAATATAACGGCATAAACGCGGCGACATATAATGAAGTACGTATTCTTGTGGACGACATGGACAATGTCCAGGCGGTGATGGATGAAGTACAGAAGCTGAACCTTCGGGCGGAAAGCCCGATGGAGTATATCGAACAGGAGCAGGAGCGGCAGGCGCAGCAGCAGGGGCAGCTTTTCGCGATCGGTTTCATATCGCTGCTGGTGTCCGCCATAGGCATTGCCAACACGATGTACGCGAACATACTGGAACGGCGCAGGGATATCGGCGTAATGAAGGTCGTGGGCATGAAGATACGGCAGATCCGCTCGCTGTTTTTGGTGGAGTCGTCCGCCATCGGGCTTTTGGGCGGGCTGATCGGTATAGGGATCAGCTATATTGTTGTGATGTTTATCAATACAGGCAGCGGGGAATCAAACTTCCTCGGGATCTATTTCTATTCCGGCATGACGGTATCCATTCCGCTGTGGCTTTCCCTTGCCGCGCTTGCCATTGCCATAGGCGTGGGCGTGCTCTCGGGCATTTACCCGGCGCACAAGGCGACAAAGATGAGCCCGCTTGAGGCGATGCGGAATAGTCATTAGAAGCGTGCCTACGCTCTGCTATCAAAGTTAATACAAATCCACGCACGGGGGCTACGCTCCATCAGAGCACAGTTATTTTCACTTGTGCACCTTGCTATTCACGAAATGTAAATAATTGACATTTATAGTATAAATTGCATATTTTATGGTTTTGTGTCGGGCTATAGGGGTATTAAAGATTAAACGGCCAGAGGATAAAGGCCCGGAAGCCTATGAAAGGAAAGGATAGTTGAGATGCAAAGAAAATGTGCAAGTTGCGGATATATGTTAAATGAAGACGCTACCGTTTGCCCCGCTTGCGGAGCAGTGATAGTGGCAAGAAGCGATCCGGCATACACCAAAACACCAGAAAGACCTGTCACAAGGCCCACCACAAGGCCCGGAGGCCCCGGATGCCCGCCTGACCCGCCCCCGCGTAAGAGGAGATGGGGCTGGTTGATCGTCTTGTTGTGCGCCATAGCGGCCCTGGCGATTTTGCTGCTGACACTTGGCCGGTCGTGGTTTGCGCCGGCGGCGCCGGTCATCACGCCGATTCCCGCTACGCTTGAACCGACGCTTGAACCGACGCTTGCGCCCACGCTTGAACCGACAGTAGTGCCCACGACAGCGCCTACTGCTACGGTGGAGCCGACGGCGTTGCCCACGGAATCCGCGATGTCACCGGCACCCGAGGAGAGTAGCGAGGACACAGTCATTATAGTAGACGAATCGGCCGCCAGCGACGAACGGCAGGTTGCGGCACCGCAGGCAGAGCAGGTTGTTAAGCCGCAGGCGGAGCAGACAGTAATCCCGGACGGCGAAGTGACGGATGGCACGCAGCCGCAGGGATCTATAAATCCGATAGCAGGGGAAGTCACACCCGTTTTTGAAGCGGGCTGACCCACGCGGCCCACAATAATCGAACGCAGCACCCGGTACGCTTGTGCCGGGTGTTTTTGCGTTACAAAAACAATGGGCAAACGCCGCTTTTTTTGTTATAATAGTAGATATAATTGCTATACCGAACAAAACTGTAATGGATGGGATTGCCTGGTTATGACAGATATTCTTCTCGCGACTTACAATGGCGGCGCGTTTTTACAAGAGCAGCTTGATTCGTTGTATGCGCAAACAGATAAAGAGTTTCATATCATAGCGCGGGACGACGGCTCGACGGACGATACGAAAGAAATATTGTTGCGGAATAAGGAAGACCATCCGGGTATGCTATCTATCCTGCCGGACGGGGAGAGTACCGGCAACGCGCGCGATAATTTTTTTTGCCTGCTCGATGAAAGCACGGCCGGATACGTTATGTTTTGTGACCAGGACGACCGGTGGGCCGATACAAAAATCGAGCGTACAAAGAGCCTGATGCTGGAGTCGGAAAGGAAATTTGGCGCGGATACGCCGCTATTGGTGCATACAGACCTCATTGTAACGGACAATGCCATGGATTTGATCGACATGTCGCTCTTTCATATGCAGCGGCTCGAGAGCTCCTTCAACACATTAAACCGTATGGTGGCGCAAAATAACATTACCGGCTGCACGGTTATGATAAACCGCAAGCTTAAGGAAATGGTAAGGCGGGGCGATAACGCGTTGATGCACGACTGGTGGCTGGGGCTTATCGCGGCGGCATTCGGGCATATCGTCTTTTTGCCGGAGTCCACAGTGTTCTATCGGCAGCACGATGAAAATGAAGTAGGCGCGAAAGACGTGCGCAGCGGGGAATACTTCCGGAGCAAGCTGGCGGACAGGGAAGGGATCAAAAAGCTGCTTGCCGATACGTATGTGCAGGCGCATGAGTTTCTCACGGTTTATGGCGACCTTCTTTCGGAAGGGCAGCAGGCCATGCTGAAGGAATATATCAACCTGCACTATTACAATTTTGGCAAGCGCTTTTCCACTATGATGAAGTATAAATTCTTTAAAAGCGGCTTGCTTCGAAAATTGGGGCAGCTCGTTTTTGGGTGAGAGGAAGGCAGTAAATGACAGCGGAAATACTATGTGTGGGCACAGAATTGCTTTTGGGGGATATCGTCAATACAAACGCCGCGTTTTTGTCGCGCGAGCTGGCGCGCATCGGCGTGGGCGTCTATTGCCAGACTGTGGTGGGGGATAACGCGAAAAGACTGGAGGAAAGCCTTGCGCTTGCTCTTTCCCGCGCCGACATAGTTGTGATGACGGGCGGCCTTGGCCCCACATACGACGACCTTACGAAAGAAACGGTTGCGGCGTATTTTAAGCTGCCGATGGAGCGCGATGAAAAGGCGTTAGAACAGATCAAGTGCTTTTTCCATAAAATCGGCAGGGAAATGACGCGTTCCAACGAAAAACAGGCGGAGATCCCGAAGGGCGCGGACGTGTTTTATAACAAATGGGGAACGGCGCCGGGGCTTGCGGTTTCACAAAACGGCCAGACCGTTATCATGCTGCCGGGGCCGCCGAGCGAAATGAAGCCTATGTTTGCAGAGTACGCGCTGCCTTACCTGGAAAAGCAGTCGGGCAGGGTGTTTTTATCGCGGACGGTACGCCTGTTCGGTATTGGGGAATCCGCGCTGGAAGACCTGCTGCATGATAAAATGAGCCGTGCCAAAAACCCCACGATCGCGCCGTATGCCGGGGTAGGGGAGGTCAGCCTGCGCATTACGGCGTCCGGGGCGGATCAAGAGGCGTGCGAACGGCTGATAGAACCGGTACTGCAAGAGATCACCGAACAGGTTCATCCTTATATTTATGGCGTGGATGTGCCCAATATGCAATTTGCCCTTGTGCGGCTGTTGCAGGAAAGAAAATGGAAGATCGCCACGGCGGAAAGCTGCACGGGCGGGCTGCTCTCCGCGCGCATTACGGAAATTGACGGGGCCAGCGAAGTGTTTGACTGCGGCGTTTGCTCCTACGCGAACGAAATAAAGCAGTCGGTGCTGGGGGTAAGCGCGGAAACGTTGGAACAATACGGCGCTGTTTCCCGGCAAACGGCGGCGCAGATGGCTGCGGGTATAAGAAAGCTTGCTAAAGCGGATATCGGTATCTCGACGACGGGTATCGCGGGGCCGGGCGGCGGCACGCCCGAAAAACCCGTGGGTACTGTCTATGTGGGGATAGACAGCGAAAAAGTAAAAAAAGTCCTGCACCTTAAACTTGCGTGGCGCAATGCCGAAGACGAACGGCAGACCATCCGTCACAGGACGGCGCTTCATGCTTTTTTTGAGGCGCTGCGGCTGGCAAAAGAAGTATGAGTGTGGATTTGGTAAACAGGCTGAAGGAAAAGAGAACGCTTGACGACGCGGGTTTTTTGTCGTTGCTGCAATGTGAAGACGACAGCGCGCTTATCGAAGCGGCGCGCGGCGTCGCCGTGAAGCGGTTTGGCAATGGGATTTACATCCGCGGGTTGATCGAGTTTACGAATTATTGCAAAAACGACTGTTATTATTGTGGCATACGCAAAGGCAACAAACGGGCGCGGCGTTACCGGCTGACGCAGGAAGAAGTGCTTTACTGCTGCGCGCGCGGCTATGAACTCGGGTTCCGCACGTTTGTATTGCAGGGCGGGGAAGACCCGTGGTATACGGTAGCGCGTATGACCGCGTTGATCTCGGCAATCAAGGGACGCTATCCCGATTGCGCGCTCACGCTTTCGTTTGGGGAGCACAGCAAAAAAACATACCGGGCGTATAAAGCCGCTGGGGCAGACAGATATTTATTGCGGCATGAAACGGCGGACGCGGCGCATTACGGCAAGCTGCACCCCGCCGGTCAAACAATAACATCGCGCATAAACGCGCTTCTTAGCCTAAAGGAGGCCGGGTTTCAGGTGGGAACAGGCGTCATGGTCGGCTCGCCGTACCAGACGGACGAAACGCTGCTGAAAGACATCCGCCTGTTTGAGGAGGTCAGGCCGCATATGCTGGGCGTCGGCCCATATCTGCCGCATGCGGACACGCCGTTTGCGAACCATGCGGGCGGGTCGCTTAAAAAGACGGTGAAGCTCATTGCCATGCTGCGGCTGATGTTTCCAAACGCGTTGATACCGGCGACGACGGCGCTGGCGACCATTGCGCAAAACGGCAGGGAACAGGGGATACTTGCGGGGGCGAATGTGGTGATGCCAAACCTTTCCCCGGCGGATGTGCGTGAAAAGTATATGCTGTATGACGGCAAGGCGTACGCGGGGGAGGAAGCGGCGGAAAGCCTTTCTTTGCTCAAAAATATGCTGCGAAATATAGGATATGAAGCGCTGGTCGCAAGGGGGGATTACGCAGAAGAATTGTGACGGCGCTGTATTGACTATCGGTTTTGTTTCGGCTATAATACATTTTGTTGCGTAAAACGCAGGGGAGTAGCTCAGTTGGCAGAGCGACGGTCTCCAAAACCGTAGGCCGCAGGTTCGAGGCCTGTCTCCCCTGCCAGCATGAAACGGCTGTATAGGGTATTATACAGCCGTTTTTTATACATTTCAAATTGGATTAACCCCTATTTTAACCCCTCGCGTTGCAAAATGGTATCGAAAATACCGTCAAGCGTGGCGGCGACGACATCCATTTCGCCATCCATATAGTGACCATATGTATCATAGCTTGGCATTTTTGAACTATGGCCAATAAAGGGTTTTATCAACGCTTCCGGTACTTCCTTTTTGCAGAGCGATACAAAAGTGTGGCGCAATTCATAAAGTGAAATACCTTTTCCCGCGTCGTCAGTTAGGCTGTTGACCTTCTGATACTGTTGCCATCGCTTATATATCTTCTCCCCGGATGCCTGCGAGCCATCAAAATCAGGGAACAGATGGCGAGATACGATACCAGATGCTTTGAGCATGGCTGCTTGGTCACTTAATACACGTTGAGCTAAATCGGGCAAAGTAAAGGTGCGTAGTGCATTTTTATTTTTACCGCGCGTGTGCTCTAGAAATCGGTTGTAGCTGCCGTGAACGGTTACGCTGCCTTTTGTTGTCTGCTTTCGCCGCTCTAGCTCACACAATTCGCCAGGGCGAAGACCGACGACGGCTAAAAAACGATAGGCGTGGATAAACCAGTCATCGCAAGGACGGTTATGGTATGTTGTTCTGCTAGAGCTGAACAATATTTTTAGGTGGTTGGGTTGTAGTACCTTGCGATCTCCGTCTTGTGCGCTATGAGGGATTTGCAGATCACTGGCATACATGTTGGTGGCCTTACTTTTTCGTGCAAATCTCAAAAAGGCTGTTACAACCCCGCGTATATTTTTTATGTATTTTCTTGATTTTTTCTTTCTGGCAGCCTTGTTTAAAATTTTCTGAAAATCCTGCTCGGTGACTGCTGCTATTTTAAGATTACCAACGCCGGGGAGAATCCATATACGGCCTATGCTTTCTATATTGACATAGTTTCCTGTGCCGGTACGGGCTTGTGTATCCTCCAAAAACAATTCCCATAGCCGATTGATGCGCATATTGCCATAGCTGATATTATCTTGCAGCCAAGCATCAGCCATCTTGTGGCATTCCCGTTGCCCTTTGGGGCCAGGGGTCGGGTTGGTAAAAGTACGGCGCTCGCCGTTCTTACGGACTTTGATTTGCCAGCGTTGATACTTCTCCAACCATTTGGCTATGTTCATGCGTGTTGCCATAATGCTATGCTCCTCATGCTATTGTGTCAATCAATCTATAGAAATACCGACTCATATTCCATATCACTATTTATGAATTGGTTGCAATAATTCAATATATATGGCTCATAACGATATAGCAGGATGCTTTCTTCTTCCCGATTCAACCATGTTATTTTGTGTTGTATTGCATTTATACGACGTTGTGCGGCTTCTATGCTTACATGAAACAGACTTGCCACCTGCTGGGAAGTTAATTCGCCCGCTAATCTATGGATGGTCCTCAGAACACACTCTGGCATTAACAGACAAGCCGCAAAGTAATGGGCTTCAATTTCACTTAACTCCGAATCGTCGGTATGTTCCATGTAGATATGCCCGATTTCATGTGCGACTGACCAATTTATGCGCTTTGTGTTATGACATAATTCATTGAATAGTATCAGCGTCCATTCTCTGTGCGCTATCATATAACTTTCTTTATTATTAAACAATTCGCGGCTGATCCCGGTTTTTTTGCAATACTGCCCAAACCTATCACAGTATATCCTTTTTGTATGCTTAAGACAGAATACGTTTATTTCTAATCCGCGAATTCTTTGGGATAATAAAAGAGCGGTCGCTCTTTTTTCACATTCGTCAAAACGTGGTTTTACCAATATACCCATTTTCCCCACTCCAGCTATTTCTGTCGATAGATACCCATCGGTTATTATAGGTATTCTGTTTGCTTTTTACATATAATTATTATTCATTTTTATTATCTTCGCCATCCGCGTATAGGCCAACCGCATCCATGTACATATCAATTGTACTTTCGATGCCCTTCAAAAGGCGTTCCCGCTGTTCAGGGGTCAGAGCCTTACCAGACTGGCGCGCTAGAACAAGTACTTTTGATTCAAAATCATTTGGTTTTTTCTCAACATCTTTTTTATGACCTATTAAATATAGGGGATCAATATTGAGAGCTGCTGCAAATTCACTAAGTTTTTCTACATCCAGATATTTAATATTTCCATCTTCATATTTTTTGACCGAAGTTTCATGTAGATTCACTTTTTTACCCAATTCGGCTCTTGAGATATCCAGAGCCTTTCTGGCATTATATATTTTTGCGCCTACTTCTTTGTTAAAATTATTTTCCATAGTATTTCAATATTCCTTATAGTAATCGGAACATATGCTAATAGTATTTTTTGCTATCATTAGTATACCATTTCTATACTATAAAGCAATCCATACTATAAATCAAGATTTTTTATTAACTCGTTAAATTATATTTACTGATAGTATTGACAAGATTTGAAATTTAAGTTATGATTTTGCCAGATCAATACTAATAGTAAAGATTATGCGAGGAGTAATAGGTAATGATTAACTTACAGAAACTAAAAGGGAAAATTCGTGAAGAAGACAAAACCTATCGTGATTGCGCACGTGCAATTGAATGCTCTAATCCAACGTTTTGCTCTAAAATGAAAGGGAGAAGCAAATTTTATGTTTTTGAAATCAGTAAGCTCACCAAATTTCTCCATTTAAGTGACGAAGATATTCTGGAAATTTTTTTCTCACGCTACAATACTAATAGTATTGAAACGAAATGCGATCGCTAGATCGGAGCATCCCAAATGACCGAAAAAGTAAAAGAGGTTATTTGCGGAACGTTAGGAGTAGGCACGGACAAATTCTTAGAACCAAAACGCCCAACATATTAGTCTTTGGCGAGGCGGTAGGGATACGGAACTGATCTATGGTCGTTGAGGGTTGTCGGAGCGGCCAACAAGATAGTCGAGGGAGACATCGAAGTAGTCCGCGAGGGCAATGAGGGGTGTAATTGTTGGAATGGCAGCGCCGTACTCATATTTTTGATAGTTGCGTTCAGTTACTCCCGCAATATCAGCAGCTTGCTTTTGAGTAACGTTGTGAGATTTACGGAAACGCTTAAGTGCTTGAGATAGCTCCATGTCTGCCTCCAACAGAATATTTTTAAAAGGCATTGACACGAACTATAGGACGTGATAGCATAAAAACGAAACACGAACTATAGGACGTGTAATCCAGAAAGAGAGGAGACTGTGAACATGAAACTACTGGTGGCTCGCGAAATGTCCGGAAAGACGCAAAAGCAAGTCGCCAAAGAATCCAGCATTACCG
>QMCD01002397.1_pt1 | contig 10468 bp, 9 predicted proteins | sample 1821841 | NCBI WGS metagenome assembly QMCD01 (sample SAMN01991225, study PRJNA193472) | Termite gut metagenome, whole genome shotgun sequencing project. | isolation source: worker | host: Macrotermes natalensis
TTGCATAATCGGCGCGGATTCTCACACCTGCACCTACGGTGCTCTCGGTGCGTTCTCAACCGGCGTGGGCTCTACCGATATGGCTGCCGCGATGATTACCGGCAAAGCGTGGTTCAAGGTGCCTCCCGCAATCAAGGTTGAACTCATCGGCAGCCCGCAGAGGTATGTGGGAGGCAAGGACGTAATCCTCCATCTCATCGGGCTCATCGGTGTTGACGGTGCGCTGTATAAATCACTCGAATTTTGCGGCGAGGGCGTCTCTGCGCTTTCAATGGATGACCGCTTCACAATCGCAAATATGGCGATTGAAGCCGGCGCGAAGAACGGGATTTTCCCCGTTGACGAGCAAACGCTTACCTACTGCAAAGGCAGATACAGCGGTGAAATCAGCATATATGAGCCGGATGCCGACGCCGAATATGAGCGCACAATCACAATTGACCTCTCCGCGCTGCGCCCGACCGTTGCACTCCCGCATCTGCCGGAGAACGCGAAGCCCGTCGAGGAAGCGGCCGGGATTGAAATCGACCAGGTTGTTATCGGCTCATGCACTAACGGGCGAATCTCCGATATGCGCATCGCGGCGGAAATCCTCAAGGGCAAAAAGGTGGCTCGCGGCGTGCGGTGCATCATCATTCCCGCAACACAGGAAGTCTATCTCCAATGCATAAAAGAGGGGCTTGCCGAGATTTTCATCACCGCCGGCTGCGCTCTCAGCACGCCCACCTGCGGCCCGTGCCTCGGCGGCTATATGGGTATCCTCGCGGCAGGCGAGAGGGCGGTTTCCACAACGAACAGAAACTTCGTCGGCCGAATGGGCCACACCGATTCCGAGGTGATTCTTGCCTCGCCCGCCGTGGCCGCCGCCAGCGCAATCAACGGTTGTTTAAGTGCAATTGACAATTCGTAGGGGCGCTTTCCATGCCCGCCCGCACAATAAGTGCAATTGACAATATGAAATAAAAAATCAACGTACAAGGAGAAATCATGTACACAGTTTACGTATATATTATTGACACTCTGGCAGACTGGGAATTAGGATACGCCACGGCAGAACTGAATTCGGGCCGCTTTTTCAAAAAGGACGCGCCGTTAGTATCGCTCAAGACGGTCGGCTGCACTCAAGAGACAATCCATACGATGGGGGGCATGACTGTTGCGCCCGATTGCCTGGTGGAGGATATAACGCTCGGCGAGCAAAGCGTTCTGCTGCTGCCAGGCGCAAATACGTGGAATGACCCGAGGCATCATGCTGTCATTGAAAAAGCGGGCGAGCTTCTTTCATCGGGCGGCACTGTGGGAGCAATCTGCGGGGCTACCGCCGCACTTGCGGACTTCGGGCTTCTCAATGACCGCCCGCACACCAGCAACGGGCAAGGCTTCCTTGACATGGTTTCACCCGATTATAAAGGGCAAAGCTTTTATGTGGATGAGCCGTCCGTGGCAGACAATAACCTCATTACAGCAAGCTCCACAGGAGGCCTATTGTGGGCGAAGCAGATTATTGAGCGTCTGGGCGTTTTCGAGGCGAATACGCTTGAGGCATGGTATGAGTATTTTAACACAGGCAAGCCAGAGCACTTTTTCGCCCTCATGCAAACCTTGCAGTCAGGCGATGAAGTCTGAACAGGGCAATTGTGAATAACTGATAAGGAGAAAGCTATGTTTGCACAAGGCAAAGCACATAAATACGGAGACAACATCAACACAGACGTCATAATCCCCGCGCGCTATCTCAACACGGCCTCGCACGCTGAGCTTGCGCTTCATTGCATGGAGGATATCGACGCGGATTTCATAAATAAGATGAAAACAGGCGATATCGTTGTTGGGGAGCGCAATTTCGGCTGCGGCTCTTCCAGAGAACATGCGCCGATTGCCCTCAAAGCGGCGGGCGTGTCATGCGTCATTGCCTCATCCTTCGCGAGGATTTTCTACCGCAACGCCATTAACATCGGCTTCCCGATTCTCGAATGCCCCGAAGCGGCGGAGGGAATAAGCGACGGTGATGAGGTCCGTGTGGATTTCGACACAGGCGTTATAACCAACGTCACAACAGGCAAGAGCTATCAGGCGCAGGCTTTTCCGGACTTCATCAAGAGCATTATCGCAAAAGGCGGCCTTTTAAGTGCAATTGATAATTGACAATTGATAATCAAGGGAGTATATGCCCTTACCCACTTTTGTAAAGAGGCGTTGCCCAGCGGGGGGCATGAGTGAAACGAATGCCGGGTGTTTTATATTTAGAGGAGAAACAATCATGAGCTTAGGTATGCCGACCTTAATCGAGCTGCAAAGTATTGAAGAGAGCGCGGCTCTGTGCGTTGAGCTGGGGCTGCAATTTATTGAGATTAACATGAATATGCCGCAGTATCAAATCGGCAGGCTGGACATGAAGGAATTGAAAAAGGTGCAAGGAACGGGAGTTTATTTTACCTTCCATCTGGATGAAAACCTCAACATCGCCGATTTCAACGATAAAGTCTCAGCGGCATATATGGACACGGTCTTGGCCACGATACGCATCGCCAAGGAGATTGAAGCCCCGATAATCAATATGCACATGTCAGAGGGCGTTCATTTTAAGCTGCCGTCAGAAAAGGTGTATCTCTTTGAAAAGTATAACGATTTCTACATGAATTCAATGAGAGAATTTAGAGACCGCTGCGGAAAACTGGCGGCTGGACCGGTGGGTGGAGATGTAAAAATATGCATCGAAAACACGAATGGCTACCTGCCATTTCAGGAAAAGGCGATTGATTTCCTGCTTGAGAGCGGAAGCTTCGCCCTCACATACGACATCGGTCATGATTTTTGCGCCGGCAACGTCGATGAGCGCTTTATAGCTAAGCGCGCCGGTAAGCTGCGCCATATGCATATACATGACGCGGTGGGGGATAGGAGCCATCTTGTCCTCGGCTCGGGCGAAATTGACATAGCCGGAAAGCTCGCTTTTGCGCGTTCGCATAATTGCAGCTGCGTCCTTGAAACAAAAACTGTAGCGGGCCTGAGGGAATCCGCAGCTACTTTGAAGAAAAACTGATATGATAATTCGCGGGAATATCCGCCGTGACAATCAATTGTCTTTGTTGACAAACCCCGCTGAAAATGCGATAATCATTCCTAAGCCTCTTTCGGGGCTTATATTAAATTACAAGGAGGGAACGCTATGGGAAAGGAGCTTGCAAAGGCTTATGAACCGAACGAGGTAGAAGGCAGAATCTATGACTTTTGGACGAAAGGAAATTATTTTCACGCGGTCGCAGACGAAAGCAAAACACCGTATACGATAGTGATTCCCCCGCCAAATATCACGTCTCAGCTGCACGTTGGCCACGCTTACGACGAAACGGTGCAGGACACATTGATTCGCTGGAGAAGAATGCAGGGATATTCAGCGCTTTGGGTACCGGGCACTGACCATGCTTCTATCGCCACAGAGGCAAAAATAGTCGAGGCCATGAGCGAAGAGGGGCTTACAAAAGAGATGATAGGCCGCGAGGCCTTCCTTGAGCGCGCGTGGGAATGGAATGCCAAATACGGCGGAAGAATCATCGAGCAATTGAAGCTCCTCGGCTCTTCCTGCGACTGGCAGCGCCTGCGCTTCACGATGGATGAGGGCTGCAGCAAGGCGGTTCGGCATGTGTTCGTGAAGCTGTATGAAAAAGGCTTGATTTATCGCGGCGAGCGAATCGTCAACTGGTGCCCGCACTGCGGCACGGCAATCTCAGACGCCGAGGTAGATTTCGTCGAAAGAGATGATTCGTTCTGGCATATCCGCTATCCGCTCACAGACGGCTCGGGCTATATCGAGCTGGCCACCACACGCCCGGAGACGATGCTCGGCGATACGGCCGTGGCGGTTCACCCCGACGATGAGCGCTATAAGCACCTAGTGGGCAAAACGGTGATTTTGCCGCTTGTGAACAAGGAAATCCCGATTGTTGCCGACGAATACGTCGAGATGGATTTCGGCACGGGCGTTGTGAAAATCACGCCCGCTCATGACCCGAATGACTATGAGGTCGGCAAGCGCCATGCTTTGCCTGTTATAAATATCCTTGATGAAAAAGCCGTGGTTAACGAAAACGGCGGGAAATATGCCGGAATGCCCGCGCTTGAAGCAAGGAAGCAGATAGTCAAAGACTTAGAGGACGGCGGATATCTTATTAAAACCGAGCCGATTAAGCACAACGTCGGCACATGTTCGCGCTGCCATTCTGTCATCGAGCCGCGCGTCTCAATCCAGTGGTTCGTGAAGATGGAAGACCTCGCAAAGCCCGCGAATAAGGCCGTGCGCGAGAAGGAAGTCAAGTTCATTCCGGAGAGAATGGACAAGCTCTATTTCGCGTGGATGGATAATGTGCGCGATTGGTGCATCTCCCGCCAGCTCTGGTGGGGGCACAGAATCCCCGCGTGGTACTGCGAAACCTGCGGCGAAATCATCATAGCGGAGCATGACCCGGCTCTTTGCCCTAAATGCGGCGGCGAAAAGCTCCATCAAGACGAAGACACGCTTGACACATGGTTTTCTTCTGCGCTTTGGCCGTTCTCAACTCTTGGCTGGCCGGAGGAGACGGAGGATTTCAAATATTTCTACCCGACGAACACACTCGTCACAGCATATGATATCATTTTCTTCTGGGTGGCGAGAATGATTTTTTCGGGCATTGAGCACACGGGAAAAGCTCCGTTCGATACCGTTATGCTGCACGGCTTAATCCGTGACGCAGAGGGCAGAAAGATGAGCAAATCCCTCGGCAACGGCATTGATCCCGTCGATGAAATAAATAAATACGGCGCTGATGCTCTGCGTTTCGCGCTTGTCACGGGCAACAGCCCCGGCAACGACATGCGCTACAGGGAAGAGAGGGTAGAGGCCAGCCGCAATTTCGCGAATAAAATCTGGAACGCCGCCCGCTTCATTCACATGAACATCGACGACCATGACTTGAAGTGTGAGCTGCCTGAAAAGCTTTTCCTTGAGGATAAATGGGTACTCTCGCGCTTCAATTCCATCACGCGCGAAGTAACGGAAAATCTGGATAAATTCGAGCTGGGCATAGCCGTGCAGAAACTGCATGACTTCATCTGGGACGATTTTTGCGATTGGTACATCGAGCTCGCCAAAATCAGAATGAATTCCGAAGACGCCGAATCGGCAAGCTCGGCGCGGCAGGTTCTCCTCTGGACGATGAGCAATACGCTGAAGCTGCTCCACCCGTTCATGCCGTTCATAAGCGAGGAAATCTGGCAGAGCCTGCCGCATGAAGGCGAGGCCTTGATAATCGCGCAGTGGCCGGAATATACCGATAGCCTCAGCTTCGCCGAAGACGAAGCAAAGCTCGCCGCAGTGATGGAGCTCATCACCGCAGTGCGCACGCGCAGAAGCGAAATGAACGTTCCGCCGTCAAAGAAAGCAAAGCTTTTCATAGAAACCACGAATGCGGAGGTGTTCACCGCGTCTAAGGAGGCCATCATGCGCCTCGCATATTGCAGTGACGTGGAGGCCGCCGCAAGCTTTGACAGCATAGATGAAAGCGCCGTGACCATCGTGACGAACTCCTGCAAGGCGTATCTCCCGATGGACGATTTAGTTGACAAAGCGGCGGAAACAGCGCGCCTGACGAAAGAGCTGGAGTCTGCTCAAAAGCAGCTTGACACAGTTGAGGCCAAGCTTAAAAATGACAGCTTCGTCTCCAAAGCGCCTCAGAACGTTATCGAAGGCGTGCGTGAGAACGGCGAGAAGCTCAAGGAAAAAATCAGATTGATAAACGAATCTCTTGCAGCATACAAATAAGAAGGAAGCCGCTTAAACAGCGGCTTTTCTTGAGGTGAAATATGAGTAATCTTTCATATGAAGAAGCAATGGCGAAAGTCAATTCACGGCTTCGCTTCGGCATGAAGGCGGGTTTTGAGCGCATTAGAAGTCTCTTGAGCGAGCTAGGCAATCCGCATGAAAAGCTGAAATTCGTTCATGTCGGCGGCACAAACGGCAAGGGCTCAACGGCTACGCTTATCGCCTCTGCGCTGCGGGAGGCAAGCTGTAAAACAGGGCTTTACACCTCGCCATTTGTGCTTGATTTCCGCGAGCGCTTCATGATAAACGGCGAGATGATTTCAAAGCCGCGGCTCATTGAAGAAATCGAGGCTGTGAGCGCCGCAATTGAAAGCCTGAATGCCGAAGATGAGCAAATCACCGAGTTTGAGTTTATCACGGCGCTGGCCTTGCATTGGTTCGCGAGCGAGGGTTGTGATATAGTCGTGCTGGAGGTCGGCCTTGGCGGGCGGCTGGATACCACGAATATAATCCCTGCCCCCGAGGTCACGGTTATAACCTCAATCTCGCTTGACCACACAGATATTCTCGGCGGCACGCTTGAGGAAATCGCCGCTGAAAAAGCCGGCATAATTAAGGGCAGAGACGTCGTTCTCTATCCGATTCAAGCCCCCCCCGCAGCTGATGTGATAAAGCAAGCCTGCCGCGAAAAGCACGCCGAATTGATTATCCCCGACGTCGGAAATATTAAGCTTCTATCCTCGTCAATCGCGGGAACAGAGTTCACGTATAATGGCGAAACTCTGAAAACTTCGTTCCTCGGCGAGCATCAGGTTTACAATGCCGTAACGGCTTACACGGCACTGCAATGCCTTAAAAAGCATTTTGACATACCCGAAGGCGCAATAAAAAAAGGCTTCAAAAAAGCCTTTATCCCCGCGAGAATGGAGATTATTTCCGAAGTCCCGCTCGTGATTCTCGACGGCGGGCACAACCCGGGCGCCGCCGAGGCCCTGCGCAAAACGGCGGAAGCTTTCCTTACAGGGAAGAAGCTCATCGGGATAATCGGCATGATGGCCGACAAGGACAGCCGCGAGTATTTCGGGAACCTCCGCGGCGTTTTCAACACGATTATAACCGTGGACGTTTCCAACATGAGAGCGATGCCGGCAAAAGAGTTGGCGGGCATCGCAAGCGGATACTGCGGCGACGTCCGCTGCGCCGCCACGTACGAAGCGGCAATCAATGAGGCGGAAGCGATGTTTGACGGCACCTCCGCGCTGATTGTTACCGGCTCACTCTATCTCGCAAGCGAGATAAGAGAGCTTCTATATGGTAGATTCAAAAATGCAACTAATCATGTTTTATGACAACTGAATTATGTTAATCTAGACTATAGATATGTGACTATATACGAGGATACTCTATTAATTATTGAAACTAAATATGATATATGCAAACAAAATTATGTCAACTCAATCACAGTTTTACTATATTTGCACAATCACAATACAGTCATTACTTCTCCACACAACACAAACCCTAAAACACAATGTTCTTCGGGTTCACGCCGCGGTCAAGCTGCTGCTTCCTGAAATAATCGGTTGAGAGGATAGAGAAGAGGTTCAAATCCACAATACCCTTGTCGGGCCAGTAGAAGCCTTCGCGAATCGTCCCCTCAAGCACGAACCCGCAGCGCTCCATCAGCCGCTCGCACGGCAGGTTGCTGGGCATAACGAAGGATTGTATGCGGTTCATCTGAATCCGCTCAAAAAGATATTTCACTGTAATCTGCACGGCTGAGGTCGCAAAGCCTTTGCCGTTATATTTTCTGTTGAGCATAAAGGTGAGCGTGGCGGCCTCTGTTTGCAGGTTTATGTCCGAAATCTCCAGTGTGCCGACCAAGGTGCTGAGCTGCTCGTTGGAATATATCCCGAGGAAAATCAGCTTGCGCTCACGGAAAAGCGAATCAAACTTCATCATGCGCGACGGAATCTCGCGCTCGGAGCGAAGCGCGGCGTTCGGGCTGAACAGGAAATTCTCGTCGTCACCCATGATTTCCCACAGCGCAGCCGCGTCAGACGGCGCAATCTGCGAAACCGTCACGCTTTCATTTGATATAAACGGATAGCTTGAAAATAATAAATCTGTTTTCATTTTACACCTGACGAATAATATTCAATAACTCCAAAGGCTTCTCTATTTTCGGCACGTCCGGCACATCGCCGAACCCATATGCGGCAAGTATGAACGGCACTCCAGCGGTGGCGGCGGATTCATAATCAAGCCGCGTGTCGCCAACATAAACCGGGAATTTCAGCGAATTTCTCTTGACCACCAGCTGTATATTCTCCGCTTTCGGCTTGCCCGTTCTGCCCACGCATTCATAATCCTTGAAGAATCGCCCCGTGCCGTGCCCCGCGAAAAAAGCCGGTATATATCCTATGCCGCAATTGCTGACGATAAACAGCGGCAGATTTGAGCTCAGCTTCTTCAAAAGATCGGTAATCCCCGGGTAGAGCTTTGCGCCGTGCTTGGAGAGATATTCGTCTTCGCGCGCACAGCATAGCTTGAAGAGCTCCTGCCCGCGCTCATAGGAGATATACGGGAAAAGGGCTTCCATCAGCTCCTTCGAAGCCATGCCCATCACCGATTTGAGTTCAGTAACAGTCGGCGCCTTTTTAATATCTGCTTGTGCTTCTAAGACCTCGCCCCACGTCAGGCAGATTTCATCTGTTGAATCCCATAGCGTGCCGTCGAGGTCGAAAATAACTCCGTCAGTTTTGATTATGCTCATATATGTTTGCTCCTCTGTTTTTATTCCTCGTCAAAAGTAATCGAATCCACAAAATCCTTGTAAATACTATCATAGTAACTGATACTTCCGGAAGGAGCAAAAAGTTCAAGATACATTACTCCATTTTTATAATTGAACATCCTGTATTTATGCGTATAGTTGAGACTGTACTCTGTAGGCGTTGAAAAGCTGAAATTATATGTATCACGACCGTTATAGTATTCGTGTTTAACGTCAGAGACATAATCCGTTGAATATGACTCTGCCATTTCCTTTGCCAAAGCATGTTGGTCGTCAGCAGATTGAATTTGCTTGTCATCTGGATGATAAAAAATTGACATGTATGCATGTGACCACTCCCCAACATCCATAAATCTGATATGAATATAGTCGCCATAGTCAGAAGATTGGCAACTTTCAGGAACTGAATATGACATGCCTTCATATGAGTTGTCATAATCATAATAAGGATTCGGAACACTGCGTGTAGATAAAAACATACTGAGGAAATCGATAATTATGACGAGTGGAATAATTATCAGTAAAGCAGATACCGTTGCAATTACCCATGCAACAGCCTGACTTGACATAGCCCTCTTGCCGTTTTTCATAACGGGCAGAGAATTAAATTGCTCCATATGATTTACCTTTATAAATCTGTCAGATTATACGGCGTTTGCTGATACACGAAATAGTTGAGCCAGTTTGAAACCAGCAAATGCGCGTTGCTTCTCCATGTAAAAGGCGGCGTTTTTGAATCATCGTCGTCGGGGAAATAGTTGTACGGGAGAACTGGGTCAAGCCCTTTATTCACGTCGCGGAAGTATTCCTTCGCGAGAGTGTCGCGGTCATATTCCGCATGCCCCGTCACATAAAAAGCGCGCCCGCCCTTCTGCGCAACGATGTGCAGCCCTGCCAGTTCCGAAACGGCGAGAATGGATAAATCGCAGTGCTTTTTGATGTCCTCAAGCCGCGTATAGGTGTATCGTGAATGCGGCGCGAAGTAATTATCGTCGAAGCCTCTCATCAGCGGGTGATAAGGGTTCAGAACCGTGTGATTGAAAATGCCGCTGAGCTTTTCCGGCAGCCGAAACTTATCTATGCCATAGTGATAATAAAGCCCTGCCTGCGCACCCCAGCAAATATACAGCACAGAGTAGACGTTTGTTTTGCTCCACTCCATGATTTCAACCATCTCCCGCCAGTAATCCACCTCCTCGAACGGAAGCAGCTCCACCGGCGCGCCGGTGACAATCATGCCGTCAAATTTCCTGTGCCTGATGTCCTCAAACGTCTTGTAAAAGGCATTGAGATGGCTGGCGCTTGTATTCTTGCTCTGGTGGGTGGCGGGGTGGATAAACTCAACGTTCACCTGAAGCGGCGTGTTACCGAGAAGCCTCAAGAGCTGCGTTTCCGTCTCGATTTTCGTCGGCATAAGGTTGAGTATCAATATATCCAGCGGGCGTATATCCTGAATATTCGCTCGCTCGTGCGTCATCACGAAAATGTTCTCCGATTCAAGAACCTCCACAGCGGGCAAATCCGCCTTAATCCTTATGGGCATAAGAACCCTCCCTGTATATAAATAGTTGATTCACTCATTGAAAAGTCATATAAAGCTATATCATATTATAGTATAGCAGTAACTGCGTTTTGTGAGGTTATTATAGCATATATGGCGGCGCCTTACAATCCGCCGAAAATTTCCCTGAAGTTTTCCTCAGATTGCTATTGACATCGCGTCTCTTATTTGCTATGATATTCAAGCGCCTTATGGATTGGGCGTTACTTATTTCGGACCTTGAAAATTAAACAACGAAAAAGAAAGACCCGTAATTCCGAGTTTTTTGGAAAGGGAAGCGAAAGGCGAAGGGAGAAGCCGAGAGGCAATT
>QMCD01003751.1_pt1 | contig 10468 bp, 11 predicted proteins | sample 1821841 | NCBI WGS metagenome assembly QMCD01 (sample SAMN01991225, study PRJNA193472) | Termite gut metagenome, whole genome shotgun sequencing project. | isolation source: worker | host: Macrotermes natalensis
ACACAAGCTTAACAAAAATAATTAATAAAGTAACAATTAACAAAAAAAATCATGGAAGCCATCTACACCGCCGAAGTAACCTCTATTGGAGGCAGAAACGGACAAATCAAATCTTCTACCGGTTCGTTGAACCTTGACGTGCGCTCGCCGAAAATACAAGGTGGCGCCGATGATTCGCACACCAACCCTGAACAACTTTTTGCTGCAGGTTATGCGGCGTGTTTAGCAAGCGCTATCAACCACGCCGGATTATTGCGAAAAATGCGCATTAACACGGAAATTACCGCAAAGGTTAGTCTTTACAAAAGAGAAGACGGCACCGGCTTTATGTTGGGCGTTGAGATGGATGTGAACGATCAGCTGGCTGATGGCACACACGCCGACACGGCTATCGCCTACGCCTTCGACACCTACGGCAACCCGGTTCCGAACGCCGCGATCATCGTGACGGACACGACGGGCGCTCCGCTGAACGCCATCTTGGCTCCCAGCCAGTGGACGGGCACGACCGGCGACGGCTTTCATAACATCGTCGTGATTGATGAAGAATGATTTATAAGGTTGTCCGTTAATTTTCAACGATTTCAGATAGACATTTTTGGGATTGAAATTTTGAACCTTAACCGTCAATGTATTTCCATTTTCCAAATGCACCGTGATTTCTTCGGCATTGGGCGAACCTAACACATATTGGTCGGAACCCGGACACACCGGATAAAATCCCATTGCCGAGAAAACGTACCAAGCCGACATTTGTCCACAATCATCGTTTCCGCACAAACCGTCCGGTTTGTTTTTGTACATGCGATCCATGATTTCACGCACACGTGATTGTAATTTCCAAGGTTGTGAAGTCCAAGCATACAAATACGCCACATGGTGGCTGGGTTCGTTGCCATGCACGTAATTGCCCATCAAACCTTCTTCGTTGATATCTTCGGTGTTTGCAAAATATTTTGCCGGTAATTCCATTGTAAACAAGGAGTCCAAGCGTTTCACAAAACGCTTTTCGCCACCCATCAATTCCATTAATCCGGGCACATCATGCGGAACAAAAAAGGAATAATTCCATGTATTGCCTTCGATAAAGCCTTGTCCATGCGTATCTAAAAGGTCAAACGGTTCTTTGAACTTACCTTGTTCGTCTTTCGGACGAGCAAAACCAATGCGTGTGTCGAACACTTTTCTGTAATTCTGCGACCGTATCGCATATTGTTCGGCCACATCTGCACGGTTCATACGTTTGGCCAATGCGTAAATCGTCCAATCATCATAAGCATATTCCAATGTTGCCGAGGCCGAACTGCCGCTTTTTTCCATAGGCACATAACCCAAGCGAATGTAATCGCCAATTTGATCGTAATACGTCAAATTCGAACTGTGAATACAAGCCTGCAATGCTAATTCCTTATCAATATTCAAGCCTTTTGCAATGGCATCGGAAACTACGGAAACAGAGTGATAGCCTACCATACACCAATTCTCATTGCCCATGTGCGACCACACAGGAAGCGCTTTGTGCACGCTCTGTTTGTAATGGTCGAGCATAGATTTTACAAACTGTTCGCTGTATTTCCGCTTAATCACATTCATCAAAGGATGTTCGGCACGGAAGGTGTCCCATATCGAAAAAACCGTGAAATTCGTTCGATCGGCGGCGGCTTGATGAATATTATGGTCAATACCACGATAACGTCTATCAACATCTTGATAAACCGATGGATTGATCATCGTGCGATACAACGCCGTGTAGAAAACGGCTTTGCGCTCTTCATCAGCTTTTAGGTCGATTACACTGAGTTCGGCTTCCCACTTATCTTGTGCGGCTTTGCATAAGTCGTCAAAATTTTTTCCGGCGGTTTCGACGTTCAGATTATTCAACGCTCCGGCAGCATCTACAGGCGAAAGAGCCACTTTGATTTCCAGAGTTTCGCCTTCTTCAAAATCAAAATCGAAAAATGCGGTTAAATCTGTTCCGAACATTTCCGGAAAATTATCTTCCATGTTGAACTTCCTCCAAAAGCCTTTGTATTTGACATTTTCAGCGTTTTTACAACCGTAATTTTTTATCGGTTTAGAAAACGTAATGGCAAAATGCGTGTAATTCATTCGTGACCAGCCACGTGTGATGCGATAGCCGGTCAGCGTATATTCGTCTTCCACACGAAGATTAGACATCAGCACTTTTCCATCATAGTTGTAAATGCCATACGTCAAATCCAAAATGATGTGCCCCTCCCCTTTTGGGAATGTGTATTTATGAATGCCGCATCGTTCCGTAGCCGTCAATTCGGCTTTGATATTGTAGTCTTCCAATAGCACGGAATAGTAGCCCGGAGAGGCTTTTTCCGTTGCATGACTGAATCGTGAACGATAACCGCTGTCGGGCTGGTCGGCTGTTCCCTCAGTCAGATGCACCTTTCCAACGGTCGGCATAATCAAAATATCGCCCAAATCGGAATGCCCCGTACCGTTAAGATGCGTATGACTAAATCCGATAATCGTTTTATCATCATATTGGTAACCTGCGCAATAGCGATACGCATTTCGTTGATATACGCCATCAATATTATGCGGAATCTCTTCCGTATCAGGACTTAGTTGCACCAGTCCGAAAGGCGCACAGGCACCGGGAAACGTGTGTCCCATACTTTTTGTTCCCGCAAAAGGATTAACATAATCAATACGTTTTTTTTGAGCAGAAAGATCATTCGACATCAGACATACAGTAATTGCAATAGTGAATTTAAGGATTTTAGATAACATGATTTTTTGTATAATATTTTATGAATGCAAAGATACGAAAAATTTTGCAATAATATGCCACTTGAAAAAGATTATACAGATTGAATGCGTCTTATCCAATAAATTTTCGTAACTTCGTAAAAAATTTAGAATCATGAACGTTGAAAAATCAAACGAAGAACATAAAGAATGGCTGGTGGAATTGAAAACAAGAATTCGCCAAAGCCAAATGACCCGTTCTAAAAAAAGTTTACAGTAGTGTTAGGCGTGTTCCAACTGTGCATCATATTTGCCTGCGTAAATATCGCCGGGATAAATATCGCACTCATTATCACCCCAACTGAGTATGCCGTATTTCGCAAGATAAAACTGCTTAAATAATTTCAAAGGTGCAAATCTGCAAAAAGGTTGACCACCGGTTTTAAAAAGAGTTTCTAAGTCAATCACACGCAAGGAATGATCCTCAAAAGTAATTTCAATCAAATAATCGTGCAGATATTTTGCTCCGATTGTTCTTAAATATCCTTTTTTTGCTTTCATCACTTTATTCGTTTTGTTATAACTATCTTTTTTACTTTGCCACCGGTTCTGATTTGTTTATGCGCATACAGAATGATGTATTTATATTTTGAAATGAATGTTTTTAAGTCGTTCATTTTGGACGGACTGAGTTTTCCGCTTTCTACTTCGTAGCGCACGGTTTTAATAGCATCGTCCTTTTCATACAGCAACACTTTAACTTCCGCATTACCATAATGAGCATGAACATGTACAGGATTATGATCTTTGGTATAAAGCATAATTGTTATTCCCAAATACTCGTAAATTGTTGGCATAACCTTAAAATTTTGTACAAAGTTACAAAAAATAATCAAAATATCAAAATCAAGCACAACTTTTTTCTGGACAACTCCAAAATGGAATCACCAAAAAAATTAGTTTTCATATCATCAGCCAGTATTTTTATTTCCTGTGCTGATTTTGTGCCGGCTGTATCCTGCGACAAACAACTTTTTTCAGTGTTTACGCAGGATACAGATGGTTTCGGTCGGGATGACAAGATTCGAACTTGCGACCACACGCCCCCCAGACGTGGACTCTACCGGGCTGAGCTACATCCCGAAAAAATAAGACTGCAAAATTACTAAAAATTTCGCAGTCTTACAAGTTTTTTGCGAAAAAAGTTATGCTTTTTGAACTTCTTTCACCAAATCTTTTCCGATTTCGATCGCTTTTTCGTTTTCGGGAATCAATTTGTGATGGCGTTCGGGCAAGGATTTCTCCAAACCTTTGCGAATAAATTCTCCGCCTACAATCGGTTTCAATTTCAAATAGCCACCCAACACAATCATGTTGAAAACCTTGGCCAGACCGAGTTCTGCGGCTTTTGCAGTGGCTTCAATCGAATAGATGTTGATGTCTTTTCGTGTTGGCGGGTTGATGATGCCATTGGGGTCGTACAGCAAGTAGCCGCCCGGTTTTACGGATTGTTCAAATTTGTCCAACGATTGCTGGTTAAGAATAATGGCCGTGTCAAATTTATTGATAACGGGCGAACTGATGCGCTCATCGCTTACAACGATAGACACATTGGCCGTTCCGCCACGCATCTCAGGACCGTAAGAAGGCATCCAACTAACCTCCTTATTTTCCATTGCTCCGGAATACGCCAAAATTTTGCCCATCGACAAAACGCCTTGACCGCCGAAGCCTGCTATGATGATTTCTTCTGTCATTTCTTAATTGTTTATTTGTTGACGGGCTATTTCACCATTTTTCCATCAATCTTAATGTCGCCCAACGGATAAACCGGGAACATATTCTCTTCCATCCATTTGTTGGCGGCATTCGGAGTCATTTTCCAACCGGAGTTGCAGTTTGACACAATTTCGAGAAACGACAATCCTTTGTTGTTGGCTTGGTTCTCAAACGCTTGACGAACGGCTTTTTTGAGTTTGCGAACATTGCCCGGCGTATGCACAGAATGACGTGCACACATATAAACTCCGTCTAATGGTGCAATCATTTCCGTAATTTTCAGCGGGTTACCCATCGTTGCAACATCACGTCCGTAGGGCGATGTAGCCGATTTCATTCCGGGAAGTGTGGTTGGCGCCATTTGTCCGCCGGTCATGCCGTAAATACCGTTGTTCACAAAAATCATCACAATATTTTCGCCACGGTTGCATGCGTGAATGGTTTCTGCCGTACCAATGGCGGCCAAATCGCCGTCGCCTTGATACGTGAACACCGTCTTTTCGGGCAATAAGCGTTTGATAGCCGTTGCCAATGCCGGTGCACGGCCGTGAGCAGCCTGAACCATATCCACATTCATAAATTCGTAGGCCAATACGGAACATCCTACCGGAGCGATACCAATCGTTTTTTCCTGCAAGCCCATTTCGTCCAAAACCTCCATAACCACACGGTGTACAACCCCGTGGCCACAGCCCGGACAATAACTCAACACCTTGTCGGTGAGCAAGTCGGTTTTCTTATAAACCAAATTTTCTTTTGTTGCTATACTTGACATAATAAACCTCCTTACATGATTGATTTAACAGCGTTTACAACTTCGTCCGGAGCGGGAATAATTCCACCCACGCGACCAAAATGTTCCACTTTGGTTTGACCTCCAACAACTAATCTTACGTCTTCAACCATTTGTCCCAAGCTCATTTCAACCGTTAAGAAACCCTTGACTTTTTTCGCCAAATCAGCAATCGGTTTTTTCGGGAATGGGAACAAGGTAATCGGACGTAAAAGCCCTACTTTATGACCTTCGGCACGAAGTAAATCCACCGCTTTTTGACTGATACGGGCGCTTGAGCCGTAGGCTACAATCACGTATTCCGCATCATCGCATTGAATTGCTTCATAACGAACTTCGTTTTTCTCAATTTCGTCGTATTTTTTCTTCAATTCGTTAACATGGATTTCTTGTTTGTTAGAATCCAAATCAAGCGATGTAACAATATTATGTTCACGGTCAGCTGTTTTGCCAATCGTTGCCCAAGGCGTGTTTTTGCGAATTTCCGCTTCGGTGAAACGAGGACGTTGTTCGGGAAGAACCACTTTTTCCATCATCTGACCAATCACACCATCCGAAAGAATCAGCGACGGCGTGCGGTATTTGAACGACAAATCGAAACCCAACACGGCGAAATCCGCCATTTCTTGAACAGATGCAGGTGCGAGAACGATCATGTGATAATCTCCGTGTCCACCACCTTTAACAGATTGAAAATAATCGGATTGCGCAGGCTGAATCGTTCCTAATCCCGGGCCGCCTCGAACCACATTCAAAATCAAGCAAGGCAACTCCGCACCTGCGAGATACGAAATACCTTCCTGTTTGAGAGAGATACCGGGGCTTGACGATGATGTCATCACACGTTTTCCGCAAGACGCACCACCATAAACCATGTTAATGGCGGCAACTTCGGATTCCGCTTGAAGAACAACCATTCCCGTACGTTTTTCAGGTTGTTCGGCCATCAAATATTCCATCACTTCCGATTGAGGAGTGATCGGATATCCGAAATAACCATCGCAACCCGCACGAATCGCTGCTTCCGCAACGGCTTCGTTTCCTTTCATGAGTTTAAATTCTTTTTGCATTATTCGGTGTTTTTAATTAATCTACTTTGGCTTTGTAAACCGTGATTACGCCGTCGGGACAAACCACTGCGCAATTTGCGCAACCGATGCAAGCATCGGGTTTTTCCATAACTGCGTAGTTGTAACCTTTTGCGTTTACTTTCGGAGAAAATCCGATAACGCCCAAAGCACAAGCCGGAGCGCACACTTCGCACCCTTTGCATTTTTCGACATCAATAACGATCTCGCCTTTGAATTTTGCCATATCTTTTATTTTTAAATTTTCATCAATAAATAACGTAGGGGCGCAACATGTTGCGCCCCTACAAATATTAATTATTCAACATAATCGGCATCACCAACATCAAAATATCTTCGCCTTCGGTAGAATTACCAACAGGAAGAATCAATCCGGGACGCGTAGGATGCGACATTTCAATCATCACTTCATCGGTATCAATATTGCTCAACATTTCCATTAAAAACTTCGTATTGAAACCGATTTCGATAGGTTCGCCCTCGTAACTGCACGTGATTCGTTCTTTCGCTTCATTAGCAAATTCGCGGTCTTCAGCAGATACGGTCAATTCTTTACCATTAATTTTCAAACGGGCTTGTTGAATGCTTTGTTCCGAGAAAATCGATACACGACGCACAGCGTTTAAGAATAATTGGCGGTCAACCGTTAATTTATTCGGATTGTTTTCCGGAATTACGGCTTTATAATTCGGGAAACGACCATCAATCAAACGACAGATAATCCGTGTGTTTTCAAACGTAAAAAACGCATTCTTTTCGTTAAACTCAATCGCCACTTCGGCCTCGTCTTTACGGCCAAACAATACGTTTTTCAACAAGTTCAGCGGTTTTTTATGAATGATGAAACTGGCTTCCACTTCGGATTTAGCATCGGTGCGCGTATAGCGAACCAATTTGTGCGCATCTGTTGCCACAAAACGAATATTTTCGGGTGTAAGTTCGAAAAACACACCGGACATCACCGGACGCAAATCATCGTTACCCGTTGCAAACACAGTCTTTTGAATGGCTTCACCCAAAATTTGAGCCTGCATCTGCGTTTGGGTTACATTACTTGCTTCAGGAATTTCAACAAAACCTTCGGCTTTTTCGCCAACTAATTTATATTTACCCTCACCTGCGGAAATCTCCACGGAGCAGTCGTCTTCGTTAATCGTGAACACCAAAGGCAAATCCGAAAATGTTTTTAACAAATCCATCAAAATCTTTGCAGGAATAGCAATGGCGCCGTTTTCCGAAGCCTCTCCGAGTTCTAAATCCACAATCATAATCGTTTCCGAATCGGAAGCCGTTAATGTTAAGGTCTTATCTTTAAGGACAAACAAAAAATTGTTCAAAATAGGCAACAATTTGTTGGTACCGACAACGCCGCTCAAAGCGGATAAATTCTTGATTAAAATCTGGCTGTTTACAATAAATTTCATTTTATTTTTGTGTTTCGTTTTTGATTAAACTTATTTTTTGCAAATTTACGGTTTTTTTTTGATTTTTACAAGGTTTGTTAACAAAAATATCATTTCATTAATAATCAATATATTAAATGTTAATAAAACTGTTACCAATTTCCAAAGGCTTGCATGAAGATTTGATCCACTAATTCGTCGGTAATTTCTTTTACCAATTCGCTTTCCACACTGTTGAAATCTATATCACTGTCAAAATCTCGATAGACCGAAAACGATTGTGAAAAACTATCTTTGGAATTAATATTATTCGAGAAATTAACTTTGATAGTGATCGTCAATCGCTGCAAAGCCGCTTGTGCATCACTTTGTGCAGCCATCGGCGTAAGCGTATAAGCGGTTATTTCTCCGGTTATTTCTGCATCAGGTTCGCCTTCCGAAATTTCTTGCAAACTAATATAAGTGCGCAATCCGTCCGTAAATTCCGAGCTCAACGTGGGATTAACGATGCTTGCCTTGTTTGGAAAATAGTCAATAATGATGGTTTTCATCTCAGGCGGAATGGAGGCACCGGTAAAACTGTAACAACCTGTCATCGCCAGCATCAGCCATACAAAACAGGTGGTCATTCCAAGTGAAGCGAGAAGTTTATTCAAGGCCATAATCTTTAATTTTGCGATAAAGTGTTCGTTCGGAAATGCCCAATTCTTCTGAGGCTAACTTGCGTTTGCCATGATGTTTTTGAAGGGCTTTTTTGATCAATTCCAATTCACGTTTTTCCAATGAAAGGGTGTCGTCAACGTCGTGAACATCTTGAAAACCGACATCTTCGGTTTCCACCTCTTGCGCAGGCTGTTCGTAGATTTGCGCAGACGTTGGCGGTACAAATTGTGCGGGTTCGGTATAAATAGACGGCGTCAATGCCGTATGATGTTCGTCAAGCGAAAAATCGTGTGGCATATTGCCTTTCACAATTTCGGAAATCACTTTTTTCAGGTCGGTAATATCACGTTTCATATCGAACAAAACGCTATACAGAATGTCACGTTCGCTAACATTGTCGGTGCCCTGTTTGCCAAGTAAAATCGGCACATTGCTATCAACAGGCGGTAAATATTTTTTCAAAATTTCCGCAGATAATTCACGATTATGTTCAACGATAGACATCTGTTCGGTCACATTTTTAAGTTGGCGAATATTGCCTTTCCACGGATAATTAACCAGCATCTCACGACCGTCCGGCGTCAACTGTATCGCCGGCATTCGATACTTTTCGCTCATATCGCTTGCAAATTTCCGGAACAGTAATTCGATATCCTCTTTGCGTTGCCGCAATGGTGGAACGTGAATAGAAATCGTATTTAAGCGATAATATAAATCTTCACGAAACGTGCCGCGCGAAATGGCAACCGGAATATCCACATTGGTTGCAGCCACCACACGAACATTGGTTTTTTGCGCCTTTGACGAACCTACTTTGATAAATTCGCCGGTTTCCAATACCCGCAACAAGCGAACCTGTGTGCTCAAGGGCAATTCAGCCACTTCGTCCAAAAAAATCGTTCCACCGTCGGCAACTTCAAAATAGCCTTTACGTGCCTCTTTTGCATCGGTAAACGACCCTTTTTCATGACCAAAAAGTTCGGAATCAATCGTGCCTTCCGGAATTGCACCGCAGTTGATAGCGATGTATGAGCCGTGTTTACGCGGACTAAGTTGATGAATGATTTTCGGAAAAAACTCTTTTCCAACGCCCGATTCGCCTGTAACCAAAACGCTCAAATCCGTTGTCGCCACCTGACAAGCCACTTCAATCGCCCGATTCATTTCGGGATTAACCGTAATAATTCCTAAACGTTGTTTGATTGATTGAATTTCCATTTTGCAAAGATACGAAAAAAATTGAGAATGGAGAATGGAAAATGGAGAATTTTTTTAATGGTGAACGGTAAAGGGTGAACGGTAAAGGGTAAAAGGTTAATGGTTAATGGTGCTGCGCCTTATTTCTATGTGTATTTCCTTTGCAATTAGGCGAAGCACCGTTCACCATTGACCTTTCACCGTTTACCCTTGCGGCGAAGCCGCATCTACCTAACGCAGCGGAGCGTGAACCCCATGTTCTTGTAGTTGCCGTGCACTGGGTAGATGTAGCCACTCGAATTCAAGTACAAGTAGTACCCGCTATCGACGCGGTGCTCTGTCTGAGACCAGTAGCTCGCTCGCGAACCCTGATTGCGCAGCGTGCCTGCGTTAGCGTCGCCACCGTATGCGGCACCCCACTTACCAATGTAATTAGTATTGATAAAAGAAACATAACTTGAGGCACTCCTACTTTCGCCGGTACCACCAAAAGCCATATCCAAATTGATAAAATCTTGCAGAGTAGGAACTCGCCAAGGCGCTGGACAAAGTGTGCTTGCATATTTAGCAACAGCACACCAAGAAAACAAATCACCCGGATAAGAAGGATTGGAACGACAGTCAACATTGTTATTATTGGAAGAACCGCCGTCAAAACCGGTTTTTTGACAACCGGTGGCAGTAACAGGCGCAGACCATGTTTGACTACCTACAGTATAAGTTGTAGCAGAAGCAAACGAAACAGTACCAAAATTAAACGTACCGGAAGCACAACCGGTAGCAACAATCGGCGCAGCAACAGTATGCAAACCACTGACATC
>QMCD01002453.1_pt1 | contig 10467 bp, 9 predicted proteins | sample 1821841 | NCBI WGS metagenome assembly QMCD01 (sample SAMN01991225, study PRJNA193472) | Termite gut metagenome, whole genome shotgun sequencing project. | isolation source: worker | host: Macrotermes natalensis
TCTATTAGCTTCGCTGACAGCTTCTCTGATTTCTTTCACTAAGGTACGTTCTCCTCCTCCCGGGAGGAGGAGTACCCCGCAAGGGGGGAGGTGGTAGGTAAAAAAAATACCTATTAATCATAACTCTAAGGAATTCTTTTCACCTACCACCTCCCCCTACGGGTACTCCTCCTCCCAGAAGGAGGAGAATAGAGATAGTCTTGCTAACCACTAACCACTTATCACTAACCACTAATCACTGCTCCGCTCCGCTTCGCTAAATTCTCATTTATGACGCTATGAATAATGCAGGCTAAAGAATTGCTTGTATTGCGCAGCAACCTGATTGAGATTCCGTTTCGCTATATTATCATTCATAGTATAAACTAATTATGAACAGCTACTTATAATATTCCTTTTTGGATGAATATTTTTTTGCTTCTTTATTGACTGCTCAAATCCTAATTGCATACAACTTTGAGGAAAATTCACTATCTTTGCATCAACAAAAATGAGAAGAATTGTAATAAACGCCGTGTTTATGGCACTTTCTCGTTTAGTGCATATTTTACTTGTAACAAGAAACCTAATATGAAAAGAAATTTCTACCTGCAACATCCGCTTATGGCGATGAATGACCCCGAAATGCAAAACCTGCTCAATGAAGAAGGTCTGAAAGGCGTTGGCGCCTATTGGGTCATTATCGAAAAGTTGGCACTCTTGCCCGAACCCTGCGCCCAATTGGATTATCTCCGTCCTTTCTGCAAGGGCTTGAAAATTTCCTTTGCCTATCTCAAGAAGATTATTCTCAACTACCCACTGTTCATTATGGAAGAAGATGGATATTTCACTCCCGCCGAATTGAATCCTGTACGCGGAAGGAATAAAAAACGTGCGGAAGAAACTCAAAAAGCGGATGTAAATGCGTGGGAAAATGAGCAAAAAGTGAGCGAAAATACGTCGAAAAACGAGCAAAAAACGCAGAAAAATGAGCAGAAAACGCGTGAAAATGCACGAAAAAGCATAAAAAATGAGCGAAAAACGAGCAAAAATGAATCAAAAATCGCTTTTATCTATTCGCATAAAACGCTGAAACACTGCAATATAAATGAAAATCCAGAAGCAATTAAAGAGAATATAAGAGATATAATAACAACAGCAACAACAAAAGAAAAAGAAAAGACTGCTGCTGTTGCTGATGTTATTGCTGTCAATGAGATAATTTCCGGTAGCAGTGCTATTGCTTCCGGCGGTTCAGTTAGTGCTTCTGGAGAGACTGATACCGTCACTTGCAAGTTCATCCCTCCCCAACCTTGGCGAGAGTTGGTTGACAGCCTGTCGTCGGACAGTGAATGGGTGGAGATTGTTTGCATGAAAAGCGGGTATGGGGGACTGCTAAGGCAGTACTTCAACGAAGCCGTGGAGATATTCAAACAGCATGTCGTGCTCTACGACAAGGGGGATGACTTGCTGAGTATGAGGCAAGTACATCAATACTTCGCCAACTTCGTGTCAGCAGAAAAAACCACTTCAACTGCGCTTCGGGAAAAACTCCGGGAACTGGATATCGGCCGGAAAGCTAAAGCGGACGAGCTATATCGCTACGAAAAGCGTATTGACGGGAAGCGCACTTACATGGGCTGCCTCATACCCGATTGTGCACCGCCACGACCGGACGACAGTGCCCTCTGGAATAACCTCACGATGCAGTGGGTATCAATCCCTCAAAGAAAAAGTCTCCAGACGTAAGCACCGGAATTCATCTCACGAGACCAGAAAATTCATCCCATGAGACGAGAAAATCCGTCCCACGAGACGAAAAAATTCATCTCGTGAGACGAAAAAATCCATCTCACAGGACGAAATAATTCGTCTCACGGGACAAATTCATTCGAGCCTGTATTATTCATAGTGTAAGTACTTCGCTTACTATAAATGAGAATTTAGCGTACCCATTTCCACCTAAATTCTCATTTATGACGAAACACTTATGAATAATGCAGGCGAGCAATAACGCGGAAGAATTGCATCTGCAATAAATCTTAATTAAGAAGAAAGTTGCTGTAATTTTGTGCTGTTATGTGGCAAAAGAAAGTGAAAATGCTTACTTTTGCGCCGATAAAATAGAATATTGATAACTAAATCCGATAAAAGAATGAAAAAAGTAAGAGCGGCCATCGTTGGCTATGGCAACATTGGGCAGTATGTGCTCGAAGCGTTGCAAGCGGCTCCCGACTTTGAAATCGCAGGCGTTGTACGTCGTGCAGGTGCCGAAAACCGTCCCGCAGAATTGAGTGACTATCCCGTTGTGAAGAATATTAAAGAATTGGAACGTGTTGACGTGGCTATCCTTTGTACTCCTACCCGTAGCGTAGAGGCTTATGCTAAGGAAATTCTTGCTCTCGGAATCCATACGGTAGATAGTTTTGATATCCATACCGGTATAGTAAATCTGCGCCGTACGCTGAGTGCAGTTGCAAAAGAGAACAATACGGTTTCTATTATTTCTGCAGGTTGGGATCCGGGAAGCGACTCTATTGTACGCACCATGCTTGAAGCTATCGCTCCGAAGGGAATTACTTATACGAATTTCGGTCCCGGTATGAGTATGGGACACACCGTTGCTGTAAAAGCAATTGATGGTGTGAAAGCCGCCCTGTCCATGACAATTCCTACCGGAACGGGTATCCATCGCCGTATGGTTTACATCGAACTGAAAGAAGGTTATGAGTTTGATAAAGTGGCTTCCGCTATCAAGGCAGATCCGTATTTTGTGAACGATGAAACGCATGTGAAACAGGTGTCCAGTGTAGATGCTCTGCTTGATATGGGGCATGGCGTGAACCTCACCCGTAAAGGTGTTTCCGGTAAAACACAGAACCAGTTGTTTGAATTCAATATGCGCATCAATAATCCGGCGCTGACTGCACAAGTATTGGTTTGTACGGCGCGTGCTGCCATGCGTCAGAAACCGGGTTGTTATACCATGATAGAAGTTCCGGTTATCGACCTTCTTCCGGGTGACCGTGAAGAGTGGGTTGGGCATTTGGTATAATGACTGAACAATTAAGAAAGGCTGTAAATACGTAATAGGAACTGAGTTCTCAACTACGTATTTACAGCCTTTTTTCGGATATAACCTTTTTATCTTCTCACAGCCTTATTGGGACTGTTTTCTCAAATTCCCTTTTAGAACAGGAAGCGCATAATATCATTAAAGTTAGCCCAAATCAGTAGTCCGAACAGTATAAACATACCTACCATTTGCGCACGTTCCATAAATTTTTCGCTTGGTTTGCGGCGGGTAACGATTTCGTAAATCAGGAACAGCACATGTCCACCGTCCAATGCAGGTATGGGCAAGATATTCATGAAAGCGAGGATAATAGAAAGGAAAGCTGTCATATACCAGAACTGATACCAGTCCCACGTAGCGGGGAAGATACTTCCGATAGTACCGAAACCGCCCAATTGTTTAGCTCCTTCTTTAGAGAATACATATTTCATGTTACTCACATAACCTTTCAGAGTCTTAACCCCCAGCTTTATGCCTACCGGAAAAGATGCGAAGAAGCCATATTCTTCTCTTATAACCGGTAATAATTTAGCTGTTTCCGTACGCACTGCCACGCCTATTTCATAGAGTGAATCCGTAGCTATGGTTACTGTATCCGTAATTCCGGCGCGTACGTATGTCAGGGTTATATCGTGAGAGGCGGAATTTGCTTTTTTCAGGAGAAGCATTTCTTTTCTATAGTCAGAGTAAGCTATGTTTTTCCCGTTTAGTTGCGTAATGCTGTCACCCGGCTGTAATCCTGCCAAAGCAGCGGGACGATTGGGGATGATACTGTCTATCACATACGGATAGCGGAATGAAGCAAAACGTACACTGTCCGCTAATAGCTTTTGCATCATGTCTTCGGGGATATATACCGATGCTCTCTTGCCGTCACGTAATACGGTTACTTCGCGGGCGTCGATGATTTTGCCTATCATATCCTGATCCATGCGTTCCAGTGGAACATTATTGGCGGATATCAGTACATCACCGTCCTGAAAGCCGACAGCCTTTGCCGTTTCGTTGAAATCCATGCCCAGAGGCGCTTTTTGAATCGGTACATATTCATCACCCCAGGCGAAGAGTATCATGGAGTAGATAAAGAGTGCGAGCACGAAGTTAAACAACACCCCACCTATCATGATGAATAATCGTTGCCATGTCGATTTGGCGCGAAACTCCCACGGCTGCATGGGCTGTTTCATTTGTTCGGTATCCATTGACTCATCCACCATACCTGATATTTTTACGTAACCACCCAGAGGCAACCAGCCGATGCCGTATTCCGTTTCACTGTTTTTAGGCTTGAACTTGAATAATGTGAACCAAGGGTCAAAGAACAGGTAGAACTTTTCAACCCGCGTCTTGAAAAGGCGGGCAAAGAGGAAGTGCCCTCCCTCATGAACGATAACGAGTAATGAAAGACTCATAATGAGTTGCAGGGCACGAATCAAAAATGTTTCCATCTAATAAACTTTCTATTTAATTATGTATTATACTTATTGTCAGATACCTTGCCGGAACAACCTTATACCATATAGATAATGACGCTCCGGTTGGTACTTATATTGTTTCTCTTTTTTGTTTTATCAATTCCTGTGCAATGCGGCGTGCCATTGCATCCGTTGCCACGTAATCTTCATATTCCGGTTTCTGTATGAAGGATACGATTGACATTGTTTTTTCTATTACATCACTCATCCCGAGGAACGAAACTTCATCCCGGAGGAAAGCGGCTACCGCCACTTCGTTTGCGGCATTGATGATGCAAGGCGTATTTCCGCCTTTATGCAGTGCTTCGTAAGCCAGCGCCAGGTTACGGAAACGGGTAGTATCGGGTTGCTCGAATGTCAAGTTTGTGCACATCTTAAAATCCAAGCGGGGGAATGATGCTTTCAGACGTTCCGGATAAGAGAATGCATACTGAATAGGCAACCGCATATCCGGCATGCCCAATTGCGCTTTTACCGCACCGTCTTCAAATTCCACCATCGAATGGATGATGGATTGAGGATGTACCACGACTTCTATCTGGTCGGGGCGTACACCAAACAACCATTTTGCTTCTATCACTTCAAAGCCTTTGTTCATCATCGAAGCGGAGTCGATAGTTATCTTGGCGCCCATATCCCAATTGGGGTGTTTCAGAGCTTGCGTTTTGGTGACGGTATCTAATTGTTCTCTTGTATAGGTGCGGAACGGACCGCCGGATGCCGTGAGGATAACTTTCTCTATCCGGTTACCCGCCTCGCCGGCCAAACACTGGAATACTGCCGAATGCTCCGAATCTACAGGAAATATGGAAGTTCCGCTAACGCGTGCCAAGTGGTTAATCAGTTCACCTGCCACGACAAGGGTTTCCTTATTGGCAAGTGCAATGGGTTTGCGTGCGCGGATGGCGTTCATAGTCGGGCGTAATCCGGCATAGCCCACCATTGCTGTCAGTACAATGTCTATTTCCGTATCTTCTACAATCTGGCAGATGGCTTCCATACCTGCATATACTTTGATGGGGAGGTCGGCAAGCGCTTCTTTCAGCCGGGCATATTTCGTTTCATTGGCTATGACTACCGCTTCAGGTTTGAACTTGCGTGCCTGGGCGATAAGTTCTTCTACCCGGTTATTGGCTGTCAGTACGTAAGCTTCGTACCGGTCGGGTTGTTCTTCAATGACCTGTAATGCTTGTGTACCGATGGAACCTGTGGAACCGAGGATAGCTATTTGTTTCTTCATTTATATATTTGCAATTTCACAATTCGTATTTGTCATCTATCACCTAAAACACGATGTACAACTCCGGATTTACCGCCCGTCCTTTTTGCCACAGTTCGAAATGGAGATGCGGACCGGTAGTCAGTTGTCCGCTGTTTCCTACCAGGGCTATGGCTTCTCCGGCTTTTACCGTCTCACCTTCGCGCTTCAGTAAGGAGCCGCAATGCTTGTAGACGGATATAAAATCCTGATTGTGTTGTACCTGTATTACATAACCCGTTTCGGCGGTATAAACGCTCAGGATGACTGTACCGTCCAATGTGGCTAATATACTTTCACCCGGATCGGCGGCGATATCCGTACCGTAATGTTTTGTTTCCGCATCAAACTTGTCGCTGATTATGCCTCGCGTAGGACGGTAGAATATGAGTCCGTCTGCATCGGAACGTGCGGTTATACTTGTAAGGTTGTACTTTTCGGCTTCTTCATACTGTTTGCGGAACTCGGCTTCCCGTTGGGTGCGTTCCATCAATGAGTCTTTCCGTAGGGTTGTCAGCGAATTCATGGATTGTACCGTATCTACGCGAACTGTTCCACGGAAAATATCCTGTATATTCATTATATATAGACTCTGACGGTCAACCAATTGTTGAAGCGAGTCTACGCGCAAGACATTATCTACTATTTGGGCACGGACTTCACTGTTCATGTATCCGGGCAGATAGTTGCGCAGGGGCGTAAAGATTATGATGGTTGCGGCAATAAGGAACAAAACCGTCAATACGGAAAGCAATACTGAAATCCCGTTCAGTTTGGAAACACGGATGCCTGCCACCTCTTCAAGCGTGTTCTCGTTGATAATGGCCAGTTTATATTTAAACTTGATGTTGTTCCAGAATACTTTATGCCGTTTCTTCTTAACCATACGCGCTAATCACTAATCATTAATCACTTTTTATATTTCTTCAACTTTGTCCAAATCCAATAACCCTTCGGGTAATATCATTCTAATAACATTGGGTTGCTTCTCAATACTTAAAAGCAATTCTTCTTGTGCAGGGATTAGTAATTCTTTTCCATGATGATTTACTACGAACAAAGTATTGATAGTTGAAGTGTCCACATCCGTTACTTCTCCGAGATCCCCGTGGTGCTTATCTTCTATTCGGAAGCCTATAAAGTCATCCCATGTCGATTCATCCTGAGGATCTTCTTCCGCATGTTCCACCGGGAAGTACACTTCTATGTTGGTAAACATGCGTGCGCGTTCCGCTGTATCTATTCCTTCGAACTTTATTAATGCGGTCGAGTCGGTACGGAAACGGTATTCTTCCAAGAAGAAGGGTACAAAGATACCATCCAACAGGCAAATCAAATATTCTGCTTCTATCCGGTCGAAGATATCGTCGGTGAAAGTAAACGATAGTTCACCGTGAATACCGTGAGGCTTGTTGATTACTCCTATTTTATATACTTCTTCGTTCTTTATCATTGGTCAACTATATTAGATTCTTGTTATTTTTGCTCCAATGTTATTCAGCCGGTTTTCGATATTCTGATAACCGCGGTCTATTTGCTCAATGTTATGAATGTGACTGATGCCTTCGGCACTCATGGCGGCAATCAGCAATGCGATACCGGCACGGATATCGGGAGAAGTCATATTGCCGCCTCGCAGGCACAATGCATGATTATGTCCGATGACGACAGCACGGTGCGGGTCGCAAAGAATGATTTGCGCACCCATATCTATCAGTTTGTCCACAAAGAACAGGCGGCTTTCAAACATCTTTTGATGAATGAGCACACTGCCTTTTGCCTGAGTGGCAATGACGAGCATAACACTCAATAAGTCAGGTGTTAGTCCCGGCCACGGGGCATCGGCAATAGTCATTATGGAACCATCCATGAATGATTCTATCTGGTATGTATCTTGTGCGGGGATGTAAATATCATCTTCACGTTGCTCTAACTTAATGCCGAGACGGCGGAAACTTTCGGGAATGATTCCCAGGTTCTCGTATGAAACGTTCTTGATGGTGAGTTCACTTTGCGTCATGGCGGCCATACCGATAAAACTGCCTACCTCAATCATGTCGGGAAGGATGGTGTGTTCGGTGCCATGCAGTTCGTCCACTCCTTCAATAATCAACAGATTGGAGGCGATACCCTGTATCTTGGCTCCCATGCGGTTCAACATTTTGCAGAGTTGTTGCAGATAAGGTTCGCAGGCGGCATTGTAAATGGTGGTGGTGCCTTTTGCCAAAACTGCTGCCATAACGATATTGGCAGTGCCGGTTACGGATGCTTCGTCCAGTAACATATAGGTGCCTTTCAACTGGCGGGCTGAAATTTCATATACTTCCCGTTGCTCATTATAAACAAAGTCGGCACCCAAATTCTGTATGCCGATAAAATGGGTATCCAAACGGCGGCGTCCTATCTTGTCACCTCCCGGTTTGGATATCATCGCTTTATGGAAACGCGCTACCATAGGACCAATAAGCATTACGGATCCGCGGAGGCTGGAACATTTCTTGAGGAATTCGTCACTTTCCAAATAACTCAGGTCTACTTTTTCGGCCTTGAAGCTGTACGTATTTACCGTTTTTTTAGACACGGTGACACCCATGTCTCGCATCAGTTGAATGAGGTTGTTGACATCCAGAATGTCCGGAATGTTGTGTACAGTCACTTCTTCGGCAGTCAGTAGCGTGGCGCAGATAATCTGCAATACTTCATTTTTTGCGCCTTGCGGATGAATGTCTCCGGATAGTCTGTGTCCTCCTTCTATTACGAATGATGCCATTATGAATTTTGAATTATGAATTTTGAATTATGAATTTTGAATTAATAAGTTATAGGCGACTGCTCCTATTCATAATTCAAAATTTATAATTCATAATTCAATTAGTATTTCCTTTTGTTATTATTCCGGTTATCTCTCCGGTTGTTTTGATAGCCCGGGTGACTTGGGTTGTTTGCTTTCGGACGATAATTATGTTCGATACGCATAGCCATCAGTTTTATGATGTCGTCCGTCATTTGTAATTTGCCATTGGAGTATTCGGCAAGGTCTTCCGCTATCTTACGGTCGTCTACGGTGTCTTTGTTCCAAGTCATGAAGTCTTTCTTCATGTGGTTGCAGATGAGTGCAATGAGATTTTGCTTTTCGTCGCCTTCAGGGAAGTCGATGGCTTTCTTTATCAATACTTCCAATGTACGGCCATAGTGGCGGTAACGGATTTTGGTACTGGAGTAGGGGATGTTATCCGGTCTGGTACACAAATTGTCTTTGCGGATAATTTCATAAGGGTAATCAATGTCCAGTTTGAACTCGGACATGATAGCCAGATGATCCCATAGCTTATGTTTGAAGTCGGGTACATCCCGTAGGTGGGGGAACATGTTACCCATAATGTTGATGATTGTGTTCGCACAACGTTGACGTTCCGCGCGGTTCTCAATTGTGAGCGCGTGGTCTACCATGTTTTGAATGCTGCGTCCGTACTCCGGCAGGGGCATCCGTTTCTGTTGAGTGTTATATTGCATGTTACTAATTTTTAAGTTATTAATTCCGGATAATGATTGAGTTATACTATTCTGTTGCATAAAATTGTATTTATAAAAGTTTCTTGGGCTTGGAGGCTACGAACTCTTTCAGGTAGAAGGGTTCGAAGTAAGCTACATCTTTGAAGTCCTTTTCAGCTATCGCTTTTTCGGCAAGGGGAAACATCATCTTTGCCAATGGGCGGATATTATCAATGAAATGTGCATGAGGATGGGTTATCTTATCCTTGCATTTATCCGCTCCGTCTCCGAAGAAGTAAACGGGATGTTGTTCCAGAAACTCTGCGTAAGAGTTTTCGTCTACAATATCGGCGGCAATGTCACGTACGGGTTTCAGTGCACGATCGTAGATGGCGGCGTACACTTCCATGCGGCGTGCGTCTATCATCGGGCACAGTAGTGCATCTTCGGGCAGTTCATCGTGATAGAGCAACACCGGCACGCATTGTACTTTCAGTGTAGGCAGGCCTATGAGCGGAATATCCCGCCCGTAACAAATGCCTTTTGCCATAGATACACCAATACGCAGTCCGGTATAAGACCCCGGTCCGCAACTTACTGCTACGGCATCAACCGGCATCGCGTGACTGTCGGCAAACGATAGCGCTTCGTCTACAAATACTCCCAGTGAAACTGCATGTGAAGGGCCGTTAAGGTCTTCTTTCGTAAAAACATTTTGCCCATCTTCACTCACAGCAACAGAGCATGCAGAGGTGGATGTTTCAATATGTAAGATACACGACATAGTTTCTTTATTATTAATCGCTTCTTTTTCTTAATTTTAAGTGTGGCAAATTTACAGGTTTATTTTCAGATACACAAGTGAATCTGAAAAGGGTTCGGTATCCGGGCTATGTGATGAGTAAAAAGAGGGAAGCAGACCGAAAATAAGCTCAAAACAAGCTGAATAAAAAACTTTTTGAGGAAAATTCAAACAGGCTATAGCCTGCATTATTCATAGTGTAAGTACTTCGTAATTGTTATTTTTACTATAAATGAGAATTTAGCGGTGGGAATGGGTACGCGGATTAAGCGGGTTAAGCGGATGAACGCGGATTCTTCTTTTTAAAAGGTAATTAGGATCTGGTAAATGATTAGCAGAAGTATCTCTATTCTCCTCCTCCCGGGAGGAGGAGTACCCCGCAAGG
>QMCD01002685.1_pt1 | contig 10466 bp, 14 predicted proteins | sample 1821841 | NCBI WGS metagenome assembly QMCD01 (sample SAMN01991225, study PRJNA193472) | Termite gut metagenome, whole genome shotgun sequencing project. | isolation source: worker | host: Macrotermes natalensis
GAGATCGGAGATCACGATAGATGTCGATGTATTCATCACTTTCAAACTTTCAGAAGGGGCATCCACGAAAGGCGGCAATCGTGAAAAGGCCGAGGAAAAATGCGAGAAGCAGCATGAAATACTGCGAAACGGAAAAACCGTAATGATCGGATGTCGTGTTCATGATTATTGGTTTAAAAGGGTACGTCCTGCCCGAGGTCGTCGCTGTTTTCCGTAACACCATCGAAACGGGAGCATTCGCCGTCGGGCTTGAGACTGAGTTTGCAAACGAGTTCGAAGCCGTCGTCGTAACCGCTGTTGAGGCATGTTTCGCAAAGCGCCGTTGTTTCGGAAGTGACCGTATCGGCGACGGCGGGCGGTTTGTCAGTCGGCAGCGTGTACTTGATGATCCGGTCGAACTTTTCGCCGCCGACTTTTCGGACGACAATACTTGTCGGGATCGACAGGCTTCCCGCCTCGGCTAGTTTGACGGCACGGTCGGCGCTTTCCGGCGGCGGATCGTGGGAACGGTCGGCCCACCATTTTTCGAACTTTTTCCGCGCCCAGCCCGAATGTTCCGGACAAACCCATTCGGATTGATATTGATGAAAGCCGACCCGGTAATCGACCCGCATCGTCCGGGGATCGCTATCGGAAGCACCTCGCTTGGTGTGAACTGAATAGGAGACGTTTTCGACGTCCCAATCGGTGTCCGTCACTTCGCCGGTCAAAATTCCCTCGTTGGACGCAATGCCATCGTGGGTATCGCGCTCCGGCAATGGGAATTCGAATCCGCAGTCCGGACAAAACGCGATGGCGGCATGAACCAAAGCGAGACATTTCGGACATTCCTTGGCCGGGGCGTCACCGCCGCCTTTGCCGCTTTTTTCCTTCAGAATCGCGTCGACGGGACCATGCCGCAGGATGTTGCCGCCGTAATCCAGGACGAGGCAATCGGTTTTCGTTTCGTGAAGCCGAAATCCGCGACCAGTCATCTGGTAATACAGACCTGGCGAGGCAGTCGGACGAAGCAGCACGACGCAATCGATATTCGGAGCGTCGAAGCCGGTTGTCAGTACGTTGACGTTGGCGAGGTATTTCAGCGGACCGGTTTCCGTTCCGAGCAGGTCCTTCGCGAACGATTCCCCCTTGAAACGCCGGAGGATGCGTTCCCGGTCGCCAGCCGGAGTATCGCCGGTCACGAGGCCACATTCCTGCGACGTAAACCGCTGGATGGTTTCCTTGATCCGCGTCGCATGATCGACCGACGCGCCGAAGATCAACACGCTATTCCGGTCGCGCGTCATCGAAATGATTTCCCGAACGGCGGCGTCGACGTTGTCCGTCGTATTCATGAGTTCGTCGACTTCCGACGCGACGAATTCCCCGGCGCGAACGTGCAACTCCGAACAATCAACTTTATGTCGTCCCGACTTGCTCTTGAGCGGACAAAGAAAACCTTGTTCAATCAGTTCCTTGATTCCGATTTCGTAACAGATCTCGTTGAGGAGATTATCGGGACCGACGAGCGTTCCGGATTTCAAACGATACGGCGTCGCGGTGAGGCCAATGAGCCGAACGCGAGGATTGACGATTTTGGCGTCCTTGAAAAAGGTCTGATACATTCCCTCGCCGTCCGGCGGCAGGAGATGCGCCTCGTCGATGATGATCAGGTCGAAACGGTCCAGTTCGCAGGCTTTTTTGTACACGGATTGGATTCCCGCGACGATTACGGGAGCGGCGGTTTCCCGGCTTTTCAGACCTGCCGAATAAACGCCGACTTTGACATCGGGGCAGATCGCTTGCAGTTTGTCGGCAGCCTGTTCCAAGAGTTCCTTGACGTGGGAAATGACGAGAACGCGACCGTTCCAGCAGGAAACGGCGTCACGGCAGATGGTCGCCAGCACCGGCGTTTTTCCGGCCGCCGTCGGCAGCACGACGCAGGGATGCGTCTCTTTCGTGCGCAGATGATGGTAGACGGCGTCGATGGCCGCTTGTTGGTAAGGGCGTAAAGTGAACATGAAGAATTTGCATAACGGTTATTGCCGAACTTCCTCGCCGCCGATGATTTCATCCACGACGACGGCGTTGCGGCAGATATAGGCCCGGCAGGTCACGTAGGATTTGCCGCGAACTTGGGCGTTTCCCGCGACGGCGGCGCGGCCCATGATTTTCGAACGACCACTGATACGGGCCGACTGGAGAATCGAGGCTTCCTCGCCGATGATCGCAAGGTTTTCGACGACGGCATTGCCAAGTACTCGCGATTTTTCCGTGATCCTGGCATTGCCGCGAACTACGGCATCGTCACCGACCAAGGCGTCGTCCCGAACGCAGACCGCTCCTTCGAGCCTCGCCCGGTCCCGGATAAAGGCCATGTCGCGGACGTTGGGAATTTTCGTCTTACCGCTGGAACTGTACCGGGACCGGCAAAGAACGACCGCCTCGCCTGCGACGGTCGCGACTCCGGCGATTACGCTTTTTTCGCCGACCAGGGCGTTTCCGTATACGAAAGAATGTTCGAGGACGCAGGCTTCGTCACGGATAACGGAGTTCCCGGCAGCCATCGCGCGGTGGTCGATGAAGGCCCGACCCGTCAGCAGCGCGTCCCCGGAAACCCGGCTCCATCCGGCGGCGACGGCGTTCTCCGCGATCCAGCAATCGCCGGTTTGCGAAAGATTTTCAAAACGCATGATGAAGCCGCCGATCGTCCCGGCCTTGACGCTGCCGAAATCACGCAGCGCTTTGATCCGAAGGAGCTTGCGACCGTCGGGCAGATAAAAAACCTGCTCAAGTGTTTCGTATTTTTGCATGTGTTGAGTTTTTGTTCAAATGATTTATGTTTCGTCGTCTTCGAGCAAATGCCGCAATGCGTCGATGCACTGCTTCAAGTAGTCGGGCTTCCAATGTTCACGCAGTTCAATGGCGAAAAGTTGCGGGTTGTCCTGCGGCAGATGGACGGTGATACAATCCTTGAGCGATCGGTTCTGGTAGGGTCTCGTGGCGACGATCTTGTTTTTATCAGGTACTGCCGTTTTTACGTTTTCGTAATCCGGCGGCGGGATTTCCGGCAACGCTGCTTCCTCGACCCGAATCGCGAAATCGGAACAGGCAACGTCCCAGTGCAATCGCTCGCTGTCGTCCGCATCGCAGATTCCGTCCTCGAAATAACGGCATCGACCACAGGTTTCGCAAGGTTCCGGCGGTGTTTGTGGTAGTTTGGCGGTTTCAGTTTTCTTTTCTTCCACTCGCTCTTGCAACGGTGAAGCCGTGCCGATGTTGGCGGTGTTGATCGTGCGGCCGTCTTGTCCTTTCCGAAAATCTGACTGGTGAATTTCACCAGTCGATTCCAATTCCTTGCGAATAGTACCGACAGTGACGTGGTGAACACCAACATCGTCAGCGATTTGACGATTACTCTTCATCTCGCCTTCCGAGTGCAGAAACGCCTCCTTCACGGCATTGCGTTTATCCGCTCTTGTCCGGCGAATTCCGTGTCCCTGATTGGCACAGATACTGGCCCAACGAGCCTCCTCCACCGTTCCCAGCCGCTTTTCGATCAGGATCGGTTCCTCGGGCCGAAACGACATGTGAGCCGCCAAACGGTGGAATCCGTCGGCGAGGATGTACAAATCGTTCGTCTCGTCGTAAAAAACGAGAAGAGCGGGAAAAACGATTCCCGCTTCCATCGCTTCGGCGTATTCCTTGACCGCTTCCTCGTTCCAGTCGACCCGGATTTGTGTGTTCAGGTCGGTTCGGATTTTTTTCGGATCAATCGACAGTTGCATGGTCGTCTTCTTGTACGGAATCAGGTGGCGGTTGAAATACGGAAAGAATCGCGGCCAGTCGTGGCAAGTCGTCGAGTCGAATCACGACGACCCAGGGTTTCTTGTTCTGGCGGTGCATGACGACGGGAACGCTTGTTTTTCCGGCGTCTTCGACCGCTTGTTCGAGCGCCTCGTAAAGCCGAAATCGCTCGGTTCGTTTGCATTCGACGTGAAGGTCGGGAATATCGACGACCACGTCGGGCGAATCGGGACTTCCCTGGAACTGGACGCCGCGCCGGGCGGCGACGCCGAAAACGCGGGACAATTCGCGAGCCAGTTCCCGTTCGCCGACCTTGCCTTTATTGCGAGAGAAAAGGCCCATAGACGGTTTCCTCCTTGGGTTCGGTGTAAAGAGAACGTTCCGCCTGACGACGGAGCAGTTCGAGAAACGACGGCGGCGACTTCGGCTCCTTCACGGGAGCGTCGTTTTCGTCGCCGAAATCGAGTTCGATGGTCGTTTGAACGATTGTGATCGTCATTTTCATGATCGGTTCCTTGACGTTGGTGTTAGCGTGCGGTAGTATTGATGAATCGTTTATTGTGCCGACCGTTCCCAGGGAGCCGCTCCTTCCGTCGCCTGCGGATACTGCGCGGCCTGCTCCCGAGCGGCGGGGGCCTGCGGCGGCGTGGCGGGGAGAAAGCTTTCCCGTTTCGCGTAACCTTTGACCTCGTTGAAAATCGTGCCGGTCGCCTCGTCCTTTTTCGCCTTGACGGTAATGACGAGCGGAATGTGATGCAGTTCGTTCGAGTCGCGCGGTTTCAGGATGCCGACGGCATGGCAGATCGCCGAGAGGTTCGCGCGGGCGATCTCCACGGTTTTCTGCGTCGGATGGTTGAGGCAGAGCCGATCCCAGACTTTTCGTCCCCGATATTCGCCGTCGAGGACGACGTATTCGAGTTCGAGGTAGGTTCCGTCTCCGGCCTTGGTGGGCTTGGTTTGGGAGTTCGCGATTTCGACCGTGTATTTGTCCGAAGGCAGGGCCTCGAACGGCACGGACGGATCGACTTGAGATGCGTCGAAATTGAGTTGAGCCATGAGTTTCTCCGAAGAAAACGCCGTTGTTCTTTGCGAGAGTGAATAAATGTGCTGAAAATGTCGATCTCCTTCGAACGAAAACTGCGGAGATCGACCCGATAAAACGTGACGATATTTAATTGTGGCCGTAAAGCGGGAAAAGTTCCTTGTTGTACGGCGGGAAGTCGCAGGTCGATTCGTTGTTCAAAAACGCCTGCAACACATATTCGACGCGACGATAGACGGCCCGGCGGGTGTCCTCCTGACGATCGCGCTGCCGGGTGATGAATTCCCGCAGGTCGCGAATGAGACCGAGGCTCGGATGGTCGCCCTGTCCGGTAATCAACATGCTGCAGAATTCCAGGAGCCGTTCGGCCGGGACGGCGTTGTAGGCACGAGCGATGACGCCCATGACCGTCGGCGTTCCGATCTCGCGGGCCTTGCCGAGCATGTCGACCGTCCAGTCGACGGCCCGGAAATGACGGCGGAGCAGTTCGACGACTTCCTGTGACGACAAATGGTTCTGGCTTTTGCAGAACACCCCGGCGATCATCGCCTTGAGCGTCGAGAGATGCTTCGCCTTGATCGAATTGCTGCGGATTTCGAGGCGAACGACATCGAGCGGCGTCCGGCGTTTGCCGCCGTCGACGGCCAGGTGGTTTTCGATCGGTTCGTTGATGAAGACGAGCATCGGAACCGCGATTCCGGCCTCGACGATGGCGAACAAACGGTGTTGGCCGTCGAGTAGGGTGCCGTTTTCGGTGAACGCGATCCCCTGGTGTGTCCGGCGCCAGCGTCCTTCCCGGATTTGGCGCACGTAATCAGCGACGAGGTCCGGTCGCTGGGCGCGGTTGAAGTTGTTCTTCAAGAGCCACTGCCGCGCCATTTCGGGCGTGACGGTAACGATATAGGCGTTGGCGAAGGGACGGGCGTTGCGAGGCAAATTGAACATGGTCGTACTCCTTGAGTTTGAAAAATGATGAAAACGCTTTTGACGATTGTCAGTTGGAATGTTTTTTGTTCAGTTTCGACATGATTCGATTGACGGCTTTTTTGCCGTCGTCGGTTTCCATTTTGGCCACGAGGTCCAGCACCAGTTGCTCGCGGTAGCGAACGTCGAACAGATCGAAGAGGCAGGCGATAAGCCGTTCGGGATCGTTGAGCGGGATGTTCTGCAACTTCACGGTCTGCACGAACTGGGAATCCTTTTCCGGGATCGGCTGCGAAAGCGGCGGGTAGAAATCGCTGGTTTTATCCGGATCGCCGTCGTCGGAAGCCGCTTTTTCCTCGGCGCGGAGCCGGTTGTACTCCTTGTTGATCGAGGTTCCCTTGTCGCCCCGCCGGAGTTTTTCCTTCGTTTCCTCGTCGGCGCGTTCGGTGATGTATTCGACCTTGCTGAGGTTTCCGTGAGAGATTCCGGCAATTTGGGCAAGCTCTTGTCTCGTTTCTTTTTGTTCCGCCAAAGTTGGCGGAACAGAATCGGCGGGTTTTCTGATTTGTCGCTCTCTGGCCTTGGCTGCGATGACATCCTTGAATCGCAAAGCAAGCTCGGCGCGATGAAACGGGGTCAAGTTGCGTTGACCTTCCTGATGCTGCCAAGCCCACAATTTGGCATCTTCAAGACTTTCGAGGACGACGCTCTTGACGGAAAATGGAATCTGGTGTCTTGTGCAAATATCGTAACGATGATGACCATCGATCAGGATTCCATTCCATTCGACAAGAGGTGACAGGCAACCGTCTTTAAGGATGTTTTTTTCGAGTATGGAAAATTCTTCGGCGGAGAGCGGCGGCAGCAGGTTTTTCAGTTCTTCATTGATAATGAGGTTTTGCATGGGGGATGTTTTCCTTGAGTGAATGTTTTCAGGTTTTCATATCGAATCCGCGCCAGTAGGTTTTCGTTCCGTCGATCCGGCGAACGACGACCAGGTCGGAGAACAATGTCGCCGCCGAGGTGTCGTAGTATTCGAGTTCGATCTCGAACGGCAGCGTGGAAAAGTCGTATTCGGGATCGTTGACCGTCAGGCCGCGAAGCCGGTATTTGTTTCCGTTCCAAAAAATGACTTCAATCCGGTGCCGGTCGATCAAGTCGAGAACGATTCGCCGGATCACGTTGTTCGCTTTCCGGCCGTCCAAGTCCTTATCCATTCCGTGCTTCTGCATGGGGGCCTCCAAGTATTCCTTGATAAAGAGCGTTCCAGGTCAGCGGCATCACATCCGGGAATCCGTAACGGTTTTTCGCAACGCCGACCGCCGAAGGTGTGCAGCGCAGAATCCGTTGGCCGCCGCTCTTCTCGCCCTTGGCGGCACCCATTTCACGGGTCGCCAACAGGATCGCATCGCACCATTCGCAAAGCAGCGCCGTGGCGAGCTTGTGGAGCCGGGGACTGAAGCGGTCGAAACTCGACGTTTCCGGATCGATAAAGGTCTCGACCTTGGCATGAGCGAGAATCATCACGATCATGTTCCGCTCCTCACGCAAGGTTCGCAGGGCGTCGACGATCTGCCGCCAGTAGGTCAGGGCGTGGACGTAGCCTTTTCCGTAACCGCCGTCGGCTTTTTCGATGTTCCGAACGCCGAAATCCTTGCAGACCTGGTCCCAAACGAGTCGTTCGAGCCAGTCGGCGGAGTCGAGGGCGACCGTCTTATAATCGTGCGGCTCCGTCGCCAACGCCCCGAGATGGCTTGTCACCTCGGGAAAACTTCGTGCCAGCGGAAAGGCGTCGCAGGTGATCTGATCGAGCCCGTCTTCCGTCGGTACGAAAATCGGTTTCGGCGCCGAAGCGGCCAGGGTCGATTTTCCGATCCCTTCGCTCCCGTAAATCAGGAGGCGGGGCGGTTTCTGGCGTTTGCCGCAGTGAATGTTTTGTAAAAGAGACATTTCTTTCCTTGGGTAAATGAAAAAGAAGGATGGTTCCGATGACGGTTATTCCGCCGCTTCCTCTTGATTTTTGGCGGACATTTCGTCGATATGGCGAATGATGTGATAATTGAGATCGAGCAGTTCCCGCATCGTGAAATCAAGGATGTTCTTGCCTTTGTATTCCGAGCAATACGCGGCGGCGAGTGCCGCACAGATTAACTGACTTCCCAAATGATCATTCGAATCGACGAGCAACTCTTCTTCGGATCGGAAAATCGGAAACGGTCTCACCGCCGCAACGACCGGCAGTTCACCGCCGGTTTCGAAGCTCGAAAGCGTCAATTTTGTCGTTTTGCACGGTCCTGATTTGTCGTCGATCCAATACGAATCGTAAATATTCAATTGAATCTCCGCCTCTCGCATTCTCGTGAGCAGATCAATGAAAATTTTGTAACAGGCGGCGAGTTCCGGATTGGGAGTCTGGTTTTCAGTGAAAAATGACATGGTTTTTCGTTTGTAAATGGTGAAAATATTTGAAAAACGTTCTTATGCGAAATTGAGAATGCGCATTTCTTCGTAGCCGGTCATCCAACGGTCTTCGGCCTTGGCGACTTTGAGTCGCTCGATGGCCGCTTCGTTCTCGGCGCGGGCCATGAGCAACATCTCGCTTGCCACTTCCCAAACGCCGCAGCGATACGGTTCCTTCTTTTCCACCGCGATAATGTGGACCGGCACGAAGCAGCCGATCGCCTGGTTCAGCACGTTTTGATAAAAGGCCAACTGGTGTTGATAATGAAAACGCTTGGCGTCGGACTCGAACCAGGTCAAGTCGTCGCAAGTTTTGAGGTCGACGATCCCCTGCTCCGGATGCGTCCAATCAATCCGAATCTGGCAGGGCATCCCGCGATATTCGGCACGGACGACGCCTTCGGCCCGGCCTTCTTCGAGCAGACGGCAGGCGTGGGGATTCTGGCGAACGCCGGAATTCATGCATGAAATCAACTCGGCCTTGTCGAAAGAAAGGACCGGCTTCTGCTGCACATCCTGCCATTCGAGGAACTTTTTCGTCGTACCGCCGTACGGCTTGCCGGTCGCCGGGTTGATCGGTCCGCCGACGGCGAATTCCCGTTCGTAAACGCTGACGCCTTCGAGGATTCGCGTGTGTGCCGCCCGTCCGATCAAAAAGGCCGTCGGCTCTTTCTCTTCGATCAGACCGGCCCGGCGTTTTTGATACAAATACGGGCAGTTCATGAATTCGATCAACTGGTGGCTCGAAAGAAAGTCTTTCGCCTTGGCGTGATACGTGTCCGCCGGTTCGTCTTGCAGGATGGTCAGGTCGATCAGAGGCATTGGTTTTCGTTTTGGTAAAAGGTTGTTTTGAAAAAGGAGAAACCGTTTCGTCTCTCCTTATGGACTTATAGCGGCGTGAGCCGGGTTTCCGTCCGAATGCAGGAAAAAAATAATTTTTCAAAAATTCTCAAAATAATCACGAATGATCGGCGACTCGTCGAACAGCTCCCGAATCTTGTGAAGCTGCTTGCTCAAGTTCGTGTCTTTCATCCGGAGCAACTCAGCCGTTCTCGCTTTCGTGTGAAGGCAAAGCAGCAGGCAAATCTTTTTCATCCGCTCGGGAAGCCGCTCGACCTCGGTCATGATTTCGCTGAAGAAAACATGACGTTCCGCATCGTTCAGTTCGTAGGTCGGATAGAGATTCGTCAGCGGATGGTCTTCCTCCTCGACGTCTTCGATATTTTCGAAGACCTGGTTTTTCCGCCAACGTTTCCGCAGGCGAAACTGCCGGACTTCGCGTTCGAGGACGTTGTTGAGAAAGGTACTCCAGGCCGATTTCGACGGATCGAAATACTCGCACTTGACGAAAGCGGCCAGAATCAAATCCTGTTTCAAATCGTCGGCCTCACGGAAGGAAACGTAGCGACGATTGATCGCGACCTTCAGGTGATAGTCGACGCGAGCGAACAGCTCTTGCACATCGATTTCATTGGGGGACATTGCATTGTTCCTTTCGCGTGAATAAAATGAACGTAAATGGGCGGGTCAGTCGTCGAGTCCGTGGTCGTAATCGAAGTAGGGAAGTTCGTCGTTTTCCCGGTCGAGTTCTTCGGCGAACTCTTCGTCCATGATTTCCTCCCAGCTTGGCTGGTAGGTGCTTTGCGAGCGGAGACGCTCTTCACGACAAAAGGGACAGGTGCTTCCTCGATAGGGCGTTTGGCAATAGGGGCAAGTTTTGGACATTCGTTTTTCTCCTTGTTGATGTTTTGTCTTTTGCGCCCGTAAGAGCGCGAAGGCTTGTTTTGAATTGGGAGTCCCGTTTATCGTCCGGGGTCGCGAGCCGCGACAGGCGGTCGGCTCCCGATGCTTCGCATGGTCGCTTTCGATGTAAGCGACTGCCCGAAGGGCCAGGAGCAATTTGCCCGTCCGGCTACGGACTGAGGATTTCGTAAACGGCGATGGTTCCCGTCCGAAAGCCTTCGAGAAAAAACTCCTTGGCGTAGCGGAGAACGACCAGCGGCGTGTCAGGGTAGGCGGGACCGTCGAGGACGGTTTGGCCGTTCATCGAGTTGAGGTAGGATTTCCAAGCCTTTTCGCCCAAGGGCGCTTCGGTGATGGCGTCCAGCGCCGGGACACCGATCGGCGGACACATGATCATTCGGGCGCTGAAGCCAAGTTGAAACAGTTCGTTGGCCCGGCGGCGGACTTCGGCGTTCGGCAGCATGAAGACACGGACGAACCCGACCTTCGAACGGCAGTAAACGCCCCAGCA
>QMCD01002398.1_pt1 | contig 10465 bp, 4 predicted proteins | sample 1821841 | NCBI WGS metagenome assembly QMCD01 (sample SAMN01991225, study PRJNA193472) | Termite gut metagenome, whole genome shotgun sequencing project. | isolation source: worker | host: Macrotermes natalensis
CCGAAGCGGTCGCCGCCTTCGACGCGACGACGTTGCAGCCGCTCTGGTGTTTCAGTTATGCGATCAACGAAGCGCAGGAAGAGAACACCGAACGCGGCTGGATGAGGCAAAACATGCGGTACAGCCAGTTCGACAACGGTTCGAACGAGGAGCTTGCCCGGCTTTTTTCGCTTTCCGGCTGGCAGGTTCCGGCGACGATCATCGAAGGAACCCGGGTGATCGTCGCCCCGGCCGACCGGCCCGCCCTCTATTGTCTCGACCTCCTCACCGGCGAACTCCTCTGGAAAAACGAGAAAATCAAACGGGACGGCGCGCTTTACATCGCCTGTGTTCACGACGGAAAAATTTTCGCCGTCTCTCCCACCTCCGTCGTCGCCCTGGACATGCTCGACGGAAAACCGCTTTGGAACGATGTGGGATTACGCACCGAAAGCAGGATCGGCCGATCGTCGGCCATCGAATCCCATCACGCGTGGCAAATCCGCAGATCGCAAAAAATTCTTTCCGAACTGATTGAGCCGGATGCCGACGCCCGGGCTCCCGGAAACATGAAATCGCTCGTCTTTCCCTCCGGCGCCATGCCCGCCGGGATCGGTGTCCACGACGGTTCTCGATACAATCTCCCCTTGAACGACGGTTCCATCCTCCTGATCGATCTGGACGACGTGCGAATCGTGAAAACCTGGAAGCCCGCGCCGGTCGGACACGAAGGATTTCCGGACGAAAACCCCGGAAATTTGATCGCGGTCCGGGGAACCGTGTTTTCCACAACGCCGCTTCAAACGGTCTGCTTCGACCAAATCGACGCGTTGCGCGGGAAAGTCCGGCGACAGCTCGACGTAAACGCCGGAGATGTAAACGCCGGAGATGCCGCCGCCCTGTTGGACCGGGCCAGGGTCGCCCGTTTCGACGGCAACAGCGCCGAAGCGATCGAATTGTTCCGGCGTTCCCTCGCCCTGCGCCGTTCGGCCCGGGGCGTCCTGTTTTTCCGCAACCTCCTCCTTGAAACGCTCCAAAGCGATTTCAACAAGTACCGTTCCGTCTTCGGCGAACTGCAATCGCTGGCCGTCAACCCCGAGGATTTGGGTGAAATCCTGCTCGTGTACGCCGACGGCGCCCGTCGCGCGGATGATCTCCCGGAATACGTCGCCACGCTGGAAAAAATGATCCGCCTCGACCGTCAACATCCGATCCTGATCCAGGCCGAGTCGCGCAGGACCGTCCGCCTGAGCCGTCTCATCGGGGAGCAAATTGCCGCCGAATGCGCCGCCGAACGGAAGGAGATTGCCGGGAACGCCTCGCCCGATTCGAATCGGCAACCCGGAATCCCGGACGATTTTTCGGCCAAAATCGATGCCGTCGCCGAGGAAGTGTTTCGGCAAATCGAAACGGAGGAACCCGTTTCGTTCACCAAAACCATGCCGGGCCGAACGCGAAACGATTCGCCCCTGGACCGGCAAGCACGTGACCCGCAACCGTCGTTCGGCGAGTACGCGAATCCGGGAATGGACGAATGGGATGACGGCATGGGACATGCCGATCCGACCATCGGACGCTGGCTGAAATTTCTCGACTACTTCGGTTCCCTCCCGATTGCCGGAAAAGCCCGGAATGCGATTGTGGAGAATTGCGAAAAAAACACGTTCCCGCTCCTCCTCGAATTGACGACGCTCGGATCGACGACGGCGCCGACCCGATGGTTCGACAGATGGTTCGACAGCGGATTCGATTGCGATTCGATTGAGGACGACAAGAGCGATGGCGACAAGGGCGATCCTTCCCGCAATCCGACGCCCGGCCGGGAAACGTCTCGAACGGCCGAGACCGTTTCCGAAACCGTTTTCCGGCTGGCGAACATGCTCGATACGGAAGGCAAAACGCGGGACGCATTCCATTATTACCGACGTTTGCAGCGAACGGACTCCCGACGCCGGTCCGAAGTGGAGCAACGGCTTGCCGACCCGCAATTCGACGCCTTCCGAATACCGCACCCCTGGCCCCGGGGATATGTGTTCGGGGAAGAACGGCCCGTGAAAAAGGACAATGAACTGCCGTTCCTGGTTGCCCGGTCCGGTCGCGGCAGCGGCCGCTATTTCGGGAACCGGCCCCAAGGGTATCCGATTCACCGGATCGGCCCGTACTGTCCCTTTTTCTCGCCGTGCGGGTTCTATATCGAGGGTTCCGCCTCCAACCAACAGACGCTTGTTTGCTACGATCGGTTTGGCAACGAGCTTTGGAGGCTCGAAACCCCCGAATCGGACGCCGACGGCTCCAATCCCTACGGTCTTCACGACGAAGGCGTTGTTTCGGAATGGTCCGAATCCCAGGTTTACCTGCGAAGCCTGGGGCATCTTCTCCTCCTGGTCCGCGGAAAACAGATCGTTGCCATCGACACGCTGGATACCGACGCGGTCGGAACGCCGAAGCTGCTCTGGATGCGGTCGGCTTCCGCGCCGCTCGGGGTGCGCAGGACGCAGACGGCCGTCTCCATCCGGAATTTCGCTTCGAGCAATCCGTTTCACGCGGCCTTCGGCGTACGACGTCTGCCCGGCGAGGTGATTTATACCGCCCCGAGGGCGATTTGCATCCAGGAGGCCGATGCGTTGACGGCGCTCGACCCTTATACCGGCTCGATCCTCTGGAAACGCCAGGCCGATACGACGCTGCAAACACTTGCCGGCGACGACGAGAACCTGTTCGTCCTTCTCCCGGACAGCGGTGAAGTCCTCGCGCTCGATCCGGCGACCGGGGCGCAGCGTGCCAGGACGAAACTTCCCGCCGGAACGCTTCTCCATGTTTTCGGGACGAACCTTGTCACCCTGAACACCTCGCGCAGCAACGCCTTCGCGATCGAGGTTTGCGATTTGCGCGACATGCTCCGCAAACGCGCCGCCCGCGAACTGGCCTTGAAGCTCTCGAACGATCCCGGCCGCATCCCGGCAAGCCGCTTCGACATGCGGGAAATCCGATCCAACCTGACCAACCAATCCGTCGTCCGGTTCGTTCATTACGGCCGCTTCATCGCGACGCTCAATACGACCCCGGGCAATACCCTGCGGATTTTCGATCTCGTCCGGAAAACGGATATTTGCAGGCCGATCCGCCTGGCCGCGACCATCCCCGGAGCCGTACCGGACCATGAAGTTCCGGACCTCGACATCGAATTTCACGACGACGAGATTCTCGTGCTTTTCGTCGAACGCCGTCAATTGAACGACCTGCTCGATTTTCAAGGCCGGAATGGAAAAATGCCTGAAACCGCGATCAATCGCAGCCAGATTCGCGGTGTTCCCTCCCGCAGCGTCGGCCGGGGAACGCTCATGCGCTTCGATCGCGAAGCCAATCCGCTCTGGAAAGAACCGGTCAAGATCGAACGCTGGTTTCAACTGTGCAACCAACCGAGCGGTTTGCCGGTGATGATTTTCGGTTTTCTCGGGAGCGGGATGCAGCCCCTGGGCGGCAACCGGCCGCCGGAATACCTGACCGCGCTGAACGTGATCGATAAAAAGACGGGCCGGACCCGGTTCAAATGGCAAATCGTCCCGGCCGATCCCAAGTTGCGCCAATCGGGCCCGCTCCAGGACTTCCAGGTTTCCGCCGACGAGTCCGCCGACACGATCCTTTTCAGCGCCCAGCAATTCGCCTACGCCCTGCGTTTCACCGACGAGCCGCCCCCCCCGGAAGAGCCTGAAGAAAATCCGGATGGCGACGGTGCTGACAACAAGGCAAACGGCGCTTCCGACGACGACGCTTCCGGCGGCGCGAAAGACGGCATGACAATCCGTTTGCCTTTCAAAATCGAGCTGAAAATGAATGTGGAGGCGGACGTGGAGGCGGCAGAGAATCCCGCCCCCTTTGTTCCCGAAACCGTTCCGACCCTGTTTGTTCCCATTCCCGTTCCCGCTCCCGCGTTTTCGCCGGAGGTACCGGAGGAACCGTGGTGAGCATCGCCGAACGTACACGCCATCGCACCCGAATCCAGAATCCGTCCCCCCTTTTTTTATGAGTTCCGACAGCCGTCTCCAGACCCCCGAAGAGCTTGTATCCGTCTATTCGTTCATCGCCCCGGAACTTCAGACGCTTGAAGAAACGATGCGCCGCGAACTGCGTGGAGCCGATCCGTTCGTCGAGGAGGTGATTCGATACGCCTTCAAGCTCGGCGGCAAACGGCTCCGGCCCGTCCTGCTGTTCCTGTGCGCGAAAGCGGCCGGTGCGGTCACCGCCGATCACCACCTGGTCGCCGTCGCCCTGGAAATGGTCCACACGGCAACGCTGATCCACGACGACATTCTCGACGGGGCGACGATCCGCCGTCACTTGGCGACGATGAACATCCGCTGGGACAACGAAACAAGCGTTCTGGCGGGCGACCTGCTGTTCATGATCGCGATGCAAATGATCACACGTCTGGACGATCTCGACGGGTACCGCATGATTTCGGAATCGCTGCGGAAAACCTGCCTGGGCGAACTGCGCCAAGTCGGGGCGAGAAACCGGTTCGACCTGACCGAGGGGGAATATCTCGACATTCTCGGCGACAAAACGGCTGCGCTGCTCGGTTGCAGTTGCCGACTCGGCGCCTATTTTGCCCGCGCGACGCCGGAAACGGTCGATCGTTATCTTCGTTATGGCAACCTGCTCGGATTGGCGTTTCAAATCGCAGACGACATTCTCGACCTGACCGGCAAGGAGGAACGCATGGGCAAAACGCTCGGGACCGATCTGGTCAACCGAAAAGCGACGTTGCCGCTGATCCATTACCTCCACACCGCCAGCCCGGCCGATCGGAAATCGATGCTCGAACTTGTCACCGACGAGGACCTGGCCAACGGGAACGGCGGCAACATCATCGCCATGGTGATCGACCGCCTGCGAAAAAACGGTTCGATCGACGCCGCCGCAAAAAAGGCGGATGAGCTGATCGATTCGGCGATTGAGCTGCTCCCCGCACCCGGAACCGAGGCGACCGAGGCGCTGACGGAGATCGCCCGATTCGCGGTGCGACGCAGGAATTGACGGCAATGTTTATACAAACCGATTGAACCATGCCGCTGCGCGGGGCGACGGTTCCGCAATTGTTCCGCTTGTGTCCCCGTTGTCAATTATCAATTGTCCCTTGTCAATTATCCCATTCCTTTTTTCACCGTATTCAAAATATGAGCCCGATCGAAGAATATCTCCAGTCGAATGCCCGGCGTTTTCAGGAACTGCTTTTCGAATGGCTCCGGATCCCCAGCGTCAGCGCCATCCCGGAATGTAAAGGGGACGTCCACCGGGCGGGCCAATGGTTGCAAGACTATTTCACCTCGCTCGGGCTGACTTCGGAACTGATCCGGACGGAAGGACATCCGCTCGTTTATGCCGAAACGCCGCCCGTTTCCGGAGCGCCGGTCGTGCTCGTCTACGGTCATTACGACGTCCAGCCCGCCGATCCGCTGGAACGTTGGGACACTCCGCCTTTCGAACCGACCGAGCGGGACGGGAACATTTATGCCCGCGGCGCTTCGGACGACAAGGGACAGCTCCTCACGCATGTGTTTGCCGCCGAAGCCTGTATGCAGGGCGGAAAACGACTCCCGTTCCAGATCAAATTCATCATCGAAGGCGAGGAAGAGGTAGGCAGCGCTTCGTTGAGCAAGTACCTCAAGGAAAACAGGAAAAAACTGGCCGCCAATTGCGTTCTTGTAAGCGACGGCTGCATGTTCGGACCCGCCCAACCCGCGATTACCTACGGCCTGCGCGGAATCGTCGCCATGGAAATGACGCTCCGGGGCCCCTCGCGCGACCTGCACAGCGGCGTATTCGGCGGGGCCGTGATGAACCCGGCCGTCGCCCTGACACGGATGCTCGCGGCCGCCATCGACGAAAACGGAAAAATTCGGATTCCCGATTTCTACAAGGACGTCCTGCCGATCACCGAAAGCGAACATACGCAATTTTCGATGCTCCCGTTCAACGAGGAACAGTTTTTCGAGAAAATCGGCGTCGCCAAAAGCGTCGGCGAAAAAGGATTCACCTCGCTGGAACGGCGCTGGAGCCGTCCTTCCTTCGATATCAACGGCCTGACGTCCGGCTACCAGGGCGAAGGCTCCAAGACCGTCATCCCGAGCGTGGCGTCCGCCAAATTCACCTTCCGGCTGGTCCCGAACCAAAACCCGGCCGAAATCGCCGCCAACGCCAAAACGTTCTTTGAGTCGATCAAACCGGAAGGCGTGTCGATCGAAATCAAGTACGAGCACGGTGCCGCGGGAATGGTCGTCGATATCGATGAAAGCAAATTCATCCCGCCCGCGGCTGCCGCCCTGGAACAAACCTTCGGCCGGCCTCCCGTCTTCACCCGCGAAGGAGGCTCCATCCCGATCGTCGCCGAATTATCCCAGGTTCTCAAAGCGGAAACGCTCCTCATCGGCTGGGGACAGGACGACGACAACGCCCACTCCCCGAATGAAAAATTCTCGATCGGCGCATTCCGGGACGGCATTCTCGCTTCCGCTCGTTTTTGGGCCGAAGTCGGGCGCAGCGCCGCCGTCAACGAACGCCTGCGAACCTGAAAACATCACCGTTTCCGACCGGGAATGATTCTGGAAACGCGGTGAAAACGGACATTCGGTCAAGTCTACCTGCCGCACTCACTCGCATTTAACGTTTGTCCAGACAAGTGCTTAAACGGATCGTTCGAGCGGCAGGCGATGGTGCGCGGGAGGCTTGTCATGCCGTTCGAAGTAGATACCACGAGCCGGGAATTGTATTCCCGGGCCTCTTGAATACAAGCGGGTTGCGCTTTATCATCTAGTGATGCCGAATGCGGTGGAAGTGTCCCGAAAATTTCGGACCGTGTTTAGGACCGTATTTCGGACTGTTTGTTTTTCAGGAATCCTTAACATAAAATTTTATGTCTCTTATTCAACCACACGGCGGGCTCACGGAACCGATTTGTCGCACCATCGCATCGAATGATATCGGTGATTTCCAAAAAAAGGCGGCCGGACTGACGCACGTTCCGGTCAGCGACGCCGATCTTTCGACCGTGTACCGCTTCGGCGACGGCGGCCTCTCCCCGCTTACCGGACCGATGGACCGAACGACCTTCAACCGCGTTCTGAACGAATCGGTCATCGAATGCAACGGGAAAAAATATGCCTGGACGATTCCGCTTTCGCTCCCGGTGACCGCCGAACTGGCCGCCCGAATCAAGCCGGACCAGGAAGTCGCCGTCGTCAATTCCACCGGCGAAGTCGTCGCGATACTGACCGTCTCGGACGTGTTCGAATGGAACAAACCGGACTACCTGGCTGCCGTCTATCTGACCGAGAGAACGGACCATCCCGGAGCCGACATGGTTCTCAAGCAGGACGCCGATAAGACCCACCTCTTGGGCGGATCGATCCTGGTGTTTCCGCAGCCCAAGAATCCGGCGTTCGGCAAATACGTTCTCTCGCCGTTCGAAGTCCGCAAACTGCTCGACACAAAAGCCTGGGACCGCGTCGTCGCGTTCCAAACCAGGAATCCGCTCCACAGGGCGCACGAATACGCCTTGGTTTACGGCCTTGAAACCTTGCTCCGTCAAGGACATAACGCCGGCGCCTGCCTGAATCCGCTCGTCGGGGAAACCAAAGGGGACGACGTCAATGCCGTGGTCCGTATGCAAACCTACGAAGCCCTGATCGACAACCGATCGCTCGGCGAAGGGGATTCCGATGCCGAACTCTGGAAAAAAAGCGGCGGAGCGGTCCCGGATCGCGTCATCCTGCTCGGTCTCGACATCAAAATGTTTTACGGCGGCCCGAAAGAGGCTGTGATGCACGGCATTTACCGCCAGAACTTCGGGTTCACCGATATCATCATCGGCCGAAAACATGCTGACGCCCCGTACCACGACGGTTCCCCGATCTGGGGGGATTTCGACGCCCAGGAAATTTTCAATAAACTCAATGGCGACCTCAAAATCAAACCGCTCAACGTCGGTTTCGCCGCCTATTACGAGTCGGTCGGGCGTGTCGATCTGATGGAGAACCACAAAGACGAAAAGCCCGTCTTCATTTCCGGCAAGGATGTCCGTGGCACGCTCCAAAAAGGCGAAGAGGTCGACCCCCGGATCATGCGGCCGAGCACCTCGCATATCCTCGCCGCCGCCATGTCCGGAAAATAAACTTGTTCGGCGATTTTATACCGAAGCCGGTTGAGTCGTGGGTAAACACAGCCCGGTCAAACCGCCTGCTTGCCTTTGGCAGAGCCGTTTCCGGTGAGCAGGCTCCTAAATCGTCGGCTTCGGGAAATTTCAATTGTTTTCAGGATCTCTATCCGGGACACCGGCGGGGCATACGTCAGGGCACACGAGCGGCTTGATGACGGTGCAGCCGATTTTTTTCATTTCCTCGACCAGCTTCTTATAAACCGTTTCATCGTCGTAAGTCCCGATAATCGCCCCGCCGCTCCCGGAAAATTTGGCGCTCGCCCCGACGCCGCGGGCCGTTTCGACCATCTCGATATGCTCTTTCGGCAACCGACAAATCGAACGCCGCGTGTCGAAATTCCTGTCGAGCAATTCACCAAGCCGTTTCGTATCGCCGCGTTCGATCGCCTCACCGGCTTCGACCGTGATATCGGTCAATATCCGCATCGCATTCACGACCTCCGGTTCACCTTGGTCGAATCGGAACCGCAGATTGTTGTGAAACACCTCGGTCGGTTCACTGTATTGCGCGGAATGAGCCAAATAAAGCGGCGGCAGCTTGGCCGGATTGATCGGCACGTAACGCCCGCAGACGAAGCCGTCGACGATCTCTTCGGATTCCTTGGAAAAATCCATGAACACGGCACCCTCGTATACCTGGATGACCCGGTCCTGGAGGCCCGCCTGGATACCGAGCCGGTCGCGCTCGATCGACAAAACCAACGACGGCAATACGTTTTGCGAAATCGTCACCCCGTAAAACTCCATCAACGCGCGGAAGGTCGCCACGATGATCGCGCTGGAACCGGCCAAACCGACTTGGCGCGGGATGGTCGATTCATACCGGATCGAAAAATTGCGATCATGCAGCGCGATCGCTTTTTTACGGCAGTATTCGACGAAACCGTGTATCGCCGCCTTGACCAGGCGGATTCCCCCGTAATAACCGTGACGGCGCACATCTTCCGAAAACTCTTCAAGGGAGCGAAAACTGCTTTCGTCGTTCCGGCTGTTGACGATCTCGATCCGGTCCCATTCATAAAGCGTCGTTTGCGCACGATAGTTCCGCACGATGATCGAAATGGTCTTGCCGTGATAACCGTCCGAGGGATTGCCGATCAATCCCGCCCGGGCAAACGCTTGGCTTCGAATAATCCGCATGGCTGATTATACTGGAAACGCGGTGAAATTGATTGTTGGGTGAAGACTGCTTGTCGCACTCACTCGCCGCAACGTTCTTGTAAATATCCGGTTGCACGTTTCGTTCGAGCGACAGGCGATTGTTCGCGGAAACCGTTTCAGGCCGTAATTTCAGGCCGTTTGCGGTCTACTGATCTCCAGATAAAAAAACAAAGCGAAGGCGTACCGGACTTTTGGCGGTCATTCTGCGCGGAGTCCGGGAAAACCAGGGTCTGCAGGCTGTAATGCGTCTTCCTCGCGTTTGAATGCAACCTGCCTATCAACAATCCCGTACCGGAACGATCTTGGGCGTGGGAATCCGCGTCCCGGTGATATTACCGTAAATCGATTGAATCTGCGCGAAATTATACCGCAACGGGTCCCAAATTTCCGGTGCGGGATCCCGGGCCAACCATCGCTGCGTCAACGCCCTGACAGTCGCGTCATACTTTTTCTGCGAACTGCCATGAGCAAAACAACGGCCCTTGAACCGCCGTAAATCACCGTTGAACAAGGGGTTGATATGGTAGAGCTCGTGGATGATCGTTTCCAATTTATCCGTCAGGCTCAGTTCCATGAAGCGGGGTACATAGAAATAGAGGATATACAGGTACTCCGTACCGTCACGTTTGAAAAAACGTTGAATCGTCCAAGGCCGACCGCGACGCAACGTCGTTTGAGCACCGTCTTGAAAACGAAGCGGATAGGTCGATGCGAACACCCCGTGCGGATCACTGTGCTTCGTCTGGGAGAAGCTGACGCCGACATAACGCATATCAATATGCCTGAACTCCGGCAAGCGAAAACAGATATCCTCGCAGACCCTCGCAATGACGGCCGTATAGTCGAAGGATTGTTTCATTCGGTTGGAAATCATGTTCGAACCGTTGAAAAACGCCTCAATGCATGCACCCTGCCGGAACCACTTTTCATCTGTTGTTCGTTTAGCCGGTGCGTCCGAGGCGCCCGGGCCGCAGACGACAATTCCAGGATTGAGCAGGTATACTGGAGGCTGTTGAAATTTCCCGAAGCCGGTCGCGTGCCGCGACGGGCGGTAGGCGGCAGTCCGCCTCGGACCTCCCGGCTGTGAGTACACGGCGGTCGCCCGTGATT
>QMCD01002399.1_pt1 | contig 10465 bp, 13 predicted proteins | sample 1821841 | NCBI WGS metagenome assembly QMCD01 (sample SAMN01991225, study PRJNA193472) | Termite gut metagenome, whole genome shotgun sequencing project. | isolation source: worker | host: Macrotermes natalensis
TTCAGACGTGAGTTTGAAAATCGACAACGGAAACGACCCGAATATTACACCTTTCACGTATTTCATCAAGCCCGATATCCAACTGCAAGGGTCTTTTGCAAATGCTCCGAAAGATAGCAATTTATTTCACGCGTTAGAAAATATTGGCTCTTCGGTTCGACTTCCCAATTCGTTGAGCGATAATTTCGGTATGGGCGTTGATTTCGGCGCGGTTTATCAGTTTAACGAACGTGTTTCGTTAGGCGTCAGTGTTTACGACATTGGCTATATCAAGTGGAATACCGGAATAAAAAAAATCTCTTCCGAAAATCGAGAAGCTCCTTTTGTATTCTCCGGTGTAGGGCATCTAAACGATATTCTAAACGATGATGATTTTGATATAAACAATGTCTTTAACTCGTTGAAAGATTCGGTCGTTGAGTATTTTCAAGTCAATCAAGTTGACACAACATTTACAGCATATCGCAGTAGTCTTCGCACATCTTACAACATTAGCGGGTTTTACAATTTCACTGATGACGACCAACTTGGTATCATGTGGAATGCACAAATAGGCCATCAAAAAAGCAAGTCGTTGACCATTGCCTATACACGCCTTTTCGGAGCAAATTTTTCGGTTTCCGTCAACAATTCGATTATCAACGAAAACGTCTTTAATTTTGGCGGTGGCTTTGCGTTTAATGCAGGACCGCTTCAACTCTATTTTGTAGTGGATAAAATCAGTTCGTTTCGTGTGATCAATATGCGTGCGCTTAATATTCATTTCGGCTTAAACATCGTGCTTAACCGTATTGAAAAAGATGCGAATAAGCAACGGTTTACAAAAGACTACACGCCACGAGATAAAACAGGCTACGTGAATGACCGATGGGCGTATTAATTTCTAAATATTTTCCCGATTTAACCGAAAACCAAATCCGGCAATTCGCAATGTTGCCCGAATTGTATGCCGATTGGAATGAAAAAATCAATGTCATTTCTCGAAAAGATATTGAAAATATCTCCGAAAAACATATTTTACATTCGTTGGCCATTGCAAAAATCATTGCATTCAAATCCGGAACAAAGATATTGGACGTGGGCACCGGTGGCGGATTTCCGGGGATTCCGTTAGCCATCATGTTTCCAAATTGTGAATTTCATTTAGTGGATTCGATTGCAAAAAAAATCAACGTTGTTTCCGAAATTTCCAATGCCATTGGGTTGACCAATGTTAACGCCGAACAAGTGCGTGCCGAAATGCTGAACGACAAATATGATTTCATTGTTAGCCGTGCTGTTACCGCATTTCCTGATTTTTTGAAATGGATTAGAAAAAATATTTCTCAACAAAATTTTAATGATTTACCAAATGGTATTTTGTATTTGAAAGGAGGCGATTTATCCGAAGAACTTCACGGTTTCGAGCGTCAGATCACGCTTTTCGATATTTCCACTTATTTTGAGGAAGCATTTTTTGACACTAAAAAAGTGGTGTATTTTTCCAATCGGAATACTAAATAACCGATTGCAATTCCCCACAACGTGCCGCAAATCACATCACCAAGATAGTGAACACCCAAGTAAATCCGGCTATACGAAACAATTCCCGCCCATACAAACAGCCATACAATTTTCGAATATTTTTGTCGCATTTCAAAAAATAAAAATGTCGCCACAGCAAAGGTATTTGTGGCATGCGATGAAATAAATCCGTATTGTCCGCCACACTCGCCTTTTACCAAATGCAGGAATGGCGCTACTTCCGGATCATGACACGGACGCAATCGCTCGAACACTTCTTTGAAACAATGTACCGACGTTTGGTCTGCCAAAAACACCAACAGCGCAATAAACAAGAGTTTGAGCCACGTTTGTTTGCCATATTGCCTAAACAAAAAATAAATCAGCAACGCATAAAACGGAACCCAAATAAACGTTTTACTGATATTATACATTAGCACATCGAAAAACGGCGAATGCAGGGAATTTATTGCGATAGTTAGTTGTTGGTCTATTGAGAGCATATTTTTTAAAGGTTAAAGGTTAATGGATAGTAATTTTTATTAACCATTTACAATTTATCATTAACCATTTTATGAAATTTCTTTCCAAATTAAATCTTTCAACTCCTGAATGCCTTTGTTTGCAACAGCGGAAATAAACACCGTTGGAACGCCTTTGGGAATTTCTTTTTTGAACGCTTTTATCAATTCGTCATCTGCTAAATCGCATTTGGTAATAGCCAAAACACGTTTCTTTTGCATGAGTTCAGGATTGTGTTTTTTCAGTTCGTTGAGCAGGATTTTATAATCCTTTTTGATGTCGTTTGTATCGCAAGGAATCATAAAAAGCAATAGCGAATTTCGTTCGATATGGCGTAAAAAGCGCAATCCAAGCCCTTTTCCTTCAGCAGCGCCTTCAATAATTCCGGGAATATCGGCCATGATAAACGATTGGTGATTTCGATACGAAACAATACCCAAATTCGGCACTAACGTTGTAAACGGATAATCCGCAATCTCAGGTTTGGCCGCCGAAACCACCGATAATAACGTGGATTTTCCTGCATTCGGGAAACCGACTAAGCCCACATCTGCCAAAATTTTCAGTTCCAAAACTTTCCACGCTTCTTGCCGTGGCTCGCCCGGCTGTGCATAGCGTGGCGCTTGATTGGTCGCCGTTTTGAAATGTTCATTGCCTAAGCCGCCACGTCCGCCTTTAAGCACAATCAGCGTTTGACCGTCTTCGGTGATTTCTCCTTCAATATCCATCGTTTCCGCATCTCGCAACACCGTTCCGAGCGGCACTTCGATGATGATATCTTTTCCATCGGCGCCATGAAGTTGGCTTCTGCTGCCGCCTTCCCCATCTTCGGCGTGAACGTGTTTGGTATATTTCAAATGCAACAACGTCCAATATTGTGCATTGCCTTTCAAGATAATATGTCCGCCACGACCACCATCTCCACCATCCGGACCGCCACGCGGATTTCCACGTGTGCGCAGAAAATGCGCAGAACCCGCACCACCTTTGCCCGAACGACAAAAGATTTTCACATAATCTACAAAATTCGATTCCGCCATATATTACAAGGATTCTACGATTGCTTTAACTTTTTTCCACGTTTCTTCAACCTCAAAATTACCACGAATCACGTGAAGTTTACCTTGTTTTTGATAATACTCCTCCAAGATTTGGGTTTTTTCGTGATAAACTTGAATACGTTTCCAAGCCGTTTCTTCGTTATCATCGGCACGTCCCGAAAGTTGACCACGATACAAAATGCGCTTGACCAATACGTTATCTTCCACATCTAAATCAATGGCCGCCGTAATGGTATGGCCTTGCGAAAGTAACGACTTGTCCAAAAACTCAGCCTGAGAAACCGTGCGTGGATAACCATCAAACAAATAGCCATTTGGGTTCGTATGATGCTTTTCAAAACGCTCGATGATATTATTGACAATCTCATCCGACACATAGTGTCCTTTAGAAATAATAGCGTCTATTTCTTTACCGATAGGCGTTCCGGCTGCAATTTCATCACGCAAGCATTCGCCTGTGGAAATATGGGTCAAACCAAATGCTTTGACCAGATTAGCCGCCTGCGTGCCTTTTCCCGAACCCGGAGGTCCTAATAAAATGAGATTTAACATTAATCATGGGTTTAATCTGCAAAGATACGAAAAATTTTTGTATCTTTGCAAAAAAAATTCCCATGCACCGGCATAACCATTCTCTTGATTCTTCACAAAAAGGTATCCGACAAGCGATTATATCTATCATTGTCAATACGTTTCTATTCGCTGTCAAGTTATGGGCAGGTCTAATTTCCGGCTCTTTGGCATTGATTACTGACGCTTGGCACACCTTATCGGATTCGTTAAGTTCAATCATCGTCATTATCGGAATTAAACTTTCAAAACGCAAACCCACGGTCAAACACCCTTTCGGCTACGGACGCTGGGAACAAATTGCCGCGATGTTTATCGGATTTATGTTAATGATTATCGCTTATGAATTTTTCATGGAAGCCATTGAGCGCCTACAGAATCACACATCTGCACATTTCGGAACATTGGCTATCGTGGTTACCATTATTTCTATCGTTGTGAAAGAATCTTTGGCACAGTATTCGTTTTGGGTCTATCGTCAAACAGGGCTTCTGACGATGAAAGCCGACGGCTGGCATCATCGTAGCGATGCCATTTCCTCCGTCGTTGTGCTTGTTGGGATTTTCTTAGGTCGATATATTTGGTGGATCGACGCCGTATTGGGAATTATTGTCGCACTAATGTTGGTTAGCGTGAGCTTTGAAATCATCAAATCCGCTGTCGCTAAACTATTGGGCGAAAAAGTTCCCTTAGAATTAGAGAACGAAATTAAAGCCTATATTAGTCAGTATTTCGGTGATTATCACACACATCACTACCATATCCATTTCTATGGCGATCATCGTGAACTCACCTTTCATTTGCACGTAGATGGCCACACGACTGTTGAACACAGTCATCAATTAGCCACTCAAATTGAAATTGCTCTCAAACAGCACTTTCATTTAGACACGACGATTCATATCGAACCTGTCCAAAACTAAATAAATTCAATGTTCTCTTTTGCCGTATTTTTCTCGCAATAATGGCATTTGAGCTTAATTTCGTTTTTATCCACAACGGCGAAATGGGTTTGCATCGTTTCGTGATTAGTAATGCAATTCGGGTTCACACATTTCACAAAACCCTTTATTTCATCGGGGATTTGAACGTTTTCTTTTTTAGTTACTTCATAGTTCCGAATTTCAATAATCGTTGCCGTAGGCGAAACCAAGGCGATTTTATTGATTTCTTCAGATTCAAAAAATTTATTGGAAACCTTGATAATTCCCTTTTTGCCGTATTTTTTACTATCTAAATTCGCACCCAAATAAATGTGGTCTTCGTACACCGACAAATTCAATATATGCAACACACGTTCCACTTGGCCTTGTGTGATGTGGTCTATTACCGTGCCGTTTTGAATGGCAGAGACGTTTAATTCTTTTTTTGACATGACCTTTGCTGTTTAATCGTTTAATCGTTGAGTTGTTTAGTTGTTATTTGTTTAATTCGTAATTCGTAATTCCTAATTCGTAATTATTTTGTTACTCCAAGAATTGTGGACAACAACGCTTGCCTTACGTAAACGCCGTTTTGTGCCTGTTGAAAATAGTATGCTTGCGGCGTTGTATCAACATCTTCCGAAATCTCGTTAACACGCGGTAGCGGATGTAAAACTTTCATATTATCTTTGCAGCCTTTTAATTGGTTTTTCGTAAGAATATACGAATTTTTTACACGTTCGTATTCAATCGGATCGGCAAAACGTTCACGTTGCACACGAGTCATATAGAGAATATCCACTTTGCCGATAGCCTCTTCAATCGTGCGGTATTGGTGATATTCCAAGTTCTTATCCTTAATATGTTGTTTCACATAACTCGGCAATTTCAGTTCTTCCGGCGAAATAAGATGAAACGTGGTATCGAAGTTGCACATCGCAATCGTCAGTGAGTGTACGGTTCGACCATATTTCAAATCGCCGACAAATGCAATGTTGAGTTTATCCAATTTGCCTTGTGTTTTACGAATAGAATACATATCCAACAAACATTGCGTCGGATGTTGATTGGCGCCATCACCGGCATTGATAATGGGTACAGGAGATACTTCGCTCGCCCAACGTGCGCTACCGGCAACCGGATGACGCATAACAATGATGTCGGAATAACAAGCCACTGTCAAAATCGTATCTTTCAACGATTCGCCTTTTCGTGCACTTGATGAATTTGCATCTGAAAAGCCAATCACTCGCGCGCCTAATTGATTGGCGGCTGATTCAAAACTCAAGCGCGTGCGTGTTGACGGCTCGAAAAACAAGGTTGCCACAACTTTGTCTTGCAAAATAGATTGATGTGGTTGCTTTTCATAACCTTCGGCAATATCCAAAATGCGTAGCATTTCGTCTTTGCTGTAATCATTGATTGAAATTAAACTTTTATTTTTCATATAATTGAATTTGGATTTTATCGACAATGTCTTTCGCCACGTCCACCTTGCTTTTCAAGTCGAACGTTTGGGGCGGTTGATTGGCAGCAAGTATAGATATTTTATTCGTTGAATGCGCAAAACCGGCGCCTTGATCATTCAATGAATTTAGCACCAATAGGTCTAAATGCTTTGATTTTAGTTTATGTTCGGCATTTTGAAATTCATTTTCCGTCTCCAAAGCAAAGCCGACAAGCAATTGTTTAGAGGTTTTATGTTCGCCCAGATAGGCCAAAATATCAGGTGTTTTGGTTAATTCCAACACTAATTCGGTATCTTTCTTTTTGATTTTTTGTGCAGCCATATTTTTCGGACGATAATCGGCGACAGCAGCCGAACACACTGTAATATCTGCACTTTCAAAGTATGTCTTACTCGCTTCAAACATCTCTTCTGCCGACACAACATCTACTCGTTTGACAAACGGATTTGTAGATTTTATGGCACTCGGTCCGCAAACCAAAACCACGTCTGCCCCACGATTAGCAAGCTCATCAGCAATACAGATACCCATCAATCCCGACGAATGATTACCAATAAATCTGACCGGATCAATCGCCTCATAAGTCGGACCGGCCGTTACCAATGCTTTTTTTGCAGTAAATTTATTAGAGTTCAAAAAAAAACCGGTGATACGTTCAAAAATCACCTCAGGTTCTTCCATGCGGCCTTTGCCTTCAACACCGCAAGCCAATTCGCCTACGGGTGGTTCGATGATGCGAATGCCCCGTTGAATCAGCGTTTGCAAATTTTGCTGAACCGCTTTATTTTCATACATTCTGCTATTCATCGCCGGTGCGATAAAAACAGGTTTGTCGAATGCTAAAAACGTGGTTGACAAGGCATCATCAGCAATGCCGTTGGCAAATTTCCCGATACTATTTGCCGTAGCCGGCGCCACAATCATCATATCCGCCCAATCTGCCAAAGCAATATGTTCGGTCGAATAATCATTGATTTCAGAAAAAACGCTGTCGTAAACTTTATTTTTTGACAGCGTTTGTAAAGATAATTTTGTAACAAAATGTAATGCGTTCGGCGTAACAATTGTTTTTACATTTGCCTCATTTTTCACGAGAAGCCGAATAAGGGAGAGGGTTTTATAAGCAGCAATCCCTCCACTAATCCCCACAATAATATTTTTGCCTTTCAAAGACATTTTTTATAGTTCCAAATCTTTGGCCGGATCGCGGAAATAAATTTTATCGTCCAACAATTCTTGTGTTGCCAAAAGCGTAGGTTTAGGAACCGTTTCGTAGAATTTAGCGATTTCGATTTGTTCGCGGTTTTCAAAAACTTCATCCATATTATCGGAATGCGAAGCATGCGAATATTCCGAAATTTTGTTTTGAAGTTCGTCTTTCAATTCCGACGAAATTTGATTCGCACGTTTGGTCAAAATGGCAATAGTTTCGTAGATATTGCCTGTTGTTTGGTCAAAATTTTGGATGTTTCGAGTGATGCTATCCTGCACTGCTCCTGTTTTTCTGTAATCCATAATAATTTATTTTCTATTTTTTTTGATTATCTATAAAATTATTCGCTGCAACAATATGTTTTTTAACTTTTGTCAAATACGTCGATTCCGGATAAGCGCGTTCCAATTGCTCATAAGCGTCAATGGCGTTGATGTAGCGTTCAACTTGCCTTTCCGGAATACTATGATAAGCATAGTAATAAAGGGATTCCACATTCATAGCCATCGCTTGCTCACGATATTTGGTTTCCGGAAAATCTTTTATCACATTCTTGAAAGCCACAGATGCAGAGATATACAGCGAACGACGATAATAATTATTGGCCAATTCGTACGCTTTTTGTGCTAACTGCAAACGCAACGCATCAATAAATTCGTTAGCCTCTTTAACCCTCGTGCTTTTAGGATAATAGTTGATAAACAGCTGGAATTGCTTGATCGCAGCATAAGCATTGGACTGATCCAATTTGTAATACGGAACATCCAACATACTGCAATAAGCAGACATAAAAAAACATTCTTCGGCCTTATCGCTGTTGGGATACAAGCGTGTATAGTTCTGAAACACATGACTCGCCATGTAAAAATCCTGACTTTTATAATAGGCATAAGCCATCGTGTAAGACATCGTTTCAAAATTTTCCCTTCCCCGCATAAAAGGTTGGATCTCCTCAAAAATCGTTATCGCACGAGCGAGTTTGCCGGCTTCGTAACACTTCATAGCGTAAGCGTACTTGACTTCCGAGTCTTGCGATTTCTGTATCTGTCTGTATTCGCTATTACAAGCCGAAAACAAAATCGCCATCGCAAAAAGAACCATATATATCCAATGCCGTAAAACCATTTTGCAAAGATACAAAAAATATTTGAATTTTGAAAATGGAAAATGAAAAATTATCAAAAAAATTTGTATCTTTGTAAAAAATATATCGGTATCATGCGCAAATGGATAAAAAAAATCAGACGAATTTTGCTTTGGGCAATTGGCTTATTTTTCATTTTAAGCATTTGTCTGACAATTGTCTATAGGTTTGCAAATCCGCCAATAACGCCACTTATGGTCATTCGGTATTTCAAATCGCAACCCAATCAAACCTACCGTTTGACCAAGCAATGGGTATCTATTAAAGACATTTCGCCATATCTCTACAATGGCGCCATCGCCGCAGAAGACAACCTTTTCCTGAAACATCACGGCATTGATTTTCAGGCCATCCAAGAAGCCCGAAAATACAACGAAAAGCACAAGGGCAAACGTGTTCATGGTGCAAGCACAATTTCGCAACAAACTGCGAAAAATGTGTTTTTATGGCCACAGCGCTCTTATCTACGTAAAGGATTGGAAGTTTATTTCACCTTTTTAATCGAACTCTTTTGGAGTAAAGAGCGGATTATGGAGGTTTATCTGAATGTTATCGAAACCGGACAAGGCATTTACGGTGTTCAATGCGCCTGCGAGATTTATTTCAAAAAACCTGCAAGCAAACTCTCCAAAAGTGAAGCAGCCTTGCTGATTGCTTGTTTTCCGGATCCTCGCCGCCGCCGTCCCGACCGCCCAACCCCCTATCTTTACAAACGGCAGGCGCAAATTATGAATTTGATGAACAAAACGGAGCGGATGCCGTAAATTATTAGCGTTTAGGAATATTTTTCAAAATCTCCAACGTCAAATCCCAAAAACGCTCGACTGTTGCAATATCCATGCGTTCATCGGGTGAATGCACGCCACGCATAGTTGGACCGTAAGACACCATATCCATATTCGGATATTTTTTGCTAATCAAGCCGCATTCCAAACCTGCATGAATAGCTAAAGCCTGTCCGTCCTCGTTATACAAACGTTTGAATGCATCCAAAACGACTTTCAAAATCGGCGAGTGAATATTAGGCGTCCATCCCGGATAACCCTCGCCCTGCTTGGTTTTAGCGCCTATCAACTCAAATGCTGATGCCACTTGATTCGCTACTTCAAACTTGCGTGATTCGATTGAGCTGCGTTGCGACGTTGTAATTAAAATTTCGCCATTTTGCATTTTGATAGCGGCTAAATTTGTAGAAGTTTCCACAAAATTCGGAATATCGGAAGCCATGCGGATAACGCCGTGTGGCACGGCTGTCAAGGCTTTGACTAAATTCTCGGTTTGCTTGTCGGGAAGCGCTTCCGCAAACGGTTCTATCGCTTGCAAATGCACCACAACATTGGGTTCAGTCAATGGCAATTCTTTTTTTACCATCGCATAAAAATCTTGAACATACCTTTCAAAAGCAGTTGATTTTTCAGCAGGTACAGCGATTTTCGCCGATGCTTCACGTGGAATCGCATTGCGCAAATTTCCTCCGACAAATTGATTTAATTTCAAATCAAAATCTTTAATTCCGGCAAATAGCACACGATTGCAGAGTTTAAGCGCATTCTCACGACCTTTATTGATGTCGTCGCCCGAATGTCCGCCCGACAACCCTTTCACCTGAACTTCATAGCATTTGTAAGTGTTTGGTAATTTTTCCAACGTATAGAGCAAGGTAATGACCGTATCAATTCCTCCGGCGCAACCAATGAAAAATTGTCCATCATCTTCCGAGTCTAAGTTCAGTAAAATATCACCTTTTAACCAATTAGGTTCCAATCCGAAAGCGCCGGTCAAACCGGTTTCTTCGTCCACCGTAAACAGGCATTCCAAGTCGCCGTGCTCAATATTATTCGAGGTTAAAATTGCAAGTTGTGCCGCGACACCAATACCGTTGTCGGCGCCCAATGTCGTGCCTTTGGCCTTAATCCAGCCATCTACGATTTCGTATTGAATAGGATCTTTATCAAAATCGAAAACAACATCATTGTTTTTTTCGCAAACCATATCTATATGGCTTTGCAAAATCACCGTTTTACGGTCTTCATAGCCTTTTGTGGCGGGTTTCCGAATCA